>Ga0307423_1002202_pt1 | contig 11077 bp, 9 predicted proteins | sample SalMarWE160310MG_FD_202154 | JGI IMG/M metagenome (GOLD analysis project Ga0307423, IMG submission 202154) | Salt marsh sediment microbial communities from the Plum Island Ecosystem LTER, Massachusetts, United States - WE1603-10 | ecosystem: Environmental > Aquatic > Marine > Intertidal zone >...
GCTCGGCAGTCTATATCTCGTCCTTTTGAGCCATTTCTTCTTCGCGAAATTGTCTCTTTTTCAATCTTTGGTGGCCAATTCCACTGCATTTTTTCTAGGCGCAATATCTATGGTTCCTATGGGAATAGGGGTACGTGAAGCATCCATGCTTTTCTACCTTCAGCACATGGGAATAAGAAACGAGGTGGGATTATCCATCGTCACAATCCAGAGGCTTTTGTCAACAGGGCTTAGTTTTGTTCTTGGAATTATCTTTGGAACCGGGTTGGGTTTGAAAAAAGCCTCTCAAATCACCAACAGTGTCCATGATTAAAGCGAGGCTTTTTAGCTATTTTAGGATGCGTAAATTGAGTTAATGGATCTTTGCAGGACATCCCCATGCTTTGCTTTTAGGTGGAATGTCGGTAAGGACAAGACTGCCGGCGCCGATAATACTTTCATTCCCAATGGTGACTCCCTTTGCAATAACCGAATTAGGTCCAATGTAGCAGCGGTCTCCGATTCTGACCGGTCCATGTTCATATGGCGCTTTCCCTCCTGTATTCGCCCACTTCACGGAATCATGCGTATAAATCTGTACGCCGGCGGATATTGAGCAATAGGAACCTATTTTAAGACATCCCGTCCCGTCCAATATTGTGAAAGGACCAATCCATGTATTTTCTCCGACGCTGACATCACCGTACACATAGCTGCTATGGTAAATGCTCGTTCCTTGTCCGAATCCAAGGGTCCCTGCCCGTTCCCATCTGTCAAATAGGAGTTCAGCGAGTGGAAGATCGCGTTGAAACTTTTTTTGCATATCCGCTCTCAAAACCCGATAGAGTTTTTTCAACGTCTCAATCTTTCTTGTAATTTCAATATCCAACTCGGGATTCATTTCATTCATGGTATTCTATCCTATCTTACCGGTACGTCATGCAAAGAATACATGGTACTGCCTTACCAGAGAAAAAGTGCCGAGTACTCTCAAAAGAAAGTTCGGCAATAATAACAATTTGATTATACGAGTGTAGGTCTTTTCCCATCCAGAAAAATTTTACACCACCATTCGAAACACAAAAATGACCATAGCAGAAGCCGATAATTTTTCTTCCCGCTCGCATGTTCATTAACAATATTTTCCACGAATTTGGCGTTCAAGAAGTGTCTGTATACGGCCCTCTTATTCAGGAGGATCTCCTTGACATACTCGAGGGCTTCTCCCCTGTACCATGATTCATCCGGGGCTGAGAATCCTTGCTTTCGTCGCTTCAAGACTTCCATTGAAAGCAGACTGTTCATAGCGTTGCGCAATACATTCTTTCCTTCATCGAATTTCTGGTATCTCCGAAGTTTTTTGGTCTCATTTTCATTCAATTTCTTTATCGTTTCAAGGTTTGCAAGCTTGAATTTAATCGGGATGCTTTGAGCAAAATCTACAAGGTCATTATCTAAAAATGGGACCCTCTCCTCCAAACCATGCGCCATAGAGAGCTTATCTCCAACGATCAGAAGACCCGCCAAAAAAGTCTTAATTTCAAAATAAAGAGAATTGGCAATGTGCTCCTCAGGAGAATCGTAATGCAGTCTTCTGTTAAATGTAAAGACCCGGCTAAAGGTGCGGAAAGTGTCTCTATCCTTTACTTGGCGCCACAAATCTTCTGTAAATAAAGAAGATTTGCCATCATCTGAAATCAGTCTCTGCCAAAACCCATAATATTGCTTCAGATATTCATCTTTTCCAACAGCATCGAAAACTCGGTAATAACGCCAAGGATAACCGGCATAAAGCTCATCCCCGCCTGCCCCCGAAAGACATACCTTTACGAATTTGGATGCCAATCGCGCCACATAGAAATTTGGATAGCTCATTCCAAGGCGCAAGTCCTCAAGGTGCCATACGACATTGCCTAAGGCCCAAGAAATGTCTGATGCATTTACGACTTGCTGGTAATGTTCGGTCTTGAAGTGGCAGGAGATCAGCTCTGCATCCCGGCGCTCGTCGAAGTTGGCCTCAGCACCCGTTACTGATGATAGGTCGAATCCGCAAGTAAAAGTAGAAAGACGCGGGATTTGAGAGGCTGCTACGGCGACAATTGAACCGGAATCCATGCCTCCTGAGAGGTAGCTTCCCACAGGCACGTCACTCATGAGCTGTCTAGTCACTGCTCGCTGAAAAAGCCGGAGGGTTTCTTCTGCAGCCACTTTCTCCGGCATTTTTTCGTCACGCCTCGTAAAATCAAAATCCCACCACGTATGTTTTTTAAGCTCGGGCTCTTTCTCGCTGATCCACCGGATCGAAGCGGCCTGAAGCAAATTTATGTCCTTGAAAAGTGTATGGTATCTAAACAGATTCTGAAAGGTAAAATATTCGTTGAGGGCATCGACATTCAACTGCGGCGACACCATGGGATGTGTTAGAATGGCTTTTATTTCCGAAGCAAACATCAAGGTCTTGCCTATCTTTGCCCAGTATAACGGCTTTATTCCATAACGATCACGAACCAAATATAGCGTTCGCATTCGGCCATCCCACAGACCAAAAGCAAACATGCCATTTAGTCTTTGAACGACATCTATTCCCCAGGCCTCATATCCGTAAAGCAAAACCTCTGTGTCGGTCCGGGATCTAAAATGGTAGCCCAAAGCTTTGAGCTCATCTTTGAGTTCAAGATAGTTATAGATCTCTCCATTGTAAACTAGGACGATTGTACCATCTTTATTTGCCATCGGCTGGTGGCCTGCCGGCGTTAGATCAAGAATTGCAAGTCGCCGATGCCCCAATCCGATATTCACATCTATATAATGACCTTCATCATCAGGACCCCGATGCGCCAGTGCATCGGTCATGGACTTTATATATCGATGGGGAATCGGTTCCCCATTCAGGTTAAATATTCCGCAGATTCCGCACATGGTTCATAATACCCATACAATTTTATTTGTTCCAAGCTTAGCGCTTTGCAAAAAGCTCAAGCTAACGAATGGGAGGCTTTGAAATTGCTTCTCATCAAAAATCTTCCATAATCATCATCAACTGTTGAACGACATATCTCTGTTCTTCACCCGTCAATTCATGATAAAGCGGCAGCGTAAGACAGTGTTCAAAGGCATACCGGCTTCCCTGCATGTCCCCCATAATCCGGCATTTAGAATTTGCGCTAAAGGCATTATGCATATGCAGAGAATAGGTCCCGATCTGGCTTTCAATGTTTCTTTCTTTAAGTTTTTTCATGACTTGGTTGCGGTTTTCAACAAATATGCAGCAAGACTGCCATGAATGTTTCCCTTTTATCGTAGTTTTGGGGAAGGAGATCGATGGCGTATTTGCAAGCAACCGGTAATAATTTATCGAGATTTCCGATCGTCTTTGCAAGAGTTCGTCAATATAATCCATCTGGATTAGCCCGATAGCCGCTTGAATATTACTCAGTTTATAATTTGTGCCGACTCTGTCGAAAGCGGTTGTCAGTCTTGACTCATGAACGCCCATGCCGAAATGTTTGTAAGAGAGCATCCAGTCAGCCCACTGTCTGTTATTGGTCGTAACCATACCGCCTTCACCGGTTGTAATAAATTTTCGCGGGTGAAAGCTGAAAACCGAAATATCTGCCAGGTTGCCGACACAGGTTTGTTTAAATTTCGCGCCAATGGAACAGGCGGCGTCTTCAAGAAGATAAAGATGATGCTTTTCCTTGATTTCAGCCAAGCGGTCGTAATCCAATGGATTGCCGAAGATGGAGACCGGCATTATCGCCTTTGTACGGGATGTGATCGCCTGTTCAAGGACATCAAAATCCATCAGCATGGTTTCACGATCAACATCAACAATGACGATATTTGCCCCGACAATTCCAACTACGGATGCTGTAGCAGGGTATGTATAGTCCGGAACGATGACTTCGTCTCCAGGGCCGACGCCCATTGCCCGAAGGCCCATTTCGAGCCCCACAGTACAGTTGCAGACAGCCAATGCATATTGACAACCGACATATTCTTTGAATTTTTCCTCAAATTCTCGGGTTACCTGACCCTCGGTAAGATAACCGCTTTCAAGGACTTCCCAGACCTTGTTCTTTATTCTTTCGGTGATGTATGGTTTTGTTAGGGGTATTTTCTTCATAAACGATGATTTCACACCTCTTTTAGTCCCGCCTTCTTACGCCTTTTTTTCACTTCCTCGATATGTGATTTTCGCCATTCGACAAGCCGCGTTAACCCGTCTTTCAAATCTACATTCCATGTAAAACCCAAATCTCTTTGGGCTTCAGCAGGATCTCCCACTCGATTGGTGACAAATGTCTGACCGGCAGGCTCATACTGAATGGGCAAATCAGAACCGGTAATGGTCAGAATCAGTTCCGTCAGTTCTTTAATGGAAGTTTTAATACCGCGACCGATGTTGTAAAAGCCAAAAGGAATATCACTTTTTAGCCCGCATATATTGGCATGCGCCGTATCTTCAACATAAATAAAATCATAGGACTGGCTGCCGTCTCCATATACAATGGGAAAAAGACCTTTATCGATGTTGTCGAGTATCTTCATCATGACGGCAATGTAGGTACCTTCATAATCCTGGCGAGGGCCGTAGACGTTCATGTATCTTAGACAAACACCCTCAAGGCCATATCGTTTGTGATATGCCTTGAACATGTGTTCTCCAGCTATTTTGGTGGCGCCGTAAAAAGTCCAGTTATTGTAAGGATGATTTTCCGTCATGGGTTCTTCTACAGCATCTCCATACACTGATGCTGATGAGGAATAAACCAACCGTTTCACATGATTCGTGACACACGCCTCGAGCACATTAAACGTCCCACGTATATTCACGTCAAAAGCCGCTTTTGGAAATTCATGACATTGCAGGAGCCACAGAGCGGCAAGATGAACGACGGCATCGACGTCCTTCATAGCGGCATTTAGGATATCTGTCTGGAGTATATCTCCTCCGATCTCAAAGATGCGGCTTCGGGGATCTCTCAGGGCTTCTTCTAAATTTTCGTTGGTTCCTCTGCAAAAATTATCATAAATAACGATTTCCTTTAAGTCTTCCTTAAGTAACTCCTCAACTACATGTGATCCAATCAACCCGGCACCACCTATTACAAGAATTCTCTTGCCATTAAGATTCATTTGTCCTTCTCCTTAAAAGCATAGTACTTTTTTACAGTTTGGGATAACATTAGATGCATTTCAAGTTATTGTATTGATCAAATTCAAAATGATACTTGATCGGTTTCCGATTAAAAATATCGTCTTTCCCGATCTGAGTCCTGGATCTTCGACCTGATGTTAACACATTGTCCCGGTTTATGTTCGGGCGTTAATTAAGCTTGAAAAGGCTTCCAAATAGAGCCTGCCGCCGGCGTTGCTGTCTGTTATGTACTTGCTCATATCATTTTTGGCTTTTTCCCCGATATTTTTTAATTCATCGCGATGTTCATAGGCCCAAATGAGTTTTTCTGTAAGATCAATTTGATCATCCGATTCTACAAAAATACAATTAATACCATGACGCCAAGGGGTATGTTCATTGTCGATACCTTCTACTAAAATTTGAGGTTTACCCATAATAGTAAATTCTTCACTCACACCATTGAATGCGATACCACCTACACCAAGATCACAAAATTGAACATAATCCAATACATTGATTTTTGGTCCTAATAACGTCACGAAACCATGAAGATTATAATTATCGATAAGATTTAAGATTTCTTTTTTTATATTCTCATTACCGTCTCCGATGAAAAAGACATGAAATTTCAAATTCTTCTGATTTAGAATTTTGGCGGCATGTATAAGGTTTAATAAGGGAAGCTTATTATCGTTTAATTTTATAGGGTCAAAACGTCCAACATACAAAATAGTAAATGAACCTGATTTGTAAACCCCGAATTGTTTCATATCCTCAGGCATAATACCTGAAGCATCCTTGTGCACAATAAGCGGCAACTTAATATAACAGGCCGGGAATCTCTTTTTGTATGCGATATTCCATGGCTGCGGACCAAAACAGTCTATAGCGGCATCGACTTGCTTGTGAATGAATCTGTTTATCCAATTGGGTAATAATCGCAGATCGCTTCCTCTTGCAGTCACCACAATTTTCTTACCCAAAAACCATTTTGCCGGAAGGGCTAATAGCGCGGTTACCGTCCATTGAGCGTGAATAATATCAGCCCAAACCGCATGTTTAATGATATTTAAGCAAAAAATAAGGCACAAGAATGGGATTTGAATCACTGAAGAAAATGATTTTCGAGCATACATAGGAACACCTGGCATTTTTAAAGTTTCCCAGGATTTCGGAGTAAAGTATTGAAATCTAAAAACGATAATGTTGTCATAAATCTTTTGAATCTTTTGGGCTCCAAAATAATGAGGCATGACCACTCTTACATTGGCTCCATTTTCTGCATATGATATTGCCTCTGAAAAAACAAATTTCCCATCGTGAATGTTATCTTTAGGTGATGGAAAGCTGAATGAAGTAATAAGTATATTCATCTATCTGAGCTTTTTGTTATACTCCATGTCAAACCACATCCCAAAAAAAAGCGTTTGAAGGCCGCTGATCAATGTAAATACCAAGGCCATCGCATTTATGTCAGGGATATTTCCTCTAATTGCCCAAATGTAGAAGAGGCGAATTGTCAAAGGAACACTGGCAGTAAGTAAAACAAATGAAAGTAAATAAAAGAAAATTAAAGGGTGAAAATCTTTAATCACATATTTTCTAAAAAGCCGCTGCCAAAAACCCTTTAAAAGAAGCCAGGTAATCTTGGGTATCACTTCAGCCAGCTTGATGCCGGATTTCTCTCCTACATTGTACACGGGCCTTATATGTACATCCTTCACACGGAAATCATGCTGATTTAATTTAATCAGCAAATCATTCGGCATCCCGTAGCGCTTATATATCTTATCCAGTTCTATCCTTTTAAGGGCGATTAAAGAAATTGCAGTGTAACCACTTTGGGAATCTGCTATGTGCCAGTAGCCCGACGCCATTTTTGTCATTAATGATAAAAACGAATTACCCAGATAACGATAATGGGGAATCATGTTCCACGCATCGCCATAGAAAAGCCGGTTACCTTTCGTATAATCCGCCTTCCCTTCTGCAATAGGTTCAACAATATTAATGAGATCTCTCGGATCCATCTGGGCATCTCCTGCCATCACAACGGTGATGTCCATTTTCAGATCACGTGAGCGTTTATAGCCTGTAACAATTGCACCACCAACACCCTGATTCACTTCGTGTTTCATTAGACTGACCCGGGCGTCTTCTTTTGCCGTTTCTTCAACGATTTCGGCAGTGCGGTCGGTACTGCCATCATTTACCACGATAATTTTGTCAACCAGTTCTGGCACGGATGTTATTGTTTTCGCAATCAACCGTTCTTCATTATGGGCAGGAACAACAACGGCGACTGTCTTTTCTTTATACACAATGACTCCTTATGTGTTTCCTATATTAATTATTCCCTATCCAATGTCATGACTCAAGCCAGGTTGCAACTTTATATCCCTCTGCTCTTATAAAAAAAACACACTTTTGTGTCAAGGCAATAACCTTTCCATATGCTTTGGCTTTTAAAGAGACGTATATAGATTTTATTAAAAAATCTTCGAATCGATTAGCATGGTAATGATTCATGGCTGTTCTCTTTTAGGAAATAATTTGGAAGTAATAAAATTTAGCTTCGCCAGACGATATTTCATGGCGGTACTCAAACACCCAAAACCGTATGTTATGCTTCGAAATAAATCAATTGATGAAGCTTCAGCAAAATACTTTGTCGGGCAACTCACCTCGGCCACTCGATAACCAAACCATAAAATTTGAGACAGCATCTGGTTATCAAATACAAAATCGTCAGAATTGTTTTCAAGAGGCAAGCATTTCAAAAGTTCCCGAGAAAAAGCCCTGTATCCTGTGTGGTACTCTGAAAGTTTTGCAGTAATCAGAATATTTTGCACATATGTAAGTAAACGATTGGCAATGTATTTCCATACCGGCATACCGCCTTTTATGGCATAACCGCTGAGAATCCGGGATCCCAGAACACAGTGGTAAAGACCGTTTCCGATTAAGGAAGCCATGGCCGGTATAAGTTTTGGGGTGTATTGATAATCCGGGTGCACCATAATAATGATATCACCTCCGGCTTCAAGTGCGAGATTGTAGCAGGTTTTCTGGTTACCTCCATAACCAAGATTTTTTTCATGCACGTGTAATAAAGTATTCGGCAATGTTTTTGCGATGGAGACGGTTTCATCACGGCTTCCGTCATCCACCACAATTATCAAATCGACAATTTCCTGAGCCATTACCTCTTCCCAGGTTTTACGCAAAGTTTGTGCCGCATTGAATGCGGGCATGACAACGACGACTTTTTGATCTTTAAACATAATTTTGTAAGCTTTTGTTTATGCTCATTTGAGGTTTAATTTTGCCATCTTTTTTGAAAAAATAGGCATTTTGATGTTAATTGCATCAGCCAATATTTTTTGTGATAACGGGGCAATAATATTATTTTTATCCAGTCTTTTAAAAGACTTTATTATGGTATCCCTATCGAATGATCCTAATAATTTTTCCAAGTAATGGTCAGTATTTTCTTTGTTTCCACTCCTTACACTGTTTTCAATCAGGGCAAAATGAACAAAAATATCCTCTGGAGAAAGCAGGTAAGCATTCTTTAAAAACGTATCAGCCTTCTTGTATTCTCCTTTTAAACTCAAAGCCACTCCCATATGCAGATGCGCTTTTTCATTGCTCGCATCAATATCAAGTGCCGATTTTAAATTTGAAATCGCTTCATCATATCGGCCTGCCGTTAATAATACAAAGCCTTTTGTTTGCAGAAAATCACTGGATTCCTTGCTTTCCGCCAAAAGCCTGCCCGCACTTTCGAGCGCTTCTGCAAATCTGCCGGTCCTCACATAAATAAGCGTAAGGTTTTGTAATGCATTAGAGTAATGAGGTTGAATTTCCAATGCTTTTTTGCAAAATTTTATGGCATTTTTATAGTCGCGGTTATCACATGTAATTATTGCCATATTGTTAAAGGTAGGTGCGTGTCCTGTTTTAGCGTTCAAGTTTCTTTTTGATAGCGCCGTTAAATAGAGCTCCATGGCTTTTTTCAAATATCCATCTTTATGATAGTGATAAAAAGCTAAGTTGTGATATGGCCTTGCCAAGCCGGGTGCTTTTATTATGCAATCTTCCCACAGCGATTTTTCAGTCGCCCACGCCCTGTTCCTGACAACAGTGCCGGCACAAAAGCTAAAAATTACGCCTGTTATAGAAACAGCCAAGAGTATTTGAATGAAGGAATTTTTTGTCTTAAAATAATTAATCAGCCATATTAATCCGGTCGCAACAGGGAAAAACAGAAAAAAAGACGGCAGATAGTTTCGATGCTCAAAGATAAGCTCGAGCGGTAATATTGTAGATTCAATGATATGGTTAATAAAATAGAAAAAAATGGCAAGGGCGATAATCGGCCTTTTTATTGTCTGGGAGAGTCCGATACCCAGCAGAGAAATAATCGCTAAAATGGCTGGAATCGTCGTCCACGGCTTAAAAAATGATGTTGAAATCTTAATATCATGTACCAGTGAAAGCCGGGAAGCCATCGGATAGAATATCTCGCTAAGATAATATATAATGATCCTCGGTTCGGTCAGCAAACGTTCCTTCAATGTGAACACTCGGTTTTCATATCCCTTTAAAAGTTGGGTAATATTTCCCTTAATATACAGAATCGTTAAAAAGGCAGTCATAACTACACCGCAGATCGTAAGGACTGCAATTAGCTTTCTTTTTGTATTTCTATCCTTGAGATCTTGAAAAAACAGGATCTCAATAATGGCTACAGCGATCGGGAATGTCACCGCATTTTCCTTTGAACCGAGCGCAAGAATAAAACTGAAAAGACATCCGGTTGTGAATAAAATTTTTTTATAACCTGGCGGAGATAGTCTTGTTTTAAGATAAAAATAGATACCGATGATGTAAAACATGGCCGCTAGGGATGCCATGCGTTGAACGATATAAGTTGTGGCCTGGACCTGAATAGGATTGACGGCCCACAAAATTGCGGAAAGAATTGCAATGGCGTATTCATTTCCCTGATATTTTCCTTTTAAATTGGGTGACATCAACAAGTTCAAAAGGGTTATAAACAGGAAAAGAGTTGTCAGCAAATGGATGGCATTATTTACGACATGATACCCGATGACATTATCTTTTCCCATATACCAGTTCAATGCAAACGTTAACATGGAAAACGGACGGTACAGCCGCCGACTTAACTTCTGTCCATTATCGAATTCGCGAAAAAAAGTCTCTTTTATCGTATTAAATCTGAGATCATTTATGTGGACCTGTGGATTGTCAACAATATTTACGTAATCGTCAAAATGCCAGGATGCTTTATAGTTGGTACTATATGCACCGGCTACAAGTAATAATAAAGCCACAAAGATTATCAGATTCTTTTTATGTGAATACATTCTTTTCCTTTAAATTTACGGCTCATTATTTTTTTTCAGGCGTTGTCTATAAGGCCGTCTAACCTGATATAATTTCAGCCGCTTTTCCAGACCAAGGGCCAGTTCTTTGGGGCCTAACTGAATTGCCAGTCTCAGCGCCTTTTGGGCAGTTTTAACTGCCTTGTCAAAGTTCCCGGTTTCAGCATAAGCTGCCGCAAGAGCATCCAGTGCCAGGGGTTGTTGATGGCCGGTTAGTGAACACAGTTTTTCAGCCAGCTTAACTGCTTTTATCCCGTTTCGATAGCTTCTATTTTCGGAAGTCGCATATATCCATGACAGATTAAACAGGGTTTGGGGCGTTTTATTGTTTATGGTTAAGGCTTTTTGATAGTTCTGAATCGCCTCACCGATTTTGCCCTCGCCATATAATATTTTAGCAATGTTGTAGTACGATTTAAAGAAATTGGCATTTAATTGTAATGTCTTACGATAGTTATAGATGGCAGCCTTGGCATCTCCTTTTCGAGCCAATGCGTTTCCAAGATTATAATATGCCTCTAAATAGTCCGGTTTAAAATTTAGC
>Ga0307423_1002203_pt1 | contig 11076 bp, 8 predicted proteins | sample SalMarWE160310MG_FD_202154 | JGI IMG/M metagenome (GOLD analysis project Ga0307423, IMG submission 202154) | Salt marsh sediment microbial communities from the Plum Island Ecosystem LTER, Massachusetts, United States - WE1603-10 | ecosystem: Environmental > Aquatic > Marine > Intertidal zone >...
GATCCCTGGCCTTCAACCATATACGCCAATAAAGTCCATGGAGAGCCGCTGAAACCGATCAATGGAACACGCCGGTTTAATTCATTTTTTGTCAAACTTACCGCATCAAGCACATATTTTAAGTCAACTGTCGGGTCTATTTCTTTAAGGGTTTTGGCATCACTTTCATTTCTAATTGGATGGGGGAACACAGGACCTATGCCTTCATGCATTTCAAGATGCATACCCATTGCTTCGGGAATCACCAGAATATCGGAAAAAATGATAGCAGCATCAACCCCGATCAAATCGATGGGTTGTAATGTGACTTCGGTCGCAAGTTCAGGGGTTTTGCACATGGTAAGAAAATCGGCTTTTTGGCGAACCGCTCTATATTCCGGCAAATACCGTCCTGCCTGGCGCATGATCCATATCGGAGTTCTTTCAACCGGCAAGCGTTTGCAAGCGCGTAAAAACAAATCATTTTGAAGCTTGGCCACTATTTCCCCTCCCTTAGTTTCCAACTCGGATTTCCGAACCGCAAACGGTTAATAACCTTTTGACATCGCAAGCCAAAATATTGTTTTAAGGTAACATAAGTCTTTAAAATATTTTTCTGGCCTTCTCAACAGTAATGGCGTTTCTTAAAATTAAGGATGCGAGCCTTAAATTTCCAAATTAAAAGTTTTATGTAAAGTTTATATATTAACATTAGATCCTAATTTTAACAATACATTAAAATGCTTATGTAAAAATAGTAGAACCGGTTATTTATTTTCCGATGGTTTCGGTTCTTTTATCCGGGTCATGAAAATATTCATATCTTAATAGCGCGTCAAGTCCATGACAGTCCATACAAACCATTTTATAACTCAAAGTCCTTAAAAATTTTCCCGTAAGTTTCCTCTCCGGATCATCCTTGGCAATACGATTTTCAGGGTTCCATTGATGGGCGTTGTGGCAGGAAGGACAGGAAAGATTGCCGACATTTACCTCTTTGCCGTTTTCATCAAATATGAGTGTATAGTTCTTGTTGTCTTTATTTATCCGCATAATATTATTTATCAACTTTTTTTCGGGATGGGTTGCGATGGGCGGAATTTTTTTCGCTGCGCTCTTCCCCTTGGAATGGCAACTGGTGCATAATGCGTTCATGATGCTTTCTTTCTTGGAAATCGGTCCGAAGGGCCTTGCCCAAAGTTTAAGTTTGTTGGGGCTGTTATGGACCAGATGGCAGGCGCCGCATTGTCCCGACATCGCTACCGTCTGGCCCAGCAGATTTTCCGATTTCGTAGCCGTTATGATGAGGTCGTGAGCTGTTCCTTCCACCATTGCTTCAGCAGGATGACATATTTTGCAAAGATCCGGTGCCGGGAAATTCGCTTTTCTCAAAAAGCTGTTGGTCGTGTCCCCCTCCATGTTTTTGAAGGTATAATTCAATAAAGGACCTGTATTTTTCGGATCCCAGGTATGGGGCTCATGGCAGGTCAAACAGACAATTTTCGTCCCGGCCTTTTTATCTCCGTCGCCATCATACAATGGGAGCAAAAAGGCCTCTTTTTTCCCGGTTGCGTCGATATTCAACATTTGAAAAACCACATTGACAGGGTGATTGTTGTCATGGATAAGTTTTGTTTTAGCAGCGCCGTCCTTGCTGTGGCAACCAATACACAATTGGGACACAAAATCTCTATCGGCGGACAGCCGTTTACCCCATAGTCGTCTACCCGATGCATTATGAGGTACGTGGCATGCGCCGCACGGTCCTGAAGCCACTGCGGTTAATTTTTGAAGATTTTCCTCTTTCGGCGCGGTTACAGCGAGGTTGTGGTCGGAAGTTACGAGCTGTTTCTTGTCACCGTGGCACTCGATACACAAATCGGATGCCGGGCGATTGGCTATCCTTAAAAAACTGTTCGAGGCGTCGCCTTCAACATTTTGGACGCCCCGGTTGTCCTCAGCATTTGGATCCCATTGATGAACTGCATGGCAGGTAAAACACTGAATCCGCCCGTTGGAACTTTTTGCCAAAGAAGGCGAATATAACGGCAGCCTGCCGGTACCCCGCATCTTTGAATCCGGTTCAATATCGATCGGGTGCGAGTGTTCTCCGATATGTGTTGTCCGATAACTGCTTTTTTCGCCATGGCAAGACAGACACATCTGCTTTGCCAGGTTGCCGGGGGCGAGTTTTCTGGCCCACAATCTTCCATTGCCCGCATTATGGGGAATATGGCATGCCCCGCAGGGGCCGGACTGGGATGAATTTTTCTGCTTGATATTCACTGCTTCCGGCAAGGTCAGCCGAAGATCGTGTTTTGAGCCGAGCAGGGTTTTCTTAATTCGATGGCAGATAAGACAAAGCGTTGAATTATTTGATGGGGCTACCAGGGCCTTGTTTCCATGCGCATTATGGCAGGATTGACAGATTATTTCCTGCTTGGGACCGAATTTTAATTTTTGGGGAAGGTGTTCCAGAATAGAGATATTTTTCACCTGCTTTAAAACAGGGTGGTTGACAATACCTTGCCGATTTGTTTTGTCGACATGGCAGGCCATACACATCTGGGAACGCTCGTTGCCCAATCGAAGAAACGGCGTGCTTCCCACGGTTTCACCGCCACTAATGTCGTGAAGGGTATGGCAGGTGCCGCAGTATATTTCGTTGTTGATATCCAGACGAAAGCCTTTTGGCAATTTGAGCCAATCCGGAGGTTTTTTTAGCTGATGATGCGGATTTCCTTTGACAATCTTAACTCTGCTGTCGACCAGATATCCGTCATGGCAGGATTCGCACATCTCCCGGGATGAAGCCAGCCCAATGGAACCTGCAATCACTATGGATGAGTCTTTGTGTTTAAGGAGGGTTTTTTGGTTGGTTTTAAAAACATCAAACCAAAGGACATGACACAAGAGACATTCTTTTGAAGCACGCTTGGTTATCGCCAGCGAGGGACTGGTTTGAAAAAAAACACCTAATATGACGATTAAAATCAATCTCGCGATGATCATTTTCCCCTTAATACAAAGACACTGACTTTGTTCAGCGTCGACTGGACGACATACAGTCGACCGAGGGTATCAAAAGCCAAACCCAGCGGAGTTGTGAGACGAAGAAAAGTTTCGGCGTCCGTGGATAAAATGCCATGAAATTTTCCGGATTTGTCGAACACCTGGATAATACCTGTATAACTGTCGGAGACATAAATGAGAAAACGATGATCAACCGCGATCCCTTTGGGACGGAAAAGTTGACCTGGGGAAACCCCTAATTCGCTTATCGGCTGGGGATGTTTGCCCTGCGCACTGAATATCTGAACGCGGCCGTTGAGAATGTCCACAACATAAATATCCCCGTTTGGATCAATGGCCGTCATCCCCGGAAACCTGAATTGACCGGTTTCTTCCCCTAAGCCGCCCCAGGAAAATTTGAAAGTACCGTCTTTATTGAAACAAAGTATTTGGTGATTGTTTGCATCGGACACGTAAATATGATGTGTCGATCCATTCACCTTTACCGCAACGGGACGGGCATGCCGGCGGGACAGATCAATTTTGCTCAGATAATTTCCATTGGGGTCCAACACCTGAATTCGCCGGTTCCCCGTATCGGCGATATAGATATCACCCTGCGCGTCGATATCCATGCCGACAGGATAACCAAATTCTCCCTCCCCTTTGCCGGATCTCCCGACGGACCTGACAAATTTTCCGTTCCGGGTGAAAATTTTTACCTTGTTGTTGGCCCCGTCCAGAACATATACGTTCCCATTCATCCCAACGGCAACCTCCGTAGGCTGATTGAAATCGCCGTAAATGTCCAAAACATGCTCAACGCGGATATGTTTTATTTCCTGGCAGTAAAGCTCTAAAGGCGCTGATAGTGCCAGGCAAATAAATATAATAAACCAACCGGCGCATGAATTCCGTTTGTCATGTGATGCTTTTATCTTCACTAATTTATCAAAAATCATTTTCCTGAAACGCCAGGCGGTGCTGCATGTTGCTGTGAGGCTTTTGGGCCGGCAAACTGATCTTGTTTGTGAACTTTGTCCGTTAAAAGGACAACAACTCGCTTGCCGGGCGCTTCCATGGAAGCCAACTTCTTTCGTAGAACCCCCTTAACCTTTTCCCTAATCTGATTGTTGCGGATTCCGAAAATCAGTCCGTTGATAACCGTGTTTACGATTGGGTCATCTTTGACCGCCAAGGTAGCAACAAACACCCTGGGCCTCATCAGAAACATGTCCACAAACTCATGGGACAGATATTCCGCCGGAAACCCATAGGCACTTGATCCATATCGGAATAAGGAATCTAGTATATTCGTATCGCCATTGATGACAAAAAGATCGGCCAAATAAGATTGGCAATTCATAACATCAATGATGGCCGCGGAAGTTTCTCCGCTGTAAGCTTTTTTCGGAATATTCCCATGTTTCGACAAAATACGCAGCAAGTAATCAACGTTCTCTTGATAACGAATATCTCTTTTAGCGGCCATATAGGCCAGCAGCGCTTTTTCCCTTGGTTCCCAGCCTTGTTGCTTGGTTAATTTTTCAACAAGCGTGTTAACAACGGGCAGATCAAGCTCATTCAACAAACGCAAGGCATCACAAATCGCCTCTATCCTGACAAAATAATCGACATCCTTCCGGCTGTGGATATCATCTCGATCCATTAATATTTTTTCAAGCACGGTAATCCGGTTCTTGGTATCGAATCTCATCCCGATTTTATCGAGCGCGAGAACGTCTTCCTTGGTCAAGGGATAGTTCATTTCAAGCAAGTTTTTCACCAAATGGGCGATATCGTTTTGGGCATAAACTTTTCCCCCGAAGCTAAGCAACAGGATGATAACACCTGCAGTTATTATTTTTTTCCCCATGATAGTTGTGTTTCTTTAGATCCGAAAACTCCGCTCCTTCGGCATAGATGCTTTACTTACGCTTATTCGCCGAACCGGGCTCGATATACCCGTGTTTGCGCAGAAATTTGTCGGCATTCCATCCGACTATTTTTTTAACTTCGGGAATAAATTCCATGTAGTAGCGTTCAGCCACCTCCTGCATGCCTGTCCTCCAGGCATAAACCGGTCCCGCCATTGCGGTGCCGAACTTTGCCCGCCGCCCTTCATTATCCACCAATTTCCAATAGATCCGATCCAGCGTTTCATCATAGTTTTTCTTTGTTAGTTTTCCTTCTTCCATAAGCGCTCGGCGCATGTTTGTCGCCGGAACGGCAAATTTCTTATTATACAGCTCAACGAGGTTGTCAAACTGGGTGTAGAACTGCTTAACAAAATTTTCCGAGTGGCACTGGAAGCATACACTTTGCATTAAATCTCTATTTTTTTGCCAATTATCTTGTTTTTTCGAAACTGGATACCGTAAAATCCAGGAAAGTCTTAATTCAACGTCGTGGGACGCCCCGTAAAGGATCTGTTTGGGTCTTGGCGGGGGCAAAAGGGCCTTAAACTCCTTCCCAGCTCCCCCTGACAAAACCGATCTTAAGGCCTCTTCCAGCCTCTGATCGGCGTCTTTGACAACCATTTGGGGAGGAATGGCACTCATGTGGCAAGTGGCACAGGTTGGCGCCTGAAAATAATCCACGCCTACCCGCCATCTGCTTCTGTCCATCCTCATTTTGTCTCGAAATGCATTGTACATGACCCCGTGTTGACTGTCAGAATACACTTCAAACTGTGGGAAATCCGGTCCTCGGTGGCAGCGGCCGCAGGCTTCGGGCCTGCGGGCCTGCTCCCGGGAAAAGATGTGACGGGTGTGGCACGCAGAACAGGAGCCCTTGCTCTGGTCCGGATTAATCCGTCCGATACCCGTGTTGGGCCAGGTAGCAGGATCCAGCCTGCCCTCTTTTTGGACTTTCAGAATCGATCCGTGACAGGGAATGCACCCGGTACGATCCGCACCAGGGCCCCATACGGCCCATCCGAAAAAATTATCAAATGAATCCAACACCTTTACGGCATCGGCGTGATGAGAAAACGAGTATTCCTTATATTCGTTTTCATGACATCTGGAGCAATCCTTGGGAGTGACCACAATAGATATCAATTCTTTATGCTCGAACGCATCAGGATCGCCCTTCTCCGCCTTATGGCAGTCGTAACAGTTAACCCCTGCCTGGCCCATAACGCTCTCGTTCCATTGATTATAAATGCCGGGGGTGGCTTCACGGTGGCATGTGAGGCAGACTTCACCCGCAGGCGAGCCGAATTTCTTGGGGTCAACATAATACGATCCGGCCGCCTTGGGAAAAAGAATGAAAACCACAACCATCGAAAAAACGATTTTAATTAAGTTTTCCGTTCGCAGCATAACAGCTCCTTTCTTATTTGACCTGTTTTGAGTGCGGCCGTGCTTTTAATGTATCAGTAGATTTTCGGTGAAAGCTTCAAGTCTCAAGGACCCTCATTTCCCCGGTTTCAATGGGAATGGCGATCTTCACGGCAAGGGTATAAAAGAGAAAGCCGATACTCCATACTCCCACAGTTATCAGAATTTCCGGCATTCTTGGTACGTATTCCCAAATTTCGCCCAAAGGAGAGGGAATGAAACCGGGAACTATGAAGCCCACCCCCTTTTCGATCCAGACCCCGACAACAATTAGAATACTGGCAAGATTGAAGGTCACGAAATTTTTCTTTGTCACCGGAATAAGGAATATTAAAAACCCTAAAACGTTAAAAATTAGGGCCGTCCACATCAATTTTACCAGCCCCGTGTGTCCGTGGAGTCCGACATACATATATACGATAGGCGCCTTGTGCCAGGAATCCGTATAGAGTTCCTTGAACACTTCGGCACCCAGAAGAAGCAAGTTTATCCCCATGGCGATACAGACCATTTCCGCGATTTTAAATAAAGCCTCATCCTTTACTTTGAACTTGGTAAACTTTCGGATCAACTGGAAAATAATGATACAAAAGGCCGGTCCCGAACAAAATGCCGAAGCCAGGAAACGTGGTACGAGGATGGAGGCATTCCAGAAAGGTCGCGCCCCAAGCCCGTTATATAAATAGGCAGTTACCGTATGGATGCCGACAGCCCAGGGTATGGAAAGTAACACCAAGGGCATATACAGCCATTTATGTCCCTTTTTGCCCAGGTAAATCATGGCCAAAAGGTAGGTCGAAATGAAAATATTGATAAGAAGATAGCCGTTTAGAACCAATACGTCCCAGTCCAGCATGGATGAGGGAAAGTTGGGGGTCCCAAGAAACGGCAAAAGATGCCAGACCCGTTCCGGATGCCCCAGGTCCAGGGTCACAAAAAGCATGCTCATAATAAGAGCAGTTATGGCCAGGAGTTCTCCTAAAATGGTGATCTCCTGGATGGGGCCGAAATCGTATATGTAGGCCGGTATAATTAACAAAACGGCTGCGGCCGCCACGCCGACCAGATAGGTAAAATTGCCGATATACAAACCCCAGGAGACCTGATCGGCCATTCCCGTTATGGTCAGACCCGCCCTGAACTGTTTCCCATAGGCCCAGAAACCGAGACCAATCATTGCCATAAGAAACAAAACCCAACCATAGTATATGGGTGGTCCTTTAAACAGGCGCTGTATAATCTGCTTGAATAAATGTTTGATTTTTGGCATAAAATTTTCAGCTCTCCTACTTTTTTCCAAGAAAACGCTCCTTTTCAAAGCGAAAAGAAATAATAGAATTTAGGCTGGGTGTTCAACTCCTCCTTGAGCCGAAAGACCCTGTGCTTCTTTAACACCATACTGATTTCGCTGTCGGGGTCCAAAATATTTCCGAATTTCCGGGCACCGACCGGACAGGCTTCCACGCAGGCGGGATAGCGGCCTTTGCGTGTACGCTGTATGCAGAACGTGCATTTCTCTACGACCCCTCTCATTCTAGGCCGATTGCCCAGGTAGTGAAGATTTGGATTCAATTCCTCCTTAGGGATTTCCGGATCGGCAAAGTTAAACCGCCGGGCCCAATATGGACAGGCCGCTAGGCAGTACCGGCATCCGATACACCAATTATAATCAACGACAACGATTCCATCCGGCTCTTTCCAGGTGGCCTGAGTCGGGCATACCTTGACGCACGGTGGATTCTCGCATTGCTGGCACTGGACCGGCATGGTATAATATCCCTCTACCGGCACCATACCGGCCTCGTAGTAGTGCTCTGCGTCTTCAAATTTAAGGGTTCCATCTTTAAAACGCAGAACCCTAATCCACTGAATTTGAGGACGGCGGCTCTGGTTGTTTTCCTGCACGCAGGCATAGACGCACCGACGACATCCAATACACCTGGAAAGGTCCAGGGCATAAGCGAACAGTACGTCGGGATAAGGCGGTTCGGTCCCCAAAACAAACTCGCGACCGTACTTCTTTTTGTACTGCTTCTGCAAACGCGTCTTAACCTTTTCAATTTCATCGGGGTCCATCTTTTTGAAATGACTCTGTGTGAGTCCCTCTACGACATCGCGGGAGATCAGCTTTTCTCCAAAACCGCAACCGCCGAGAGCAAGCGAAGCGGCTGCTGCGCCGGCGCCTTTCAAAAACGTCCGCCTGCTAACGGTATTTGCATGTTTTTTTTTCATGTATGAACCTCTTAAACCCTTAATAGGGGTCCACCTTTGTCTATTTATGATGAGCCGCCGTTTCCCAGCGCCCGTAACTAGGTTTTTTAGGCGGATCCAGGGCAGGAAGCTTGCGAAACTTGGGTTGGTGAGGGTCATGGCAATGGGCACAGAGCAGATACAGTTTCTTACCGTTCCACTGGCCGACTCTCCTGCCGTGAATGCCTATTTTCCAGTCGTTATAAATCGGGCCGTGACACTCTCCGCAAAGCCGATAGGATTGCTCAAAAGAAACCGCTTCTCCGGTGATGAGTTTTAGAAAGTTTCGCTTTTCAAGATTGTGGCAGTTGAGGCACCACATCCAATCGGCATGTTTTAGATTGATGTCCCTGTGCATGCGTACGAGAATCCTGGGCTTAGGATTTGGAAGATGAATATACTGTCCGAGAAATGATTTTCCCGACTCCAGCAGACTGTTGACACCGCGGGCGTCATTGCGATGACAGGCCTGGCAGGGATACAGCCCCTGGTAAACCAGCGGTGGCGGTACCGGATATACTTCTGTTTCCGCCTTTGGGGGGGTAACGGCTGCGTCAGGCGCGACAGCATTTTCTTTCCCCTGGATAACCCCTGGAATAAAAAGCAGATAAATCAAACATACAACAACGAATCGTATCTGATATCTCCGGGATTTGGGTGTATCGGTCATGGAAATTTTCCTCACAGGTTTAAATCGAGACGCCATGTAGTCGTTGCACTTGAAACCATAAAGAACGGTGTCCACTTTTCGGTGAAGGGGTGAGTGATTTTAAGGGCCCATATGTTACTCCCTGAAATGCCCAATCATTCGGCCAGCTCAATTTTTCATCTTAGCGGGCCTCAACAGAACCGAACGTGTTCCTGAAAAACCAACCGATATTTTAGCTATCACAATGTGGTATGTACGTCAATAAAAAACTGTTGCTGATTTAAAAAATTCTGCACTAACTTGTTGAGAACACGCGATATTGCATTACAAAAATTGTAAAGAGGGCCGTTAAAAAAACAGTTCGAAGATAGCAAGGCGCTGTTGTCAACGATCTTTCATAACGAATGACGCTGCTTTCTCTTTAAAAAGATAATCCCTTAAATTGTTTAAATCTGGCAGGTATTAATTAAATCTTTTGATCTTTGCTGATTTTTTCAGATTTTCGATGTAACCTTGGATTTCAGTTTTTCCCTTTTCTTTTTTTAAAAGTTGTTCGATCATCGGTATGACTTCTTTATAGGGAATGGTTCTAGCCGGCTTTTTGTCGGTGACTTTGATCAGATGGTAACCGAATTTGGTCTCAACAATTCCGCTGACCTCACCGACGTTCAATGCAAATGCTGCATCCTCAAAGGGCTTGGCCATTTGGCCTCGCTTGATATAGCCCAAATTACCTTCGCGTTGGGCTGTGGGCCCTTCGGAATAGGTTTTGGCCAGCATACCAAAGTCCACACCCTGCTTGACTTTTTTTTGGACGGTTTCAATTTTCTTTCGGGCCTGAATTTTTTTGGATTCTTCGGCGTCGGGCGTCACTTTTATCCAAATCTGGCTGATTTTTACTTGCTCCGGCTGTTTAAACAAATTCTGGTTGTTGTTATAATATTTTTTGCTCTCTTCATCGGTTACTGTAAGTTTATGGCGCACATTGGTATCGAGTAACTGGTTTATGGCCAGGGCGCGTTTAATCTCGGTTCGAAATTCTTTTTCGGAAACATGCATCCTTTCCATCGCTTTTTTATACGCCGTTTCGTCAGAAAAACGCTTTTTCATCTTCTCCATTTGATCGTTGACGGCCTGATCGTCGACTTTAACTCCTTCCTTTTGACTTTGTTGATAGAGCACTTCAGCTTCAATCAAGTCTTCCAAAATCCGATTTTCGGTGGCCGTTAGATCTGCGTCTTTCAACGGCCGGCCTTTATGTGCGGCCCGTTTCTTAAAAACAGACAGCCTGCCTTCATACTGGCTTTTGGAAATGGGTTTGCCGTTGACCGAGGCGATTTCTTTACCGGAAGATGCTGCCTCATCCGCCCACACCGGCTCGGTGAAAAGGCAGACGACCACGGCGACAATGATCAATAGGTTTATCCCTTGGAAAAATAATCGCATTCTGATACTCCTTTCAAAAGCATAGATTTGAACTAAAGTTTACAAGAAGTGGAAGTTTGGAATCCCCACATCATCGCAGGAATGAATAGCCGACAAAAAAGAAATTGGAATCGATGCTTTTGTTATCGGCCTTAAAACCAGCATTGGAAATATGATGGTACCGATAGGAGAACCTGATGAATTGGCCATCTTTTACTGCGTAACGAAACCCAATGCCCACTTGGGGGGTAAAACCCCAATCCCCTCCAAAACCTTCAGGGGAAAGGTTCGTTACAACAAAACCAACCCCTGCGTCAACATAGGGAGTCAATCTCCCATAATTTTTAAAGTTATAGATAAGTAAAGGAGTTACACCGGCCAAGTAAGCGTCTTCACTTTCCTGTCTCGCATAACTGA
>Ga0307423_1002204_pt1 | contig 11076 bp, 15 predicted proteins | sample SalMarWE160310MG_FD_202154 | JGI IMG/M metagenome (GOLD analysis project Ga0307423, IMG submission 202154) | Salt marsh sediment microbial communities from the Plum Island Ecosystem LTER, Massachusetts, United States - WE1603-10 | ecosystem: Environmental > Aquatic > Marine > Intertidal zone >...
GACGTTAGTCCCTTACCAGTCAGATCCCGCTCAGGACGACTATGAAGCTCAAGCGGGTTGAGCGGCAAGGGCAGGGAGGATGTAGAACTCGCGGACGCTGAGTGCGGCGGCGATGACGCGTCTGCCGAGCTGGGTCGGGTAGTAGCGATAGGTGCCGCGCACTTTCTTGACGAGCCGGTGCATGCGGAGGCGCTTGACCATCCGAGAGAGCTGCGGGCCGGACAAATGTGAGAGGACACGGCGGAGGTCGCGGACCTGGAAGCCGCGGATGTTGAACTCGCCGCGCACGATCGTGAGCAGCAGCTCGAGGTCGACGGCGTCGAAGAAGTTGAAGCCGCGGTAGCTCCGGTTCTTGTCGCGGGCGGGTCGGGCGAGGCGCTCCAGCTTGCGCCGGCCCTCGCTGTCATCATCGAGACTGGAGAGGAACTCGAGGTAGCGACGGTTGGAGGCTGCGAGCAGCTCGGCGAGGACGCCGAGGCTGTAAAGACTCTTCTTGACGGAGGCGAGGGCGGTCTCGCGGGTGCCGTCGCGGTGTTCCACCGTGCGGTGGTGCTTGAAGGCAGAGACGTCGTTGGTGACGGTCTCGATGCGCAGGACATGGCCGAACTTGTCGTACATCTTGAGGGCGGAGCGGCCCATCTGGTGCCGGATGCGAGTGCCCTGGATGCGGGTGCTGAAGTCGTTGCCGACCTCGCCGGTGTAGCGAGGGTCGAGCTTCTTGCCGAGGAAGGTTGCCACGTCCTCAGCGCGCACGGCGTGAACCGAGGTGCGCACGAGCAGGTCGTAGAGAGCGGCCAGGTCCTCCTTGCTCTTGAAGACGATGTCGGTGGCGTACTCCACCTGCATGAGGCTCCAGTGGTAGCCGGCGGCGAACTCGGAGGCCACGGGGCAGAACTGGCGGACGTAGCGCTCGAGCCTGTGGTGCAGGGTCTTGGCTCTCATCCCGTCGGCGAGCTCCTGGGCGCGCACGAAGTCGTCGATGTCGACGAAGGCGTTGTCGAGGAGCTGGTAGCCGATGCCGCCTCGCTTGAGGCGGGCGGCGAGCCAGTTGTGGCCATTGAGGCAGAACTGGAGCCGGAACGGCGCCCAGGTGGGCACGCGCAGATGACACAACCCCAACTCGGGATCGATGAAGTAGAAGTAGTAGTGGATGCAGCGGCCGGAATCGGGCTTGAGGAACGTCTTGCCCGTCTTCTTGTCGTGCCACGGCTTGAAGGACGCGCACGTCTCCATCGCGCTGAAGATGTGGACCAACCCCGGGCGCGTGCCGCGCTCGGCCACGATCGCCTGGACGCGGTCCTCCTTGCGGAACGCCTTGATGTGGCGGATGAACTCGATCGTGAGACCCTGCTCCGCAGCGAGTCGTTCTGCGTGCTCGCGGATCGCTTCACGCAACGGCTTGGCGAACTCGGCGAAGTCGAAGACCCGGATGTGGCGCTTCGTCAGCTCCCGCGTCATCGCCTGAGCGTGGCAGATGTCGGGAAGGGTGCCCTGGACGAGGAGACGGTCGAAGCAGGAGATCACGCCGCGGATGACGCTGGCGTAGCGGTCGGTGAGCATCGGAGTCAGCGGGGACGGTGGTCGATCCCATCATCTCCACCCCTCCGATTGCCTACGTCAAGAGCCTGTTTGGTACCGGCTATGCCGGGTTAGGGTAATAGTCTTTGAAGTCACTCGAAGCGGATGTGAATCGCATGGCGAAGGAAGAACCGATCGAGCTCGAAGGTACGGTCAACGAGGTGCTCCCCAACGCGAACTTCCGGGTCGAGTTGGAGAACGGGCACGAGATCCTCGCGTACCTCTCCGGCAAGATGCGCAAGCATTACATCCGGGTCCTCGAAGGGGACCCGGTCAGGGTGGAGCTCTCTCCTTACGACATGAGCCGCGGTCGCGTCACCTACCGATACAAGTAGCTCACGGACTGTCGCCCGGGAGCCGGCCGTCGGGGCCCGGCTTCGGGCGTGCGCCCCCGGCTCGACGCGCATCGACAGCGACCCTGCCTACGCGAACCGCTCAGCCGTCCGGGCGCGCGCCCTGGCGGCCTCGACCTCGCGGTTCTTCGGCCCGGCCCGCGTGGTGAGCGCGTCGAGCAGCTTCGAGGCCGCAGCCGCGACCTCGTCCACGGCCTCCTCGAAGGCGGCTTCATTGGCCTGCGACGGCTTCGTGAAGCCGCTGATCTTCCGGACGAACTGCAGGGAGGCCGCGCGGATCTCCTCGTCCGAGGCGGGCGGGTCGAAGTTGAAGAGGGTCCTGATGTTTCGGCACATCGGTGGCGCTCCTCAGGGGTGTGGATGGCGTCTGGGGGACGTTGCGTCTAGGACCCGACCGTGGCAACGGCCTTGAAGAAGGTGTAACAGAAGACGCCCGCGTCCGAGGAGACGATCTCCCGAAGATCCGCCAATCCCTTCTCCCACGCGGAAGGCTCGATGTATCCGCGATCCAGCGCCTGAGCTTGGACGCCCTCGACCATCGGGATGATCGTCTTCGCCACGAAGGCGTCCATCACCGCAGGCCGGCTCCGGTCCGCGTAGACCATCCGCGGTGACACCACGGCGTCCCGGCCGCCGGCCTCCGTCACGATCGCATGCAGCCGCCGACCGATGAGGGAATCGCCCCCGAGCTCGGCCTGCGCTCGGATCAGGCATCGCCAGGCCTGGACGGCTTCGTCGCTCGTCGGGTGGAAATAGCAGGACCCGTGGTCCCCCTCGATCACCGTCACGCTCCCCGCCGGCCGGACCACCTTCATGAGTGCGCTCAGGGCGCCGACCGGATCGCGCTGGTGCTCGAGAACGTGGCATACGAAGGCGCCGTCGAACGTGGAGGGCGCGAACGGCAGCTCGTAGAGATCCGCGCGCACGAGGTGCGCGTTTCCGAGGCCGCGTTCCCGGATCCGTCGGGCCGCCCCATCCAGTGACGCCCTGGCGATGTCGCAGGACACGAAGGTCGCCTCGCGGCTGTTGTCGGCGAGCGTGACGGTCTGGGCTCCGATGCCGCACCCCGGCTCCAGGATGAGGGCCCCCGGGGGAAACCGGGAGTCGTGGTGGAGGAGGTCACGGACGGACGCCGCCTGGTCGAGAAGGCGTTGAGCTTCCCGATTGGAGTAGCCGTGTACGTAGCCTGCCCTGTCTCGCCGCAATCCTCACCCTCTTCCTCTCGCGTCGTGGCTCTTTCGATGGACGCGCCTTCCCGTCGGTGCTCTGTCGTTGCACCACGAGTGCCGACCCCAGCGGCAAGATGCTACATCTCCGGGACGCTCGCTTCCGGAGAGGACATGCCACCGATCCAGGTCCAACGCCCGTCGATCTTCTGCCAGATGGCTGCCCATCGCTCCCCGTTCTTCGCGAACCATCCGATGCCCGGAGCCGACTCGGGCGTCCACCAGTGCCGGCCGTCCGGACGCTCGTTGCAGGCGCGCTGCATCTGTCCGAGATCCTCCGCCGCCCACGCGTCCCAGCAACTCTGGTTGAGATCGATGGACGCGGCCAACAGGGACGTGCAGATCGGTGCGAGCGCACGGTCCATGGTGCCCCCTTGCGCATAGGATGTCCAGAAGGCTCCGGACGGGGGCGTATCCTGGGCAGGGGGGTGCGCCCGAGTTGCGAGCGCAAGATACCTGCGATGCTCTCGAGAGCGCAAAGATGCCCGATCCGCTCTACCCCGGTCCCTCCGGGTCGCTGTCGCCCTGCCAGCCCTTCAGCAGCCGCTCGATCTCCGAGAGCCGCTCCAGGATCTCCTCCTGTCGTGCACCGTTGGCTCGGACGCCGTGATACACGGATAGGACGATGACGGCGATGGAAAGCCCGCCGAGCAAGGCGGCGAGGACAACAGCGACGTTCATCTCGAGGCTCCCTGGAGTCGTCGACGTCTACAGCCCGAACTGCCGAAGGTGATGGGACACGTGCCGATACGCCCACCGGTACCAGTCGCGTGCCGCCATCGGGCCGAACATGACGTGGTGCGGTGTCAGGGTTGCGGGGTCGGCGACGGCGATCCGTTTCAGGCTCTCGATCGCACGCTCACGATCCGCCTCGAAGTTCGACGGGTGGGTACCATCGGTCTTGGGGTCGACGCCAGGTCGGGTCTTCACACCCTTCGGCCAGGGGATTCCCGAGTACAAGGCGAGCCACTTGTACACGGGCCGTGGCTTGCCGGACGGCGGAGCCCCCGGAGGAACACGCGTCCCGAGGACGGACTCGTGCGCGTCGCCGAGATGGCAGAGCATCTCGGCGGCGGTGAGCGTGCCCCACCGGCGCTCCCGGTCCGGCGTGAGTCGGCCCAGCCGATCGCCCAACGCCCGCAGTGTCTGCCCTTCAGCGATCGTACGCATGGGTCACCTCCGTCGGACGATTAGCCGCCAATGGTACGCTTCACGCGCTATCGGTGGCAACGGGGTCGGCCCTCCCGTGACTCCCGATGCCCGAACCATCCATCCGGGGCGCGACCGGTAGCGCCGGGGGGAGGCACGCGTTCCTGATGCGCACGCCTAGCTGGGCCGCCCGAGCGGCACGGATCCCAACCAGGACTCGAGGAGCGAGCGATGACCGTCCTAGCACTGCTGTTCGCCACCGGCGCCATCTTGAACTCGACCGGCGCCGCGCAGGCCGACACCGCCGACGTGCGCCAGGACCTGGCGCGCGACATCACCATGGTGGAGCGGAAGGTGATCGCCCTCGCGCAGGCCATGGATGAGAACCAGTACGGTTGGACCCCCATGGAGGGCGTTCGGACCGTGCGGCAGGTGTATCTGCACATCGCGGTCAACAACTACATCTTCCCGACCATGACGGGCACGAAGCCGCCGTCCAGCGTCACACTCGGCGACCGCTTCGAAGGGGTGGAGGCGTTCGAGAACGCCGACATCTCGAAGGCCGAAGTCGTGCGGGAGCTGCAGCAGTCCTTCCAACACCTGAAGGCGGCGTTGGATGAGGCCGGTGACCTCGACAGGTCCGTCGACTTCTTCGGCCGGCCGGCGACAGCGCGGCGCGTCTGGCTCGAGACCGTGTTCCACATCCACGAGCACCTGGGGCAGGCCATCGCGTATGCTCGCGCGAACCGTGTCGTGCCGCCGTGGAGCAAGTAGGCGGACCAACCGCTCGCGCCTGCGTGGCGGCGCTGTTCCGCGGTAGAACTCAGCTCAGATCCAACCAGTCCGGCAGGGTCCCGTGCACGGTGAACTGCAGCTCCGCCTCGCACGGGACCGGGTCGGCGTCGCGCTCCTCCGCGGTGATGATCGCGGCCTCGCGCGAAGCCACGCCCCGCGCCTGGTACTCGGCGAACACGTCGTCCGTCATCGTCTCGAAGTACGAGATGAGCGTCCCGTCTTCCTTCCCGCCGATGCTCACCGCGATATCGGACATTGTGAAGTTCGACGAATGCTCGCCGATGTGATCACCCGCGTCGACGCGCACCACGCTCGCGTTGGAGACCGCATAGGTCGGCGTCACGCCCGATGTGTCGGCTCCCGCAAGGTTCTGGGCGCTCACCTCGAGCGTGAGATGGTCGCCCACCGCCGCCGCCCACCGGTCCGGGAAGAGGGCGAGGTGCGAGAGGTTCGGCGTGGACGGCTCAGGGTTCGATGGGGCCGTCCCGTCGCTGCCGCCGCAGGCGAGGAGGAAGGCGCAGATCGCGGCGGTCACGCACGGCCGGAGCCGGGTCCGAAGCGGCCGATTGATGCGTCGCACGAACAAGGGCGCGCGACCACGGGTGCCAGGGGAGGGTAGATCAGCCACGGAAGCCTCGCGGATGGGCAGTCCGCGCCGAGGGCGGCGAGCGCGACACCGGCGCGTTCGGGGAAGATGGGGCGGTCCAGGGACCGGCCGCCAGAGGTTTTTTCGTAGAAGGTCTTTTCCTAGAAGCCCAGCGTCTCCGGCACGAAGACCACCCTCACACGGTGCCGTGGATCGAAGTGCAGCAGCAGGGTCTCCGCGAGAAGCGTGCCGGCGTATCCCACCGCCTTCATGCGGAGGAACTCCTTGGGGAGGCTGTATTCGCGGATGCGGCGCAGGCCTTCGTCGACGTCCCGCACCAGCTTCTGGTGACCGACGACGAGAATGACGCTGCCCGCGGCGTAGGCGTAGGCGCCGAGCTGGCTTCCCGAGCCGGAGGCGACGAGGATCTGTCCGTCGTCCGTGACGGCGTGTGCGCTTCCCAGGATGAAATCGGGCGCGGCGCCGAGCTTGCGCATCTCCCGGCCCTGCGTTTTGCGGTCGAGCGCCCGCAGCTTGGGCCGCACCGCGTCGTAGCGTCCGGACTCGTCGATCTCCGCGGTGATGCCGAGTTCCCGGAGCGTCTCCGAAAGCGCCGCGTGGACCTCCGCACCCTCGGGGAGTGCGTCGAGCACGAGTCGCCTGGCGTGCGCGCTGCTGTCGGCGATCTCGGCGGTGAAGCCGCGCTCTTCGAGCGCATTCACGGTGCGCGCCAGTCGCTCGTGGTCGGCGGGGCGTTCGAACTCGGGGTTGGGCGGGCCGGGGTCGGGGAGCGTGAGGGTCATGCCGCGCCGGCAGCTTGCTGGTAGCTCCGCACGATTTCTCCGACGCCTATTGGCTCCGGCCCCACCAGATGGGGCTTGAAGTGTTGGGTGAACATGGATGACTCCGACCGATGGTGGGTCCGTCGTAAAGCGCTCAACCTGAGCACGCTTCAGACCTGGCGCGGCCGCCGAAGTTCCGGGAAACCTCACCCGTGGCGTCCGATCCTCCTCGAGCCAGAGGCGCAACGCCGGTTCGCGATCGGTCTGCGTGTCCTCCTCACTCAGCCCTCATCACCTCCACGGGATCGGCCCGACTGGCCCGTAGGGCCGGAATGCCGGTAGCGGTGAGGGCCACGAGGCCCAGGCACAATCCTGCCGCTGCCATGAACAGTGGGTTGATGGCGCCCACACCGTAAAGGAGGCTTTGCAGGACGCCGGAGACTCCCCACACCCCCAGGAGCCCCACGCCGGTCCCCACCACGGCAAGGACGAGGCCCATCCTCAGAACGAGCCAGACGACCTCCCTGCGACGTGCTCCCAGGGCCAAGCGGATGCCCATCTCACGAATCTTCTGGCCCACGAAGAAGCTCATCACCCCGAAGGTCCCCGCCGCGGCCAGGGCGAGGGCAACCAGGGCGAAGACCCCGAAGATCCGGGTGGTGGCCGACCGGCCCCGGGCCATGGTCGCGTAGAGGTCCTCGCCGGTCATGATCCGGGTGATGGGCCGGTTGGAGTCCAGCTCCGAAAGGGTCCGTCGCAGGGCAGGGACCAGGGCAAGGGGATCTCCGGCCGTCCGGATGGCTACCCATCGGTCCTGCTGGAAAGAAGGGAAGAAGGGAACGTACATGGCTCCCTCGGCGGCAGTCTCCAGACCGCGTTGCCTCACGTCTTCCACCACCCCGACCACCACGGCCTCCAGCCAGGGATCGGTGGGGGCGTTCGCCCGGATCCGTTTGCCAAGGGCGCTCTCACCGGGCCAGCTCCTTGCGGCGAAGGCCTGGTTCACCACGACTCCGATCGCGCCTTCGGTCAGGTCGGCCCGGGTGAGATCTCTTCCTCGAAGGAGCTCGATTCCCATGGCGTCGAAGTACCCGGGCGAGACGGGAATCATGTGGGTCGAAGGTACGTTCGCGTCCGGATCGTATTCCTGCCCCTCCGGCAGTTGGTCGCTGGTCCAGCGGCCCTGGAGGGGAAGGGTGGTGGTAGCTCCGGCTGCCCTCACGGCGGGCAGCCTTCGGACCTTGTCCAGGAGCTCCTCCAGAAGGGGATCGGGGATGAGTATTTCCTCGCCCCGTTCATGGGGCTGGAGATATCCGGCTACGAGGACCTGCTCCGGCTCCGCCAACTCCTGGTACGCCGTGGCCTTCCGAAGGCTCTGGACCATCAGCACCGCTACGTCCACGAGGACGAAGGCCAGGGCGAATTGAACCACCACCATGGAGCCCAGGAGCTTTCCCTGACCTCGGCCGGAGGTCAGCGCTCGGGACCCCTCCCGCAGGGTGCCGGACGAGGCCATGGCCGAAGACACGAGGGCGGGAATGACGCCCGTCACCACGCTGGTCAGGAGCGTCGCCACGAAGGTGGCGGAGACCACGAGGCCGTCCACCCGTATCTCCCTTCCTCCCACGAGGCCTGCCGGGAGGACCCGGACGAGGAGACCCGTCCCCAACCATGCCAGGAGGAGCCCGAAGCCTCCGGCCAGGATCGCAAGGGTCAGAGCTTCGGTCAGGAGTTGCCGTGTAAGACGGCCCCTACCGGCACCGAGTGAGGCCCGTATCGCCATCTCCGCGCGTCGGCCCAGGTTCCGGGCCACGAAGAGCCCTCCGACGTTCGCGCAGGCGAGGAGGAGGACGAGGCCGGTGACCCCGAGGAGGATCCACAACCGACCCGGAGCATCCCACAGAACGATGTCCCGGAGGGGAACGACCTGCACGACGCGGTGGCCATTCGTTTCCGGATAGGCTTTGGCCAGACGGTCCGCGATGCCGTCCAGCTCCTCCCGGGCCTGCGCCATGGATCGGCCGTCCCGAAGGCGGCCGAGGATCCCGAGATAGTAGGATCCCCGGTCCGCCGTTGCGGGGTCCAGGGAGACGGGGAGGTAGATGTCGGGATCGCTCAGGCCTCCCCGGTCCGGGAACCGGAACCCCCGGGGAAGGATCCCGATGACTGCCCATGGTTCCTTGTTGATGAGGATCCCACGGCCCAACAGGCCCAGGTCCGAGCCAAAGCGTCTCTGCCATAGCCCGTGGCTGATCACGGCCACGTGTGCGACGGGGTTTCCGCTCTCCCCCGGGAGAAAGAGACGCCCCTGGGCTGCTTGGGCCCCCAGGGCCTGGAGCACCCCCGCCGAGGCCCGGATCCCCCGGACCTGCTCCGGTTCCCCGTCGCCGGAGAGGTTCAGGGACTGCGGCTCGTAGATCCCCCAGGCCTGGAAGGAGGTGCTCCCCTCCTTCAGGTCCACCCAATCCAGGGCCGAGACGGGGTTGAACCGATCCCCCTCCCACGGTGTCCAGACCGTCATGAGCTGATCCGGCTCCGGGTACGGCAGGGGGGCCAACACCACCGAACGAAGAACGCTGAAGATGGCCGAGTTGGCGCCGATCCCGAGACCGAGGGTGAGCATCACCACCGCAGCGAACCCGGGGCGCTTTCCTATGTGCCGGAGGCTCTGCCGCAGGTCCTGGACGAAGTCGTCCATCCACGCTCTTCGGAGGATCCGGCGCCGGGTCCTCCAGGCCGTGGCAGCCAATTCCGCCCGGGTGCCGTCGGGGTTCCCGAACGCCTCTCTCACCCTCTGCCGCGCCTCGCCCTCGCTCATCCCCTGCTCCACGTATCGGTCCACCAATCCCTCCAGGTGGAACTGGAGCTCGTCGTCGACTTCATCCTCGACACGTCGCCGGGAATGGCCGAGGCGAAAACGCCGCTTCCAGCCTGAGTCGGGAGTCATGGCGCCACGTTCCACCCGAGACCCAGGACCCGGCCTACGGCCCTGGTGTGGCGCTCCCATTCCGCCTGCGCCCGATCCAGCTCTTTCTTTCCGGTCTTCGTGAGCGTGTAGAACTTCGCCCTGCGGTTCTTGTCGCTGGTGCGCCACTCCGCCGACAGGAGGCCCCTGGCCTCCAGCCGGTGGAGGGACCGATAGAGGGCACCGTCTTCCACCTCGATGGTCCCCGCGGAGCTCGCCTGGATGGCGTCCATGGCACCCAGGCCGTGGATGGGCCCTTCCACGTCGATGATTCGGAGGATCAGGAGATCGAGGTTTCCATAGAGACTGCTCGAGGCCTTCGGTGACACGAGATCTCCCTCCTCCCGCTTATCATACCTGTTCATCTGACCAGGTCAGTACAATAGATATGATGCCCTTCGAGGTGGAAAGGTTGCAGGGGCAGGATGTCCACCCCGTGCACCCGATCAGCACGCGAAGTCGAAGGGATGATGCGGTGGATCCGCCGGGACGATCCAGTTCGACTCGCCTCTTCGCCACAGCCACGCTGCCCACGCGGCGGCGCATGCCGCCACCGAATGGTCCGTGGTGACCACCTCCCATCCGATTCCCTCGAGCCCCTGGGCTGCCAGCCACCGGAGAAGGTCGTCCCTGGCGGCCAGGTCTTCGCGAAATGTGCGGATGCTTTCGACCGGCGCACCTCCCAGGGCCAGGGCAGCTCCCGGATGCACCTCCACGATCGACAGGTCATGAGGGGAGCCGAGAAACCCGAGGGCGCGAGCCACGCTGACGCCTCGCAGAGTCAGGTAGGCCATGCGTGGGGCGGTAGGCGCCATCACGGATCCCGGGGGAAGCCCGAGCTTCTGCACCCGTGCGCGGAGATCCGAATCGGCGGGTCTGCTCTTTCCGTCAAGTCCGTACGAGAGGGGCGCGTCGAGGTTCCGATCACGGGCCGAAGGGAACGCCGCCGCGATCCTGATCCATGGTTGGCTCTTCACCGCGGCGTGGGGCGATCGCTGGCCGCTGCACGGTCGATCGCCTCGAGACCACGGATGACCTCGTTGAAGCCTTTCTTCAACGCCATGAGGATCCCCCAAAGCGTTGCCAGAATCAGTGCCTCGATGATCAAGGAGAGGATATCCATTTCATCACTCCTGGTATTGCAGACAACGGGCCACCTGAGCCCGAAGCGGCTGCTCGTCGTCGCGGCCATCCTGGCCGCCTCGGCCGATGCCTGGGAGAAAGTCACCGCCTACTTGAGCTTCTCTAGACGCACCTATCGCGAGACGATCCCTGATACCTCGCCGTTCATCGGCACGCTGGAACCTGAGCTCCGTCAGCGGCCATTCTCCCGGAGAATGGGTCACGCTGCTTGGGCTCCAGAGGGTTGCCCTCGAGCCGTTGATGTTTGACCGTGAGCCGAGCATCCCTGTCCGTGCACGACGGCCGATGTCAGGAGCAGGAAGCAGAGGAACGAGGGGACGGCTCGACGTGGCGCCCGAAAGGCGGGGATCTTCCTGGACGAGGTCATGCTGCTCACCTCCTCACTCTGTCGTGCAGGTGCATCGGCAGGGGCCGCCATCCGTGCCCGAAGGGTACAAACCGAAGGCGAGCTACGGTAGCCGTGCCACTAGTGTGGTGGAGCGAAAGTCCCGTGAGCACC
>Ga0307423_1002205_pt1 | contig 11075 bp, 7 predicted proteins | sample SalMarWE160310MG_FD_202154 | JGI IMG/M metagenome (GOLD analysis project Ga0307423, IMG submission 202154) | Salt marsh sediment microbial communities from the Plum Island Ecosystem LTER, Massachusetts, United States - WE1603-10 | ecosystem: Environmental > Aquatic > Marine > Intertidal zone >...
GATTCGCACCCGGGGCCGGCGGCATCCAGAGCGTTCTGGCGGCCCCTCTTCTGCTCAAGGGCCACATGATCGGATCGCTCAATGTCTTCAACAAGCGAAGTGCCGGCGGGTTCACCGAGGCGGACACCCGCCTGCTGGCCATCATCGCGACCGAATCGGCCCAGGTGATAGAGAACTCGCGCCTCTATGAAGAAGAGCAGGCCCTGATGCGCATGCAGGCTGAAATGAGGCTGGCGCACAAGATCCAGACCGACCTGCTCCCGAAGTCTCCCCCCACGGTCATCGGCTATGACATTGCGGGGACCAGCATCCCCGCCACGCTGGTGGGAGGAGACTACTTCGACTTCATCAGGATCGACGAACATAGATTGGGGCTTTGCCTGGGCGATGTGTCGGGCAAGGGTATGCCCGCCGCGCTCCTGATGGCGAATGTGCAGGCGACGCTTCGGAGCCAGGCCGTCAGCTGCGGCAGCCCTTGCGAATGCCTGGCCCGGTCGAATGCCCTCCTGCTGGCGAGCACCGATTTGGAGCGTTATACCACCCTCTTCTATGGCGTGCTGGACACCCGGGAGCACGTTCTGGACTATTGCAACGCGGGTCACAACCATCCCTTCATATTCCGAAAGGGTTGTGAGCCTGAGCGGCTGAAGACAGGGGGAACGATCGTGGGCTGCTTCGACGCCACGGATTATTCCGACGAGAGAGTGGCGATCCGGCCGGGCGATGTGCTGCTGCTGTACTCCGACGGGGTCACGGAGGTCCTGGACGACCAGGGCGAGGAGTTCGGCGAGTCCAGACTTGCGAATGTCATGATGTCCAGCATTGATGATCCTGCCGAAAGTCTCCTGCTCAAGGTCATAGAGACGGCCAGGGCGCACGGGGGCCGGGCGGCGCCGGGTGACGACGTGACCGTGGTCGTCGTTAAGCGTTGCAGGTGACACAGCTCTTGATTTTCTGAAACCCCGGGCGTAGGTTATCCATACTTATCCCATGTGATACTTCTGAAGCAGACGATCTATTTGCTGCCGCTTTGATTTGATTGCTGCCGGTGATAACCGCGGGCGCGGCTCACCGGGAAAGGACCGGGCTGGATATGGCTAAGACGATAGACATAGGCAAGATCAGGAACATTGGTTTGATGGCGCACATCGATGCCGGCAAGACCACCGCCAGCGAGAGGATTCTCTTCTTCACCGGCAGAAGCCACAAGATGGGAGAGGTCCATGACGGCGAGGCCACGATGGATTGGATGATACAGGAGCAGGAACGCGGCATCACCATCACCTCCGCCGCCACAACCGCCTACTGGAAGGACCATCGCATCAACATAATCGATACCCCCGGGCACGTGGATTTCACCGCGGAGGTGGAGCGGTCGCTGCGGGTGCTGGACGGGACGGTCGCCCTCTTCTGTGCCGTAGGAGGCGTCCAGCCGCAATCGGAAACCGTGTGGCGCCAGGCGGAGAAGTACCAGGTGCCCCGCATCGCATTCATAAACAAGATGGATCGTTCCGGCGCGGACTTTGAAGCAGTGGTCAAGGAGATTCAGGATACGCTCGGCGCCAACGCGGTTCCGGTGGTTATCCCGATCGGCGCCGAGGCCGACTTCGAGGGCATCATCGACCTCGTGGACATGAAAGCCGTTTACTACGATAACACCCCTGAGGGGATGATGATCAGGGAGGAGCCGATCCCGGAAAACATGCTGGAAAAGGCACGTGAGGCCGAGCGCATCATGATAGAGCGCATCAGCGAAGAGGATGACAGCCTGATGGAGAAATTCATCGAAGGTGAAATCCCGGGGCGGGACGAGGCCGTACGCGCGATGCGCAAGGCGACCATCGGAGGCCGTATCATCCCGGTGCTCTGCGGAGCGGCCCTGAGGAACAAGGGAGTCCGCCGGCTGCTGGATGCCATCATAGACTACCTGCCATCACCCATAGACCTGCCTCCAGTGATTGGCACGCGTGACGCAGAGGGGGGGGAGATCTTAAGACACCCGAGCGATGATTCGCCGCTGGCAGCCATCGCCTTCAAGATCCAGGCCGATAAGCACATGGGAAAGCTGACATATGTCCGGGTGTATTCAGGTGTTCTCAATGCGGGTGACATCATTTATAACTCCAGCCGTGACGTGAAACAGCGCGTAGGCAGGCTCTTTGAAATGCATGCCAATAAGAGGGAGTCGGTAGGCGCGCTTCATGCCGGCGATGTGGGAGCTGCCGTGGGCCTGGCCGAAACGCAGACCGGGGACACCCTGTGCAATGATGCCCATCCGATATTGCTTGAGACGATAGAGTTCCCGGCTCCGGTGATCGACGTTGCGGTCAAGCCGGAGAGCCGGCCCGACAGCGACAAACTTGGCAGGGCTCTTGCCAGGCTGGCGGAGGAAGACCCGACCTTCCTGGTCAAGACCCATGCCGAGACCAGCGAGGTGATCATCTCCGGAATGGGAGAGCTTCATATCGAGATCATTGTCGACCGGCTGAAGCGCGAATTCGGCGTCGGAGTCCTCGTGGGCAAGCCACAGGTTGCCTACAGAGAGACCCTGCTGGGATCTGTGAAGCACAGCTACAAACATGCCAAGCAGACGGGTGGCCACGGTCAGTACGCCCATGTGGTGCTTCAGGTGGAGCCGGCCGCGCCGGGGTCCGGATTTCACTTCGAGAACAAGGTCGTGGGCGGGCGGGTTCCTCGGGAGTTCATCCCGGCCGTGGAGCGCGGGATAGTCGATGCAATGATCGAGGGCCCGTACGCGGGTTATCCAATGGTAGACATCCGGGTGATGCTGCTCGATGGTTCCGCACACGACGTTGACTCATCTGAACACGCTTTCCGTCTATGTGCCTCGGCCGGATTCCGGGAAGCCAGCAAGAAGGCGGGGTTGCAGCTTCTGGAGCCCATCATGGACGTCGAGGTGGTCGGCCCAGATGACTATACGGGTGCCGTCACTTCCAGCATCTGCTCAAGGCGCGGCAAGATTGTCAGCATGGAAGCAAAAGGGAAGACCTCGATCCTCGGCTCGAGGGTACCTCTTGCCGAAATGTTCGGATATTCCTCCGAGATCCGGAACATAACAAGTGGACGCGCCGAGTTCTCGATGCACTTCTACCGCTATGAGGCGGTGCCCTTCTCGATCGCCGAGGAAATAGTGAACGAGCGGCGTGAGGCCAGGAAAGGGGCGTGATCCCGTCAAGCCCGAGATCATGGAGGTAGGGCCGGACCGGCTCGAGGACTATGCCGGCGTTCCCATATCCTTCCAGGTGGAATCCATCTTGAAGATCGATCTTGTCGATGGCGGCATGGGTGGTGCCGGGCTGGAGGAAGTCTCGATCAAGCCCGCATACCTTAAGGACTACGACGCCGGCGAAGAGGGTGGCCCCCTGCGCTGGCCGGAGAGGTTCGACCTGGAGAAATTCGCCTTCTTCCTGGCCCTTGAAGGGGACCATCCGGTGGGCGCTGCCGCCGTGGTCCATGCCGCTCCGGGTATTCACATGCTGTGCGGCCGCCGCGACATGGCCGTTCTCTGGGATATCAGGGTCCGCCCGGAAGCCAGGCGCAACGGCATCGGGGCTCTGCTGTTCCGGCGCGTAGCGGAGTGGTCGCGCGCCAGGCGGTGCAGGCTCCTCAAGATCGAGACCCAGAACGTGAACGTCCCCGCATGTCGTTTCTATCGCAGGATGGGTGGGCGCCTTGGCGAGATCAACCGGTATGCTTATGCGGGTCAGGCAGACGTGGCGCACGAGGTGATGCTCGTCTGGTATCTCGACCTGTAACGTCACTCTCTTATGCCGCTTCGGTCTCCTTGAGGAGATGGACATCCCTCTGCGGGAACGGAATGGTGATACCGGCTCTCTCGAGCTCCATCTTACCCTTCTCCATAGTGTCGAAGAGGACGCCCCAGTAGTCAGCCGGCCTTGTCCAGGGCCGGCACACCAGGTTGACGCTGCTCTCCGCTAGCTCCGAGACCGCGACCACCGGTCCCGGATCCTTGAGCACCCGGACGTCCGAGCGCACAAGATTGAGCAGAATAGCCTTGGCCTTCCCCACGTCATCGTTGTAGGAGATACCGAAGACCATGTCCACTCGGCGCTTATCGACAGCCGTGAAGTTCACTATCTTGGCTCCGGTGATCTGCGCATTTGGCAGAATGATGCGGCGATTGTCGGGATGGTTGAGGACAGTGTGGAATATCTTGATTTCCTCCACGGCACCGAGGGTACCGGCCGCCTCTATGAAATCCCCGACCCTGAAAGGCTTGAACAAGATCAGCATGACGCCCGCCGCGAAGTTTGAGAGGGCTCCCTGGAGCGCCAGTCCGATGGCGAGCCCGCCGGCGCCCACCAGGGCGATCAGGGAGGTTGTCTTGACCCCGATCTTATCGATCGCCGCTATGATCACGAACAGGAGCACCAGATAGTATGAGAGATTGCGAACGAACCTGGCCAGGGTCTCATCGACCTTCGAGCGCAGAAGCAGTCTCTCGAAAAACCTGGACAGGAGCTTGGCCACCCACCTTCCGATCAGGAAGATCGCGATCGCCGCTATCATTTTGAGTCCATATCTCATGAGGTAGTCCGGCAGATTCTGGATGATCTCTTCCATGTTTGTCCTCCTCTTCAGGCGTCCTTCGGTATGGATCAGCCCGGCCTGTGGTCAGCCCGGACGCTGACGTCAGTCATCTTGTTTCGCGCCCCCGCATTTGTCAACGCGTAACTGGTGGGCTTGAGGAGGAATGGCCGCCCCGGTTCGGCCTGTGCCGGTGGAAAATGGTTGCAACCCGGGAGAGGTTGCCCATATTCTCAGGCGAATACCAACAGAGACTGCAAACCAAAGGGGGACGGAATGAGACTGGCGGCGGTCGGCATCTGTGTTGTCATACTGTGTCTGTGCATATCCTGCATGAATGAAGGCCGGCCAGGCCAGATTAAGGGCCCGACCGGGGAGAACCTTGACAGCTACTGGGATTACGATCATCCCGACAGCAGCGAGATCCGTTTCCGCAGACTGATTCCGGATGAGAACGAGTCAGTGGATACGGCCTTCCTCGCGGAACTCCTGACCCAGATCGCGAGGGCCCAGGGACTTCAGATGAAGTACAAGGAAGCCCAGGCGACCCTTGACCAGGCCGAGTCCATCCTCACGAAGGACATGATCGTGGCCCGGATCCGCTACTTGCTTGAGCGCGGCAGGGTCTACAATTCATCGGGGGAGCGTGAGAAGTCGGAGCAGTACTTCATTGATGCCTGGAATCTGGCGCGCCGCCACGGCGAGGACTTCTACGCGGTCGACGCGCTGCACATGCTTGCGATAGCCGCGCCTCCGGAAGAACAGCTATCCTGGGCCGAGGCCGCCACGGATGCCGCCGCGAAGAGCAAGGATGAACGAGCCAGGAAGTGGCTGGGTTCCCTGTATAATAATACCGGATGGACCTATTACGACCTCGGCGAATATGAAAAGGCCCTGGACATGTTTGAGAAATCACTAGCCTGGAACGAGCAGTATGGCGACGAAGAACGGGTTCGCACCGCCAGGTGGACAATCGGGCGCGCCTACAGGTCCCTCGGCCGCCTGGATGAGGCGCTCCAGATTCAGCTCGCCCTTGAGCAGGAGATCGACGCAGCGGGTCTCGAGCCGGATGGCTATGTCTATGAGGAAATCGGGGAGTGCCTCCTGGCCCTGGGCAGGGATGAGGAGGCAAAGCCTTACTTCAAGATGGCATTCGATCATCTGTCAAAGGATGAGTGGATGCGGGTCAATGAAGCGGATCGCCTGAAGCGACTCAAAGACCTGTCCATGTAATGCCGGGCGCCCGGCTTCAACCGCCCTTTTGCCAGGTCCGCCGGTTTGGCGGCAGGACTATCGGGCGGGCATGGGATCGCCCCTGAAATACTGTTGCCGGCACGAACCTCAGCGCGCAGGTTCCCGGATATGAGTGGCACGAAGATTGCCTTGAGAGAAACACGGTCCGCTTTACTTTCGTATGACATTCGGGTACCATTTCGGGACTTATGGCACTGAACGGCGCAAGGCGCCACGCGATTCCGGGGAGGATAAGCATGAAAAGATCTATGGTCTCGGGCCTGATCCTGCTGATTGCCGCAAGTTCGCTGTCTGCAAGTACCAGCCCTACAAGTACCAGCATTCCAAGGTACCACTCTTATTACGACTTTCTCCTGGCCTCACCGGCCAGCATGGGTTTTGGACTCTATGGTTACGTCAATCCGGCCGTGCTGAGACAGGTGGAGCACGCCGATCTTATGTTCGGCTGGACAGGAGCATCGGATGATTTCAGCGACTTCGACCGGTGGGGCCTCTTCAGCGGCTTCCCGACCCCGAGGCTGGGCTTCGGGGTCATCAAGGACGAGCACAGATATGAGGACGAGGATGAGTCTGGCCGGATCTGGGATTACCGCCTGACCACGGCTTTCGGGGATAGGGGAGGAAGCTTCGGGATAGGTTATGGCTGGACCACGGGTGACAAGATCGGCTATGCGAGGAGCTTCTGTGACACTGCATGCAGCGATGCTGTTGTAAGGAGCAGCGTGGTCACCGTCGGTACTCTGATGCGTCCGAGCAGGTACTTGTCAATCGGACTCTCCGGCATATTAGCGACCACCGGCCCCGGCAAGGAGGGTCTGTTTGACATCGGTATCCGGCCCCTTGGGAATGAGATTCTTGCCTTCTTCGGGGACTATGCCCCGCAGAACGGCGACACCTTCAAGAATGCCCCCTGGAGCACGGGCGTGGTGTTGGAAGCTCTTCCGGGAGTGCGTCTCACCGGGCGCTATTTCAGCGACCACGGGGTCACACTGGGCCTGAATTTCAGTCTGGGGAGCATGGGTCTTGCCGCCCAGGGCCGCTCGGACGCCGAGCGGAAGCACAGCTACAACACCTACAGCGTCAGGGCCGGCGCGATGGACCGCAATGTCTTCCGTACCTATGGAGAGAAAGACAAGAAGTACCTTCACATGAGCCTGACCGGCCCGGTCAAGTACCAGCGCTACAGGTTGTTCGATAAGTCCAACACTTTCTCCGGCGTCCTGGCCGCAATCGATGCGGCGAAGCAGGACGACACCGTCGGCGGGATCGCCATTAACACATCCGGCATGATCATGGGATGGGAGATGGCCTGGGAGGTTCGTGAGGCCCTCAAGGATTTCCAGACCGCGGGAAAGAAAGTGGTGGTCTTCATTGATGACGCAAGCCTGCCAAGGTATCATCTCGCCTCGGTGGCGGACAAGATCGTGCTCGACCCGACGGGCGAAGTTTCTCTGCTGGGATTCAGGGGAGGCAGGCTCTATTTCAAGGGAAGCCTGGAAAAGCTGGGTATTGGATTTGATGAGCTGCGCTTCTTCAAGTACAAGTCGGCTTACGAGACCTTCTCACGTGAGAGCATGTCAGAGGGCGAGGAAGAGCAGCTTCAAGCCATAATCGATGATTTCTATGCCCTGTCGAGAGCCGACATCTGCGAAGGCCGTGGCATCTCCCATGACGAGTTTGACCGCATGGTGAATGAAGAGGTCTGGTTCCCGGCGAAGGACGCCCTGGCGGCAGGTCTTGCTGATACTCTGGGCCGCTGGGAGGCCGTAAGAGAAGTGATCAAGGGCCTGGAGGGAAAGTCCAGGAGCATGGTGCCGGCCGGCAAGCTGGCCAGGAATGAGCTTCCCAAGGATGACCACTGGGGCAAGAAGCCCAGGGTGGCGATCATCTACGGTCTCGGCGTGTGTGACATGGATACGGGGATAAAGGCGAGGAGCCTTGAGCGGGTCTTCGACAAGGTCGCGGCCGACAATGAGATCAAGGCGGTCGTCTTCCGGGTTGACTCCCCGGGCGGGAGCGCGACCGCCTCCGACGTGGTCGCCGAAGCCATCAAGCGCTGCGAGAAAAAGAAGCCAGTGATCGTATCCCAGGGATGGGTGGCGGGAAGCGGCGGCTACTGGATATCGATGTATGGCGACACCATCGTGGCCGCCCCCAATACGATCACCGGTTCGATCGGGGTTATCGGCGGCTGGTTCTACGACAAGGGCCTGAAGGAGAAACTCGGCATGAGTACCGACCTGGTCAAGGCGGGCGATCATGCCGATCTCGGGTACGGCATAAACCTGCCTTTCCTGGGCCGGCTTCCCGACAGGGACTTCACCGAGGGCGAGCGCGCCAAGATGGAAGACATGATCACCACCTTCTATTATGAGTTCGTCGACAAGGTCGCGGAGGGGCGCGGCATGGAGAGTGACGAGGTCGATGCGATCGGGCAGGGCCGGGTCTGGTCGGGGACAGCCGGCCTTAAGAACGGCCTGGTGGATGTGCTTGGCGGGATGGAGACCGCGATCATGCTTGCCAGGGAGCGCGCCGGCATCGCTGCCGGAGAGGAAGTCGACATAATCGAGCTGCCCGAGCCACCGCTTTTCAGCATGCCGTCCCCGATGCCCGGGCTCTTCGGAATCGAGCATGAGGCAGATCCTTTCATTGAGCATATCAAGTTCAGGCTTGATCACAATGGCGAGGCTATGCCGATAGTGCCAAGCGAGTACCTGGATCCTGATCTGGAGCACACGGAGTAGTCTCGGCCCATGGAGGTGTACCATGCCGAACGGCGCGACGAAGTATCCGGTCAATCTTACGGTGGATTATCCTGAGAAGTGCGACCGTCTGACCACTTTCTTTCGTTTCTTCGTGGCCATACCCATCCTGATTATCCTGGCCTTGCTTACCGGGTACTATGGCGAGAGGGGCGAAGCCCACAGGTGGTACCACCATGCATATGCAGTGGGTTTCGTATTCGGCCCCACGCTTCTGACGATCCTCTTCAACAAGAAGTACCCCAGATGGTGGTTCGACTGGAATGTGGCCCTGGCCAGGTTCCTGGCCAGGGTTGACGCATATCTTTCCCTGCTCACCCACGAGTATCCCTCAACGTACGAGGAGCAGCGGGTCCATCTTGAGATTCCCTATCCGGACGTCGAGAATGAACTGGGCCGGGGGATGCCGCTGATCAAGTGGCTGCTGGTATTGCCCCATGCAATCGTGCTCACGTTGCTGTATGTCGCGGTGTGCTTCTGCGTGATCATCGCCTGGTTCGCCATCCTCTTCACGGAGAAGTATCCCGTCGGGCTCTTCGATTTCGTGGTTGGAGTGATGCGGTGGAGCTGGCGGGTCTATGCATATGCGGTGCTGCTGACAACGGATATCTACCCTCCATTCAGCCTCTCTGAATAGGGTGGCTGAATAGGACGGCCGGCGCGACCGGGCTCCGGCTGCCGGCTCCGGGAACTGCCCCCTGAGGGCCGCCAGATGTGTTATGATCAGGGCATGGAAAAGCGCCGCGGCAATCCGGGTCGAAGCATCTTGAGGCTGGATATTCTGGCCCATCCCGGTTCTGTCTTTGCCCTCATTGCCATGCTGGCGATCTGCCCGGGGTCGACGGGGCTTAAAGCCTCTCCGGGCAAGCCCTTCGTCAAGGGCGCCGACATTTCCTTTCTTCAGCAAATCGAGGACAATGGAGGTGTCTATACCGAGGACGGCGTGCCCCGGGATGCCCTCGATATCTTCAAGGACCATGGCTTCAACTATTTCCGTTTGAGGCTCTGGCATACGCCCTCGGGCGGGTACTGCAATCTCGAGAAGACCCTCTTGATGGCGCAGCGGATCAAACAGAGGGACCTTGGCTTCCTCCTGGACTTTCATTACTCCGACACCTGGGCGGATCCCGGAAAACAGTACAAGCCGGCTTCCTGGACGGGGATATCGTATGATGCCCTGAAGGACAGCGTGTATGCCTACACCCGCCACGTGATCGAGGAGCTCAAGGCCCAGAATACCCTGCCCGACATGGTTCAGATCGGGAATGAGATAATATGCGGGATGCTGTGGGATGACGGTCGTGTGTGCGGCGCCTGGAACACGCCGGAGCAGTGGCAGCAATTCGCCGGCCTGGTGAAAGAGGGAATCCGCGGCGTAGAGGACGCGACGGATGCCGGGGATTCGGTACGCATTGTGATCCACATTGACCGCGGCGGTGACACCGGCGGGAGCATCTGGTTCTTTGATCACCTGCTCGCCGAGGGCGTGGACTTCGATGTGATAGGCCAGTCCTTCTATCCGTGGTGGCACGGGACCCTTGGCGATCTCGAGGCCAATCTCGACACTCTCGCAAAGCGCTACGGCAAGGACATCGTGATCGCGGAGACAGCCTATCCCTGGACTCTTGGATGGTACGATGACACGCACAATATAGTGGGGCTGCCCGAGCACCTGCACGAGGGGTATCCGGCCTCTGTGGAGGGGCAGAAGGCTTTTCTGCTTGATCTCATGGAGATCGTGGCCGGTGTTCCTGATTGCAGGGGAGCCGGCGTATTCTACTGGGCCCCTGATTGGATCTCAGCCCCCGGCCTGGGCTCGCCCTGGGAGAATGTCACGCTTTTCAGCTTTGAGGGCGAAGCCTTGAGCTCAATGGCCGCCTTCGACTCGGCGATGGCCGGCGTGGGGCCGGGCAAGCCGCCTGATTCGCCCGAGCCACCGGTGAGGCTCAATCAAAACTTTCCCAACCCTTTCGGAGGCCAGACCAGCATATCCTATGATCTGAGCGAGGACACTCACGTGGTTCTTAAGATCTACGATCTCCTGGGCAAGGAAACCCGGACCCTGGTTGATGGACCTTGCTCCGCCGGTCCCAATGCGGTGCACTGGGACGGGACCGGAGATGATGGGGATATGGCCGCGCCGGGGATCTATCTCTGCCGTCTCAGCTCCGATCGCCGTTCTGAGGCGACCAAGATCATCCTGTTGAGGTAAATCCTGTGGGAGGTTGACGTGGACTTCGAGAATCCGGATCGCATGTATCTTATGTTCGACGCGCTGCTCAACAACCCCCTGGGCAGCATGATCCTGCCCATATACAGAAACTACATCAGAAGTTTGGGCCTGGCGGGCGATGAACAGGTGATCGAGCTGGGCTCGGGCAGCGGAATCGCCACGCGTCACCTTGCCGGGATGCTTCGCAAGCGAGGTGGCCGGGTGCTGTGCGTGGACCAATCGAAGACGGAGCCTATGATGCCGCCCTCGTGCACTTC
>Ga0307423_1002206_pt1 | contig 11075 bp, 8 predicted proteins | sample SalMarWE160310MG_FD_202154 | JGI IMG/M metagenome (GOLD analysis project Ga0307423, IMG submission 202154) | Salt marsh sediment microbial communities from the Plum Island Ecosystem LTER, Massachusetts, United States - WE1603-10 | ecosystem: Environmental > Aquatic > Marine > Intertidal zone >...
AGTCGCCCATCTCGGTCACTGGCTTGGTTTCCATATTGTCGTCAGTGACGATCGGGAGGGTTTCGCAGTTCCGGAGACGGTACCTACGGCAGACGAGTACTTCACCTGCGAAATGAAGGAACTTCCGGCCCGGATTGCGATTGGACCACAAACCTATATCGTCTTGACGACGCGTGGGGTGACAATAGATACCGAGGGCTTGCCAGTGCTGCTGGAGACAAAGGCTGGATATATCGGAGTCATTGGATCCCGACGGCGCTGGGAAACGACGAGTAAAGAACTTCAAGAACAGGGCCTCGACTCCAGCTTGCTCGCCAGAGTACATTCTCCGACCGGGCTCGAGCTGAATGCCGAAACACCGCAGGAGATTGCCGTGAGCATCCTGGCCGAGATCATCATGCATCTGCGTGGTGGCACGGGCGAAACCATGGCGCACCACGCTGGTCAGCATCAAAAAGGATAAGATCTCTACATGTGGAACCGTTATTTCTCCCCCAAGAACCTCTCCGAAGCCGTTGAGCTTCTTGCTGAATACGCCGGAGGCGCTCGCATCATCGCCGGCGCGACCGATTTGATTCTGGAATTGGAGCGGGGTCAGCGTCCCGGCATCGAGGTCGTAATCGATATCACCCGCATCCCGGGGTTAGCCGATATCAGCGTGGGTGAGGATGGTTTCGTCCACCTGGGACCATTGGTGACCCACAATCACTGCGCAGGCTCGCATCTGCTGCAGGAACACGCCTTCACGCTGGCACGGGCGTGCTGGGAAGTTGGTGCTCCACAGATCCGCAACCGGGGCACAGTAGCTGGCAATCTGATCACGGCCTCTCCGGCCAATGATTCGATCACGCCCTTGATGGCACTTGGAGCGAGCGTCAGGTTGGCTTCGTCCCACGGAGAGCGCCAGGTGGAGCTGGCGGAGTTTTACACTGGCGTTCGACGGACCGTGTTGGAATCGGACGAGCTGCTAACCGAAATCATCTTCCCGCTCCCGGAAGTCGGAACCCGGAGCACCTTCTTTAAACTCGGTCTGCGCCGTGCGCAGGCAATCTCGCTTGTCAACGTGGCCGTGGTATTAGGGTTGGAACAGGAGCGCATCACTCACGCCTCCATCACGCTCGGTTCTGTCGCGCCAACGATCGTTCACGCCAGCCAGGCTGAGGAATACCTGGCAGGTAAAGTATTCCGCGAGTCCATCATTGAGCAGGCGGCTGAATTCGCGGCGGCCGCCGCAACCCCGATCGATGACCTGCGGGGATCGGCTGCCTATCGCCGGCAGATGATCCAGATTGGAACCCGGCGGGCGCTGCGTCAACTGCTCGAAGGCAGCGAGAAGGATGATTTTCCCGAAGAACCGGTCATGCTCTGGGGACCAGGGCCGTACCGCAACGATTCACCCATGGACGAGTCTTACGAACACGGCCCTGGAAGCGCGATCGAGACAACGATTAATGGAAAGCCCTACCGTTTTAAAGCGGGGTTCGACGGTTCCCTGCTGCGGTTGCTGCGCGAGCAAGCCGGATTGATTGGCACGAAGGAAGGCTGTGCCGAAGGTGAATGTGGCGCATGCACGGTCTTTCTCGATGGGGTTGCCGTCATGTCATGCATGGTCCCGGCGCCGCGTGCTCACGGGGCACAGATTGTGACCGTGGAGGGGCTGGCGGAGGGCGACAGGTTGCATCCGGTTCAGCAGGGTTTTGTCGAGCGTGGCGCCGTGCAGTGTGGATACTGCACGCCCGGCTTTATCATGTCAGGCGCCAAGCTGCTGGAAGAGCGGCCAGACCCGAATCTGAGCGAGATTCAGCAAGCCTTTACCGGAAACTTATGCCGCTGTACCGGCTACTATAAGATTATCGCCGCCATCGAACGTGCGGCGGAACTTTCAAGATAGCTGTGTCGGCCCTTTGTTACAGGTTGTATCACCTGCCAGGGGTAAGGCCGTGAAGATCCATACCGAAGATATACGGATCGAGGTGTAGGAAATGGGACGAGATACCTATCGCTATCGTCAAATGGATAAGGAGCGTGAGGATCGCAACCGTATTCCCCCCATGTTGCGAGGGCTGGGGTGTCTGATCGTTTCGCTCTTCCTGCTGCTCGGCTACTGGTTCACCGGTTGGTTTCTGCAGGCGAACCTTGCGAAGGGCTGGGTTTACATCCCGCGCGTTGCGTTAGCACCCGACCTCCCAACCTTCCTGAATTTCCTCGAGCCGATGGTGGATCAAGGCGTATTGGTCCGCCTGGTTGTCGGTGTTTTATTTATGCTCGCCGCTTACGGGGTGCTCGCAATTGTTTATGCCGTTGGCTTCCCGATCAAGCCCCGCGATATCGACGCGCCGACGCCGCGTAAACGGCGCCGTAAGGAGAAACGCCGGAAGGCCTGATTATGGATCGACGCGTTCCGCAAACCGGTTCGGAAGAGATCGAACTTTATATCCGGACCTACTATTCTCTGCTCCGGTCGACGGCCGATGTGCGCGTGCGTTCCCTGGAAGAAGTGCATGCCAACATGGGCTCCTCGCTTCATCCGGGAGCGCGTTCCACCGTCCCCGATATGGGGGCGATGATTTATAGTTCGCTGCGCCTGCCCTCGTGTATCGTGGATACCGAGCGGATTGTGCTGGGACAAAGCCAGGAAGTCTTTCTCGAGAAGGGCATTGGCGATCTGGAGACCTGGATCCCGGTCGTCGCTAAAGCCCGCCGCCGGCGCTGCTTTTTCGATGGGAATCACACCCTGGCCTGCTACGTGGCCAGCCGTACGGACATCGACGACATTGTTCCGCTGCTGACGGCATTTCAGATTGAATGGAATAAGCTGCACCGTTTGATGCAAGGCGAGCAGGTGAAGACTTTCCTGCTTGACCCGCTGGATAATGATGAAAGCCTGGCGATCCTCGCTCGGGGTATCGGCGTGGACGCCGGTGATCTGGTACGGCTGCGCGAGGTGTGGAGCGAGAACTTCTGGGAAAAAATGCGGCTGATTGCCCGCTCTTCGAAGCGAATGCGCATTCGGCTGCTAGCCGGTTCACTGCGCGATTACCGCCGTGCAACCCAGATGTGGTGGGAGCGTGTCGAACAGGCAAAGCCACCCGTGCTTGAAAGGCCGATTTATTTCGTCTCGAGCAACGGGCACAGCATGATCAATCTGCTGAGCGGATTCGCCCTGCAGCATGAGGGGGAAATCGTCGACTATCTCGGCCGGCCGGAATGCGCCGAACTGCTCGCCGAGTGGGAGGGCATCGAGCAGGCTGAGGTGCCTTCAAGCCGCGAGAACTTCCTGTATTACGTCCTGAAGAAATTCGTGCGCACACCGCAGGGCGCTGCTCTACGAGAGACTCGTACTCGGGTCGAACACGATTCGGGCCTGACGCGCATCTCAAGCGAACATGGATTCGATGTTGAGGCACAGATTTTTGAATTGAAGCAGATTCGACCCGATCAGATTGATCCCCGGCTGCAGCGCCCTGACCTCGGGCGGCTGCAGGAATCGGAGGCTGTGATTGTCAACATCGACTACCCGCTTGGCATGGGTGCCTACCTGCTGCTTTCCTATGCAGCTACCCGCTTCGAAGAGCTGCGCGGGGTGTATATCATGGGGAAGGCCGCTACCCTGAACGGGGTCATTGGAGATGTGATGCTCCCGTCCGTTGTGCATGATGAACATTCGCACAATACCTACCTTTTTCCGAACAGTTTTAATGCCGCCGATATTCGCGAAGACCTGGTCTATGGCACTGTAATGGATAACCAGAAGGGGGTCAGCGTACGGGGGACCTACCTCCAGACACCGCGCTATATGGACGTCTTCTACCAGGAAGGCTACACCATCATCGAGATGGAAGCAGGTCCCTATCTCTCGGCCGTCTACGAATCCTACCGACCGAAGCGCTACCCACAGGATGAGATCGTCAACCTGTACGGCCTGCCGTTCGATCTCGGATTGCTGCATTATGCTTCTGACACTCCCCTCAGCAAGGGCAAGAACCTTGGTGCGGGAAACCTCTCGTACTTCGGGATGGATCCAACCTACGCCACAAGCCTGGCGATCTTACGGCGTGTTTTCGACCTCGAACTTGACCGCCTCGACCATGAAGATTCGAATAGCTGAAGCGGACATCTGGGCCAGACCTTCAAGGAGCAAGGCATGTCGATGATCGGAACATCCGTCCAACGCCTGGACGCCGTTGGCAAGGTGCGGGGCGAGACCCTCTATCCTGGTGACCTTTCCCGCCCGGATATGGTTCACATGAAGCTCCTGTTCGCCGGGCGTCCGCACGCCCGCATCACCCGCCTTGATACCTCCTCAGCAGAGGGATTGCCGGGTGTACTGGCGGTCTATACCGCTCGCGATGTTCCCAACAACGAGTACGGCTTGATCATGCCTGACCAACCGGTGCTGTGCGGCCCTGGTTCAACGAAGGAGTTCGCTGATCGGGTACGCTTTGTCGGCGACCAGATCGCGGTAGTTGTCGCCGAAAGTGAAGCCATTGCTGCGGAGGCAACAAAGCTAATTGAGGTCGATTTTGAGGATCTGCCCGTCGTGCTTGATCCGGTCGAAGCGATGAAGGAGGGCAGCGTCCTGCTCCACCCGGATCGAGGCAGCAACGTCTTCTGCCACTACAAGATTCGTAAGGGTGATCTGGAGGCCGGGTTTTCACAAGCGGACGTCATTGTTGAAGGGGAGTACCACACGCCGGCCCAGGAGCACGCCTACCTCCAGCCCGAGGCGGGCCTGGCGTATATCGATGATGAGGGGCGCGTAACGGTCGAGGTTGCTGGTCAATGGACGCATGAGGATCAGGAGCAAATCGCGCACGCTCTCGGCCTGCCGTTGGATAAAGTTCGAGTCATCTACCCGGCCATCGGTGGAGCCTTTGGAGGGCGTGAGGACATGTCGGTGCAGATTGTCCTGGCGCTTGCCGCGTGGAAGCTGCATCAACGTGGAATCGATCGGCCGGTGAAGATCATCTGGTCACGCGAAGAATCCATCTTCGGCCACCATAAACGCCATCCATTCATCCTGCGCGCCCGCTGGGGCGCAACAAAGGATGGCAAAGTAACTGCAGCCGAAATGCAGGTTATTCAGGATGGGGGAGCGTATGCCTATACCTCGACCAAAGTGCTCGGCAACGCAACCCTGATGTGCACTGGTCCGTACGAATTGCCAAATGCCAGCGTCGATGCCTATTCGGTGTACACGAACCATGTGCCCGGTGGAGCGTTCCGCGGCTTCGGTGGTCCACAGGGGGCTTTCGCAGCCGAGTGCCAGATGAACAAATTGGCCGAACTGCTGGGTATCGATCCGGTCGAGCTGCGGTTGCGTAATGTACTGCGTGAGGGTTCGCTGCTCACTGTGGGATCACCGCTTCCACCCGGCGTGAGCATGCCTGAAGTCATTGAAGCCGCAGCCGAGCGGGGGGGCTGGTCCAATACGGCCGAGGGATGGAAGCGCGTTGCCCAAACCCCAGATACACCCGGCGGGATCGTCAAGCGTGGTGTTGGCTTTGCCTGCGGCTTTAAGAACGTCGGCTTTTCCTTCGGCGCACCAGAGCTGTGCACGGCAGAGATTGAACTGCATGGAAAATCGAATATTGACCGGGTCGTGCTGCGCCACGCTGGCGCGGATGTGGGTCAGGGTTCGCATACGGTGATGGCCCAGATGGCCGCCGATGCTGTCGGGGTTCCGGTTGAGAAGGTGGAGCTGATCGTCTCGGATACCGCCCAGACCGGGGATTCGGGCTCAGCCTCCGCGTCCCGGCTGACTTTCATGGCCGGCAACTCGATACGCGGGGCGGCTGAAGCAGCGCTTGAGAAATGGAAAAATGAAGAACGGCCGGCGATTGCCAGGTATGAATACCATCCACCGGCAACTTCGGCCTTCGATCCGGAAACCGGGATGTGTGATCCGAATTTCGCCTACGGGTACGTCGCCCAGGTTGTCACCGTTGAAGTAGATCTTGAAACCGGGCGAGTCCATCTTCTTGATGTAGTTTCAGCCAACGATGTTGGTAAAGCGATCAACCCGCAGCAGGTGGAAGGCCAGGTTGAGGGTGCCGTCGTGCAGGCGTTCGGGTACTCGGTTCTGGAGGACTTCCAGCAGCCGGGAGGAATCGTCCAGACCGGCCACCTCTCGACCTACCTGATCCCGACGATCCTCGATATTCCTGACCGGGTCCAGGCGGTGATTCTTGAGCACAGCGACCCACGCGGGCCATGGGGGGCGCGTGGGATGGCCGAGATGCCTTACATCCCACTGGCACCGGCAATCACCGCGGCGGTCCACGACGCCCTAGGCATCTGGTACGACGAGTTTCCCTTATTGCCGGAGCGCATCGCCCGGGGTCTCGGTCAACTGGGTTAATCATGCCTATCACGCGACCGCTCGTACTGCTTCGGGGCGGCGGAGATCTTTCAACTGGCGTTGCTGTGCGCCTGTTTCGCTGTGGTTTTGGTCCGGTCGTGACCGAGATTGGCAAGCCGCTCGCCGTACGACGTGCGGTCGCGTTTGCCGAAGCGATCTATGCTGGCCAGATCGAGGTGGAGGGCGTGCTCGCTCGCCGCATCGATGCAGCAGACGCAGTTGAGAATCTTGTGGTCCAGGGTACCGTACCGGTGTTTGTCGACCCGGATGCAAGCATCCGTGACCGCCTCCCGTTTGCAGCTCAAATTGACGCCCGTATGCGCAAGCGCCCACCTGGCGAAGCGTTTGATCCAGATTTATTTACCATCGGGTTGGGCCCTGGCTTTACCGCTGGCATGGATTGCCACGCCGTGATCGAGACCAATCGTGGGCATGCTATGGGGCGAGTAATCTGGCAGGGTCAGGCAGAGCAGGATACCGGGGTGCCAGAACCCGTCGCTGGCTACGACCTGGAGCGTGTCCTGCGGGCTCCAGCGTCCGGGGTTGTGCAGGATGGCATCCCCATTGGCTCGCTGGTCGAAGAGGGCCAGCTGCTGGCAAAGATCGATTCACTTGAGCTGCGGGCGCCGTTTCGTGGTGCCTTGCGAGGACTGCTGCATGATGGCCTGCAGGTCGAGGTCGGGGATAAGCTTGGAGATCTCGATCCGCGGGCGGATCCATCCTTCGCATTCCGGATTTCCGACAAGGCACTTGCGATCGGCGGTGGTGCCCTGGAAGCCTTGCTCGGTCAGGACAATATCCGCATGCTCCTCGGTAGCTTCGATGCAGCTCAGCACTAGCCTGCGGGTCGAGCCCGGTCAGGCTCTGGCCTTCGTCGGAGCCGGCGGTAAGACAACTGCTATCGCCCGCCTGGTGACTGAGCTCTCGAGTTCAATCCCTCTTCTGGTGACAACAACCACCCACCTCGGCCACGATCAGGAACGGATCACTTCAAAGCACGTTCTCGAAACAGACCTGGATTGGCGAGTCGCACTCCGAGAATATTTGCAACTCGGGCAATCCGTTCTGCTGACCGGTGCGGCGGATTCGGAGGGAAAGTGGACCTCTCCTGCCAATACTGCCCTGACCGCCGCACACGAAATAGCCGTCGAATCAGGGGGCGTGACCCTGATCGAAGCCGACGGTGCGCGCGGTCGTTCACTCAAAGCCCCGGCCGGGCACGAGCCTGCCATTCCAGGCTTTGTAAGACAGGTCATCCTGCTTGCTGGAATGAATGCGCTTGGAGAGCCGCTTTCGGACGAGCGTGTCCACCGCCCGGAATTGGCCGGTCCGATCATGGGACTTGGGGGTGGGGAGACGATTGGCGTCGAGCACATGACCCGTCTGCTGAGTCACTCAAGCGGAGGGTTGAAGGACATTCCACCCCGGGTCCAGGTGCGCTGCTTGTTGAACTGTGACGGCTCGCAACAAAACCGTGATGCTGGCGAACAAGTGGCCGGAGGACTGATGAAGGTGGCCAGATTCACTTCGGTCATCGTGAGCGACCTGGCTTCGGCGGATCCAGTCCAGCTTGTTCTTAGCCGGGTCGGATGCGTCGTGCTTGCTGCAGGAGGATCGAAGCGCTTCGGCCGTCAGAAACTACTCGAACCATGGCGCGGTGAGGCCATCATCCGCCATGGATTGCGAGCGATCCTGCAGGCAGGGCTGGAGCCTGTGGTCGTGGTTACAGGCGCCGAGAGTGACAGATTGCGGGGTGCGCTTTCCGACCTGCCGCTGGAATATGTACACAATCCAGATTGGGAGCAGGGCCAATCGGGTTCGCTTCGTCTCGGATTGGAGTCGGTTGCAGACCGGGCGGAGGCTGTACTCTTCGCGCTCGGTGATATGCCATTAATCAAACCAGATTTAATTAATGCTTTGCTCGATGAGCACAGACGCACGCTGGCTCCGGTCATCGCGCCCTCGTATGACGGCCGCCCCGCGAATCCTGTGCTTTTCGACCGGGTGACGTATGACGCTCTCGAGACGATTCGTGGGGATCAGGGTGGTCGGGCAGTATACGATCGCTTCCCGCCCCGGCTGATCAAGTGGGGCGAATCGGCAGCGATCGATATTGATAACCTCGAAGACCTGCGCCGGTTGGAATCCGGAGCATCCGGTGAGGCAGGGTCATTGCCGCACTGAACGGATACAGCGCGTTGACCGGCCAGCCCGGCCGATGCTATAATCCTTTCACAATGAGCAGGCTTAATATGGCACTGAACGACGGAAAAGATGCTAATCCCAGGGAACATCGGGAGGGTGTCAGCGCGCCTGCGTAATTCAAACCAGGTGAAGGCTACCGCCGCCCGAGAACGTACAGATCGGGCGGCGTGTCTTTTTCGGGCGAGGAGGCAAGATGCTGAAAACACATAACTGTGGTGAACTGCGCGCCTCAGACAGCGGTGACAAGGTGCTGCTGGCGGGGTGGGTCAACCGCCGCCGTGACCACGGCGGGGTGACCTTCCTCGATCTGCGTGACCGGTCGGGCATCGTTCAGGTTGTTGCCAATCCTGAGCTATCGCCCGAATCGCATGCCGCGGCTGTCGATGTGCGCAATGAATGGGTGATTCAGGTCGAAGGCACGGTCCGAGCGCGCCCACAGGGTATGCAGAACCCCGATATGCCCACCGGGGAGGTCGAAGTGCTGGTGGAGAATCTCGTCGTCCTCAACCCGGCGAAAACGCCACCCTTCACAATCAACGAAGAGTCATCCGTTGATGAAATGGTGCGGCTCAAGTACCGCTACCTCGACCTGCGCCGGGAGCGAATGCAGCACAACCTCCAATTCCGTCACCAGGTGATCAAGTACATTCGTGATGCCCTGGACCGGCAGGGTTTCTGGGAGATCGAGACACCGATCCTGTTTAAAACCACCCCGGAGGGCGCCCGTGATTATCTTGTTCCGGCCAGGCTCTATCCGGGGGAGTTCTATGCCCTGCCGCAATCCCCGCAGCAGTTGAAGCAGCTGCTGATGGTGGCCGGGGTGGAGAAGTACTTCCAGATCGCACGCTGTTTTCGGGATGAGGACCAGCGCGGGGACCGGCAGCCTGAATTTACCCAGCTTGACATCGAAATGTCGTTCGTCGAACGGGAGGATATCCTGCAGTTGATAGAGCCGATATACACCGCAATGACGGCCGAGCTTGTCCCGCAGAAACGGCTGCTTGCGTCACCATGGCCGAGATTGACCTACACCGATGCCTTGAACCGTTTTGGAAAGGACAATCCAGATCTGCGCTTCGGCATGGAACTGATCGACCTGACCGATCTTGCGGCAGGCAGCGGTTTCCAGGTTTTCGAGAAGGTCGTCGCGGCCGGCGGACACGTGCGGGCGCTCAACGCCAGCGGCTGTGGAGGGTACAGCAGGAAGGACATTGACGAACTGGTTGCTTATGTGGCGCAGTTTGGAGCAAAAGGCCTGGCCTACCTGGCGGTGGGCGAGGATGGTCAGGAACGGTCATCCTTCGCGAAGTTCATGTCAGAAGAGGTACTGGCCGAGCTGCGGACACGTGCAGAACTCAAGCCAGGCGATCTGCTTCTCTGCGTGGCAGATCAGCCGAAAGTTGTATACGAAGCCCTCGGCCGGCTGCGAGAAACCCTGGGCGAACGCCTGGGGCTGCGTGATCCCGACCTGCTGGCGTTCTGTTGGGTGATCGACTTTCCACTGATGACCTGGGATGAAGACGAAGCTCGCTGGGATCCAAGCCAGCATCAGTTCACGATGCCCCTGGTCGAGGACCTTGAGCTGCTCGATTCGGACCCCGGATCAGTGCGCGGCTCACAGTACGACATGATTCTCAACGGCAGTGAGGTTGCAGGCGGCAGCATCCGCATTCACAACCGTGAGCTGCAGGAGAAGATCTTTCCACTCATCGGCCAGGATATGGAATCTGCCCGCCTTCAATTTGGCCACATGCTGGAGGCTTTTGAATATGGGGCTCCTCCGCACGGGGGAATCGCGTCGGGACTTGACCGGCTGGTGATGCTCCTTGCAGATGAGCCGAACATTCGCGAAGTGATTGCCTTTCCGAAGAACCAGGCTGCCCGTGACGTGATGGCGGATGCTCCTTCGCCCGCCGACGACAGGCAGTTGCACGATCTGCACCTGAAGGTGGTCAAAGATTCATAGACCGACATTGCCAAGCGGGTGTGATCGTGGTATACCAAGAGCAGACCCTGCCGTGTTCGTGATGCGGCAAGAGATTTTGAGCCAACACTAATCAAATGGAGCCTGATGTCCGATGAGTGACGCGATAGGCTTCGGCCAAGGCGGATCTCGCTGGTAAGGCTCCACCTGCGAAAGCAGGTTCAAAATCACGTTGCACACGGCATGGCGGGGTACCTTAAAAATAAGCGCTGGCATCGCCAGCGCTTATCCTTTGTCGGTTCTGCACCTGCTTGCGAAAGCCCCTGTTCTCAGGTAGACTCCCTCTATTCACTACCGAGTAGGTCCAAGTTGTTCCGGGAACACCTTTCATGGCCAATGAACGTGCAAAAGCACTTGAATCAGCAGTAACGGAAATCAAGAAGCGCTTCGGTGATGGAGCAGTCATGCGCCTGGGCGAAGCGCACCATCTGGCGGTGGAGGTGATTCCCACCGGCTCGCTGGCGCTGGATCTGGCGCTGGGGGTGGGGGGCATCCCGCGCGGCCGGGTGACCGAGATCTACGGTC
>Ga0307423_1002207_pt1 | contig 11071 bp, 8 predicted proteins | sample SalMarWE160310MG_FD_202154 | JGI IMG/M metagenome (GOLD analysis project Ga0307423, IMG submission 202154) | Salt marsh sediment microbial communities from the Plum Island Ecosystem LTER, Massachusetts, United States - WE1603-10 | ecosystem: Environmental > Aquatic > Marine > Intertidal zone >...
TCGTTCTCACCGGCCTTGCCCGGTCCGAGGATTTCTTCGGGGATCTCGACGAGCTGCCGCGGCCGGATGCGGTTGTCGAAAAGCCGATCGAAAGAGAGGCGTTCCTGGAGAAGGTGAAGGAGCTGATCGGCGAAGCCTGAGATTCGGCCCGACACCCTAGAGCCCGAGCGAGCCGGCGTGGCGACAGCTATTGAGATATGCAGGTCAGGGGAGGACGCGCAGCTGTTCGTGATCGCTCGCGGGCCCCTTGGACGTTGCGGTTTCGGAATTCTGGGGAAGGGTCACGGTGAAGACCGTTCCGTGCCCAGGCTTCGACTCGAAGGTGACGTTGCCGCCGTGCTCCTCGGCGACCTTTTGCACCACCAGCAAACCGATGCCCGTTCCCTCGGTTCCCTTGGAGGAGAAGAATTCCTGAAATACCTTGTGGCTCAAGTTCTCCGGGATTCCGGCACCGTCGTCCTGGACCTCGAACACGGTGGCTCCGCCTCCATTGAGAAAACAGCGGACAATCACCGTGTGCCCCGGCTTGTCCGGACACGGATCGAATCGACAGGCGTCGATGGCGTTGGCCACCAGATTGCAGAGCAGGTTGTGGATGCCATGTGGATCGAAGGTGCCACGGTGCGGGGGCTCGCTCAACTCGGTGCGGATCTCGATGTTTTCTTCCGCCATTCGATCAGCGAAAAGATCACGGACCTCGAGCACGATGTCCTGCGGGCACACGTCGAGCTCAAATTCGGGGATGCGCTCCTTGGCGCAGAAGAGCAGGTCTTTGACGACTGCCGTCACCCGCTGCACGTTGCGTTCGACCATCTCCCAACCTTCCTCGATCACCGCGCGGTTGTCATCCTCGAGTCCGTCGTTGACGATGAACATGCCGCCGTCGAGGCCCATCAGGATGTTCTTGACGCGGTGCGCGGTTCCGGCCACCGCGCGACCGGTCAGGGCGAGCTGCCGCTCCAGCCGTTTGACCTCTGTGACGTCGGTGAAGACCTCCATCACCGCGCTCATCTCGCCGTCCCTGTCGAGGATCGGTTGTGTGTGGACGACGGCATTGATTCGCCGTCCATCGAGGGTCACGAGTACCTCCTCGTTCGTGCGGTTTTTGCCATCTCCAAACGTTGCATCCACGACACAGTTGGGGCACTTGGACGTGCGGTGCTTGCAGACCTCGTAGCAGCGCGAGCGGTCGGTGGCCCCGAACTCCCGCCGGTAGAGCTCGTTGGCCTCCAGAATCTGGTGGTCGCGGTCGAGCACGCAAATGAAGCAAGGCACCGCGGAAAAAAGCCGTTGGTAGCGGCGGCGGGACAGGTCGAGCTCGTTCCTGACGGCCAAGACCCGTCGATTGTGATTCTTGCCGAACGCCGGTCTTCCAAACATCATCAGCCAGCCGGCGACGAGGAGGGCACTCATCATCACCGCGCCAAGGGCGAGAGGACTGAGATGAGGTGAGGCTGCGACAACCGCTATCGTCAGCGCAATCGATCCACCGACGTACGTGAGAAGCGCCCGCTTTTCAGCGTTCAGAAATCGTCGCCCCAAAGGTGACCCTTCAGCCGGATCCGGTGCGGAAGTGTGGACATGGCCGAAAGTGCGCCCGTCCCCCGAGGGTGGGTGGTCGCCGTCGGTACTGCGGCTCTCGGTATCGGTGCGAGGTGCAGGCATGCCTCAGCCTGCCGTGCAGTATCGCATAACCACGCCGCTGTTGGCGCAATCTTGACAAATGACGGACCTGGGATAGTTTCGGTAATGAGGGGGTTGACCGGTGAAAGCCGACGAGCCCGGTATCGGGCGCATCATCCTGGACAGTGTGGCCGAAGGTGTTTTCACCGTGGACCATGAGTGGCGGATCGCCTACTTCAACCGCGCCGCCGAGAGGATTACCGGCGTGTCGCGGAAAGAGGCTGTCGGTCGCCGCTGCTGCGACGTCTTTCACGCCAGTATCTGCGACAGCTTTTGCGCCCTCCGTCACACGATGGAAACCGGTGAACCTGTCGCCAAACGGGCCGCAATCATCATCGACGCCCGGGGACAGAAGGTGCCCATCAACATTTCGACGTCGGTTCTGAGGGACGAGACCGGACGTCTCGTCGGCGGCGTCGAGACAATCCGTGATCTCACCCAAATCGAGCAGCTGAGAAAGGAGCTCAAGGCCCGGTACTCGCTCGGCGATATCATCGGCCGCAGCCGGGCGATGCGGGATCTCTACGGCGTCTTGCCGGCGGTGGCCGCAAGCGACAGCACCGTCGTGATCCACGGCGCCAGCGGCACCGGCAAGGAGCTCTTCGCGCGCGCGATTCACAACATGTCGCCGCGATCGGAGAAACAGTTTGTCGCCATCAACTGCGGCGCAATGCCGGACACGCTGCTCGAGTCGGAGCTTTTCGGTTACAAGGCAGGCGCCTTCACCGACGCACGTTCGGATAAGCCCGGCCGATTCGCGGTCGCGGAGGGTGGGACGATTTTCCTCGACGAGATTGGTGATATTTCCGCCGCCATGCAAGTCCGGCTGCTGCGGGTCCTGCAGGAGCAGGTCTACGAACCTCTCGGCGGAGTCAAACCGGTCAAGGCGAACGTCCGGGTCATTGCGGCCACCCACCGCGATCTCGCGGAGCTCGTCAAGGCCGGGGGGTTTCGCGAGGATCTCTACTACCGCATCAACGTCATGCGGCTGGAACTCCCCACGTTGCGGGAGCGCCGCGAGGATATCCCGCTGTTGATCGATCACTTCATCGGCCGGTTCAATCGGTTGCAGGACAAGGATATCGTGGGTGTGTCGGACGACGTGCTCGAAGTGCTCATGAAACACGATTACCCGGGAAACGCGCGCGAGCTCGAGAACATCATCGAGCACGCTTTCGTGCTGTGCCGGGGGGGCATGATCGAAATGGGGCATCTGCCACCGGAGCTGGGGGCACGTCCGACGCCACGATCGAACAACACATCGAAGGGAATGAACCTTCGTGAATTGGAATCCCTGCATATCGCGGACGCTTTGCGCCGGAATGAGGGCAATCGGAAAGCGGCTGCCGAGGAGCTCGGGATTCACCCCAGCACGCTCTTCCGAAAGATCAAGGATCTCGGCATCGAAACCCCAGAAAAGGACGGCCGCAGCCGCTAGCCTGCATATCTCACCAGTTTTCCGGCCGCAGCAGAAAGTTGGTGAGAAATGCAGGCTGAGGGTAATGTTCTCGAGCGGACAATCGGTTGAGAACGCCCGCGGCGCTGGAGCTACGGATCGGAAACGACGTCAATCGTTCCTCCCGCGCGTCGTTACGCATTCGTAACACCCACCCCTCAACCCCGCCTCTTCCTCCTGTCGGTTCCCTTCAAAGTCACCTCGGGTCAACAGTTTGTGGGATCTTTCACGAGGCGTTGCTCTGGCACAGGGGTTGCACCGTTGACCTTGGGTTGGGTGTGTGTGGTGTGTGAAAGGGATGTGGGTGCACGAGGAACTGCAAAAACTCTGGAAGATCGAGGACTACTGGGCGGTGTGGCTGGGCCTCGGCATTGTCCTCCTAGCTCTGATTGCCTACTCGACGGGTAGCACCATCGCAGGTTGGGCGGTCAAGCCGGGTGGTTGGTCGATCGCAAGTGTTCTCGGCGCCGACTTTGCAAAGCACGTCCCGGACTATCTGATCATCTTCGCAGTCTTCGGCGTCGTCTTCACAATCTCGATGGTGGCGATGGGTCGCAAGGTGAGCCAGTTCGTTCCCGGCTTCACCCTCCTCTTCCTCGGTTCGACGGTGATCTTCTACCTCTCTTCGAACAGCTTCATCAACGCCACGCTCCACATCGGTGCGCCGCTGCTGGCTCTCATCATCGGTCTGATCATCGGCAATATCTTCAAGCTGCCCGGATGGTTCCAGGCCAGTCTTCTCACCGAGTACTACATCAAGACCGGCATCGTCCTTCTCGGCGCCACCCTGCCTCTGACCTTGATCTTCAACGCCGGCCCGATCGCCTTCGTGCAGGCGACGATCGTTTCGATCTGTACCTGGCTCACGATTTTCTTCGCAGCGACCAAGATCTTCGGTCTCGAGAATCGGTTCGGCGCCGTGCTCGGTGCCGGCGGAGCGGTGTGCGGGGTCTCGGCGTCGATCGCCGTCGGCGGCGCGGTCAAGGCCAAGAAGGACCACATCGCGATCTCGATCGCCATCGTCTCGGTATGGGCGATCGTCATGATCCTGGCCCTCAGTATGGTCGTCAAGTGGATGGTCCCGGTTCCGATCTCGCCCGGTGAGGCGGGCGCCTGGACCGGGACCTCGGAGTTCGCCGACGCCGCGGGTTTCGCGGTTGTGGCCGAGCTCTCCCACGTCATCGAATCCGGCGTTATCCGGGGTGAAAACGGCGAGCTGCTCGACCCCGACGATCCCATCAACACCTTCACACTGATGAAAGTGATCGGCCGCGACATCTGGATCGGCATCTGGTGCCTGATCCTCGCGGTGGTGTCGGTGGTTTACTGGGAGAAGGGGAACGCGACCGAGAACTCGGTGGGCGCCGGCATCATCTGGGAACGGTTTCCCAAGTTCGTGCTCGGCTTCTTCGCCGCCTCAATCATCATGACCTTCGTGAGCTCGAAGCCTCCGGCCAACTGGGTTGGCACGGCACCGTATTCAGGCACGTACAAGAGTTCAGCGGAAAAGATCGTCTACGATGCGGACTTTTCGGACTACGCGATTCCACCCGAGCTGGCCGATCGCGTGACGATCACGGATGAGGGTCTCTCATACGCCGATGCTGGGAAACCCATGGCCCTTCATGAATATGAAATTCTCAAATCAGCGATTTCGGTCGACGACCCGAATCGCCACGACAAGATCGGCGCGCTCAAACAGCTACACTTTGCCTCTGATTGGTTCGAGTTCGATCTCACCAGGAAGGTCATCGCGCCGATCAAAAACCTGCGCTCGTGGGCCTTCGTGCTCTGCTTTCTCTGCATTGGCTTGTCCACGCGCTTCGCGGACCTTCTGACCTTCGGGCTCAAGCCGTTCTGGGCGTTCACCATCGGTGTGGCGGTCAACGTCCCGCTCGGCTATTTCCTGTCGACGGTGGTGTTCTCCAGGTTTTGGTCGAACATCAGCTCGCTGATGTAGGGCCGGATCATGGGAACACCTCTCGCACGGTTGAAACATCGAAAACACAATGGAAAGGAGTGGCCATGACAGAGAAGAGGAAAACGCCGCTGCTTGACGAGCTTGAGAAGGGGCCGTGGCCGAGCTTCGTCAAGGAAATCAAGAAGGAGGCCGGGCACAACCTGATGACGAACGATGTGCTCGGGATCCTCGAACGGTCCTACGAGGAGCACCTCAGCCACTGGAAGCACGGTGGCATTGTAGGCGTGATGGGCTACGGCGGGGGCGTGATCGGTCGCTACTGCGATCTTCCGGAAGAGTTCCCCCATGTGCAGTCGTTCCACACCTATCGCATCAACCAACCGTCGGCTTGGTTCTATACGACGAAGGTGTTGCGCCACCTGTGCGACATCTGGGAGAAGCACGGGTCGGGCCTGACCAATATGCACGGCTCGACCGGCGACATCGTCTTCCTCGGGTCGAGCACCGAGGCTCTCGAGCCTTGCTTCGCCGAGCTCAGCAGTAAGAAAGACGACATGCCGAGCTTCGATCTCGGCGGGTCCGGCTCCAACATGCGCACCCCGAGCTGCTGTGTGGGCCCCGCACGCTGCGAGTGGGCCTGCTACGACACCCTCGACGCCTGCTACAACATTACCCAGACCTTCCAGGACGAGTTGCACCGGCCGTTCTTCCCGTACAAGTACAAGTTCAAGTTCGCCGGCTGCCCGAACGACTGCGTGGCCTCGATCGCGCGCTCGGACTGCTCGGTGATCGGTGTCTGGAAGGATGACATCCAGATCAACCAGCAGCGAGTCAAGGAGTACGAGAAGAACGGTACCGACATCAATGCCGAGGTCTGTGGCCTCTGCCCGACCAAGTGCATGGCCTGGGACGGCAAGAAGCTCGACATCGACAACTCGAACTGCGTCAAGTGCATGCACTGCATCAACCTGATGCCGAAGGCGCTCAAGCCCGGCAAGGAGCGTGGCGCGACGATCCTCATCGGCTCCAAGGCGCCGATCGTCGGCGGTGCGCTGCTGTCGTCGGTGTTCGTGCCCTTCCTCGAGATGGACCCGGAGTCCGATTACCAGGATCTCAAAGAGCTCACCGAGGCTATCTGGGACCTGTGGGGCGAGCACGGCAAGGCCCGCGAGCGCACGGGTGAGTTCATCCAGCGTGTCGGTTTGTCGAACTTCCTCGAGGAAATCGGGCTCGACCCGGTGCCCGAGATGGTGATGCATCCGCGCACCAACCCATACATCTTCTTCGATGACGAGATCTTCGAAGAAGCCGCGGAATAGGAAGGGAGGAACTCATGACTGAATTCGAACGCCAAACCGACATTGGACCTCCGCATTACGAGCAGTTCCTGCCCGAGGTCATCAAGAAGAACTACGGCAAGTGGGACTATCACGAGATCATCAAGCCAGGCGTGATGGTGCATGTCGCCGAGTCCGGCGACAAGCTTTTCACGGTTCGCGCCGCTTCGCCGCGCCTGCTTGCGATCACATCGATTCGGAAGTTCTGCGACATTGCCGACAAGTACTGCGACGGCCACCTACGGTGGACGAGCCGCAACAATATCGAGTTTTTGCTCACCGACGAATCGAAGATCGAGCCGTTGATCAAGGAGATCGAGGAGTACGGGTTCCCGATTGGCGGCCTTGGCGCCAAGCTCTCGAACATCGTCCACACCCAGGGCTGGGTGCACTGCCATTCCTCGGCGTCTGACGCTTCGGGTGTGGTCAAGTGTGTGATGGACGAGCTCTTCCCCTACTTCAGCGGCGAAAAAGACCTGCCCGCGAAAACGCGGATCGCCTATGCCTGCTGTCTGAACATGTGCGGGGCCGTTCACTGCTCCGACATTGCGATCCTCGGCGTCCACACCCGCGCGCCAGTCATCAACCACGACGATCTGCCAAAGATGTGCGAGATCCCGACCCTCATCGCCTCCTGTCCCACCGGCGCCATCCGGCCGGCGACAGTGGACGGCAAACCGTCGGTGGAGATTGTCGAGGAGCAGTGCATGTACTGCGGCAACTGCTACACGGTGTGCCCGGCTTGCACCATCAACAACGCCGAAACTGACGGCATCTCGATCTGGGTCGGTGGCAAGGTCTCGAACTCGCGGGTGGCACCGAAATTCTCCAAGCTGGCGATTCCGTTTATTCCGAACAACCCGCCGCGCTGGCCGGAAGTCGTCAAGGCAGTCAAGAACATCGTCGAGACGTACGCCGCCAACGCGCGCAAACATGAACGCATCGGTGAGTGGATCGATCGCATCGGCTGGCCGAAGTTCTTCGAGCTTATCGGACAGCCGTTCACCAAATATCACATCGACGATTTCAAGCACGCCGGTGAAACCTTTATGAGAACGGCGCAGCTGCGCCATTAGGAGGAAGCCATGGCTGAGGTCACGATCGAACAGATCGCGGACGCCATGTACGAGCTCGTCAAGTCGACACATGGCAAGAAAAACCTGAAGCCGATGGACGTCACCAAGGCGATGATCGACCAGTTCGGTGAGGACAACGTTGACAAGCAGATGTGCAAGAAAGCGTTGCGCTCCCTCATGGACTCCGGCCGCTGCACGTACAAATACGCCGGCGGCAGCTACGTGACGCTTCCACCAGAATGAGTGCTGATCGCCCCCCGGGCGTGAGCCCGGGGGGTGGTTGAGCGCTGCGACAACACACGGAGGATCCTATGGCACGAGACAAACTCTCTGGGCCGGAGCGGGCGGCAAAGACCGTCGATGTGCTGCGACAGTGGCAGGGCATCGAGCGTGATGCCATCGAAACGACGGCCCAAATCATGGAAAAGACAGACAACCTCCTGATCCGCCAGATCATGGAGATCATCCGCAACGACTCGGTGCAGCACCACCGGGTGCAGCAGTTCATGATCGACACCATCAACCGCACTCCGGTGACCTTGTCGCCTGGGGACCTGGCCGAGGTCTGGGGCCAGATCGAGGCTCACGACGAGCTCGAACGGCAAACCATCGAGCTCGCCAAGGAACTCCTCAAGGAGACCACTGAGCCGATCCACAAAATCCTGCTCAACTACTTGCTGACTGATGAGGAGAAGCACGACAGCATCCTCGGCGAGCTGGAAAAGCTCAAGGTGCACATGTCGAAGCTCGCGTGAAACAGGCCCGGCTGCTAGTGAGGAGGCGTGAAATATGGGTCTCTTGAAGAAAAAGGACAAAGACACGTCGAGCAAGACGAAGTCGCGGCTCAGCGGCGGCGGCGGGGGCGGCGGCTCACAGATTTCACCGCTGCGACCACGCTATGTCGAGAGTCTGCCGCCATGCACTGGGAACTGCCCGAGCGGGAACGATATTCGCGGCTGGCTGACCATCATCAGCCTCCGCGAAAAGCTCGGTCTCAGCCTCGACGAGGCCTATGAGAAGGCGTGGCGGATCGAAATGGAGACAAACCCCTTTCCGTCGGTGATGGGACGAGTCTGTCCCCATCCGTGTGAAACGGGTTGCAACCGCGGTCAGAAGGATGGCCCAGTCGGTATCAACTCGGTTGAGCGGTCGATTGGTGACTACGCTCTCGATCACGGGCTCAAGGCGGAGATGATCGAAGGTGAAGGCACCAAGGAGCAGAAAATCGCGGTCGTGGGGGCCGGCCCCTCGGGGCTGTCGTGTGCCTATCAGCTGGCCCGGCGCGGGTACGAGGTGACCGTTTTCGAGGGCCTCCCGAAAGCGGGTGGCATGCTTCGCTACGGCATCCCGGTTTACCGGCTGCCCCGTGAGGTGCTCGACGGCGAGATCCAGCGCATCCTCGATCTCGGGGTCGAGCTCAAGTGCGACACCAAGATCGGCAAAGACGTCTCCTTTGACGAAATTCGCAAGGAGTACGACGCGATCTACGTCGCCATCGGCGCCCACCAGGGCAAGAACATGGGCATCCCGGGTGAGGACGGACCGGGCATCTGGACCGGAACCGAGTTTCTCAACCACGCCAACTCCGGAAAGAAGGTCGATATCGGCACCAACGTGGTCGTGATCGGCGGCGGCGATACCGCGATCGATGCGGCGCGGGTCTCGAAGCGACTGATCGCTGACTCGGCGGCGATGGCCTCGAAGCTTGGAGCTCAGGTGACCATTCTCTACCGCCGCACCCGGACCGAGATGCCGGCCATCGAGCGCGAGATCGAGGAGGCGATCGAGGAAGAGATCAAGATCGAATACCTCGCGGCGCCGATCGAGATCCTGCGCGATGACGACGGGGCGCTCAAGGCGATGGTCGTCCAGCGCATGGAGCTTGGTGAGCCAGACGAGTCCGGGCGCCGGCGTCCGGTCCCAATCGAGGGCGACACCTACGAGTTGCCGGTCGAGACGATGATCACCGCCGTCAGCCAGAAGCCAGACCTCGCGGCAATGAACTCCTCGGAGCTCGGCGACGGTTGGCTCAACGGTGACGACTGGGGCTTCACCGGGATTGACGGCATCTGGACTGGTGGTGACAACATCAACCTCGGTATCGCCACGACCTCGATCGGTCAAGCGCGGTGTGCCGCGGAAGCCATTCATGCCCACTTGCAGGGGACGACGCCGAAGGCGAACAGCAAAGGCGAGATGATCCGTGCGGACAAGCTCAAGGTCGACTGGTACGAACCGATCGAGCGCACCCAGCGCCAGGTCAAGAGCCCCGAGGATCGGCTCGCACATCCGTTTGACGAGGTCGATCTCGGCGTCACGGACGAGGATGCCCTGATCGAGAGTTCGCGTTGTTTCAGCTGCGGCAAGTGCTTCGGCTGTGAGAACTGCTGGATGTACTGTCAAAACAACGTATTCGCCAAGGTGACGCCGGCGGCGCCCGGTGATTTCTTCGCTATCAAGAAGATGGAGCTGTGTGACGGCTGCAAGAAGTGCTGGGAAGAGTGTCCGTGCGGCTACATCGTGGGTGAGTGAGGGCGGGATCGGGCGGAACGGCAGATGCGCGTGAATGTCCCACGACTGGTTGTCGCCGGGCTTTCCGGCGACAGTGGCAAGACCCTGGTCAGCCTGGGTATTGCCCGCGCGCTGGCCGACCGCGGCGTCAAGGTGCGTCCGTTCAAAAAGGGACCGGACTACATCGACACCGCATGGCTCGGTGTGGCTGCTCGCTCGACCTGCCGTAACCTCGACACCTTTCTCATGAAAGACGAGGCGATGGCGAGCTCGCTCGCCACCGCGGCGCATGACGCGGATCTCATCCTGGTGGAGGGGAACCGTGGGCTTTTTGACGGCGTCGATGTTGAAGGAAGCCACTCGACTGCCATGTTGGCGCGTCGCCTGGCGGCGCCGGTCGTTCTGGTGCTCGATTGCACCAAGATGACGCGAACTGCCGCGGCAATGGTCCTGGGCTGTCGAGCCCTGGACCCGGAGGTCGATCTAGCGGGCGTGATCCTCAACCGGGTCGGCTGTGGACGCCACGAAAACATCGTTCGCGAAGCGGTGGCGGGCATCGCAGGGACGCCGGTCCTCGGTGCTATTCGTCGCATCAAAGGCGACGACCCCCTTCCCGGGCGGCACCTGGGACTGGTGACCGCCGTCGAACATCCGGACCCCGAGGAAGCGGTGCAACGGGCCGCCGAAGCGGTTGCCGCCGGTGTCGATCTCGACCGCTTGTTGGCGGTAGCGCAGTGGTCTCCAGAGCTCGAGCTGATGCCGGCGGAGACCGTCGTCGATCAAGTTCCGGTCACGATCGCCTACCTCGAAGGTGAGGCCTTCAGCTTCTACTACGCCGAGAACCTCGAAAGACTGAGGGCGGCCGGTGTGCAGCTCGTGCCGGTCGACCCTGCCAACGCCAGCGAGCTGCCGGAGGCCGATGGTCTCTATATCGGCGGTGGGTTCCCGGAGGTTCACGCAGCCCGGCTCGGATCGAATACCGAGTTCACCTCGAGTATCAGGGCCAGCGTGGACGCGGGGATGCCGGTCTACGCAGAATGCGCCGGCCTCATGTACCTGGCTCGCGAACTCGTCGTGGACGGAGTTC
>Ga0307423_1002208_pt1 | contig 11069 bp, 11 predicted proteins | sample SalMarWE160310MG_FD_202154 | JGI IMG/M metagenome (GOLD analysis project Ga0307423, IMG submission 202154) | Salt marsh sediment microbial communities from the Plum Island Ecosystem LTER, Massachusetts, United States - WE1603-10 | ecosystem: Environmental > Aquatic > Marine > Intertidal zone >...
GCCAAGGCTGCAACATCAAACAAAAATTAGTGGAGTTGGATTGATGGCGTATCAAAGATGTATCAAATGCGGAAGTGAGTATGGGATAGATGAGATTGTCTACTTCTGCAAGAAGTGCGGAGACATACTAGAAATAAGATACGAGGAAGGCGAACTATCAGAGGCGCTCAGAGACACTGAGTGGCGAAAGATGCCACTTTCGGTGTGGCGCTACCGACACTTCATGCCCATAAGCGACGCCACGAAAATAGTTTCCTTAAACGAAGGAGGAACAGGCTTCCACCTATGCGAGCGTCTGGCAAAGCAGTTAGGGCTGCGGGAACTTTACGTTAAGAACGAAGGCGAAAACCCCAGTGGCTCTTTCAAGGACAGGGGCATGACCGTGGGCGTCACGAAAGCCGTGGAGCTCGGCGTCCAATCGGTTATCTGCGCGTCTACGGGCAACACTTCAGCCTCTTTAGCTGCGTACGCCGCCAAGGCAGGGTTGCAGTGCGCCGTGCTGATTCCCTCGGGCAAAATCGCGTATGGAAAATTGTCGCAAGCCATGATTTACGGCGCAAAAGTCATCCAAGTGCGCGGCAACTTTGACGAATCGTTGGATGCCGTGCTGAAGCTTTCCGAGAAGCATCGAAGCATTTACCTGCTTAACTCGATTAACCCGTTCAGAATTGAAGGACAAAAGTCGCTGGGCTTCGAAATCTGTGACCAGCTGAATCAGGAAGCGCCAGACAGGATTATAGTGCCAGTGGGCAACGCTGGCAATATAAGCGCCATATGGAAAGGCGTCTCAGAGTTCCATGAGTTGGACATTGTGAAGTCGCTTCCGAAGATGACAGGCATACAGGCGGCTGGTTCAGCTCCTATAGCGCACGCTGTTAAAAGTGGAAGTGACACGATTGTGCCTGTCGCGGCGCCTGAAACCGTTGCCACCGCCATCAGAATCGGCGCGCCTGTAAGCTGGAAGAAAGCGTTAAACGCCATTCGCGATTCGCATGGTACGGCTGAGACGGTGACTGACGATGAGATTCTGAGCGCCCAGAAGCTATTGGCAAGAGTTGAAGGCTTGTTTGTTGAGCCTGCAAGCGCTTCATCGATTGCGGGTTTGATAAAGCTGGTGGAAAACGGCGTGATAGACAAAGATGAGCGCATCGTCTGCGTCACCACGGGGCACGGGCTTAAAGACCCTGACACGGCGGTTAAGATGAGTGAGAAACCAGTTGAAGTTGACGCGGAAATATCGGCGATAGAAGAAGCTTTAGGCTTAAAAAAAGAAGTAGCAGTCGTGGCGCGGTGAAAAAGAAATGAGAATCATCTTAGTTGGGTACGGCGTGGTCGGGAAGGGCGTAGCCACCATTCTCGCTCGCAGGTACGCGGAAACAGTGAAAGATTACGGGTTTAACCCGAAAATCGTCGCCATAGCAGACATAGACGGCGCCGTCATAAACCCCAGAGGGTTAAGCCCTGAAAAGCTGGAAGAGATAAAGCAGCGGGGTTACCCGATATCTGCAGACCCTGATTTTGGGCATCCAGAAATCTCCGCGTTAGACGTTATAGAGTCGGTTGAAGCGGAAGTGGTTGTTGAAGTCACGCCTGTCAACATCAAAGACGCCGAACCAGCGCTGTCACACATCACTAAGGCGTTCAAAACAGGGAAACATGTTGTGACAACTAACAAGGGACCGTTAGCTTTAGCCATGCCAGCACTCACGGAACTGGCGGACTACAACAATGTTTACCTGCGGTTCAGCGGAACCGTAGGCGGGGGAACCCCCATGCTGGAATTCGCCAAGCGTTGCCTTGCGGGAGACAAAATCTTAGCCATAAAAGGCATACTGAACGGCACAACCAATTATATTCTGACTGAGATGGCGCAGAACCGCGTGACCTTCCAAGAAGCGCTTGCGAACGCGCAGAAGCTTGGCTACGCCGAGAGAGAGCCGTCCATGGATATTGACGGCTTCGACACCGCCTGCAAAGTGGTCATTCTGGCAAACTGGATATTGAACAGGAAAATAACGTTGAAAGACGTGGACAGGACGGGCATCCGCGACGTGTCCTTGAAGGCGCTTGACGAAGCCGCGAAGAAGGGCAACACCATCAAGCTCATAGGCTCCATAGACGATAAGGGAGTAACTGTGAAGCCGACGGAGATACCGAAAACCAGTGCTTTATGTGTCAGTGGAGTCTTGAATGCGGTAACGTTCTTCACAGAGTTTGCGGGTGAACAAACCCTTGTCGGCAGGGGCGCAGGCGGCATGGAAACTGCCAGCGCAGTTTTAAGAGACCTCTTAGACATTAGACATAAGTTAGCAAGCAGGATACTCACGTAAAACTTGGAGTGCGGAAAAAGTGAAGAAGATAGTGATGAAGTTCGGAGGAACATCCGTCGCTACAGGCGAGAACATCCGTCGAGTAGCCAAAATAGTAGCAGACAGCACCAAAAAAGACCAACGCGTCGTGGTGGTGGTTTCAGCTTTAGCAGGCGTCACCAACCAGCTCGTGGAAGAAGCTGAACAAGCGAAGAAGCAGAATGAAAAGCAGATACAAGAGTTCACGGGGAAGCTGGTTGAAAAACATGTTGCGACCGCCGCGGAAGCAATAGAGAACAAGACCGTGAAGAAAGAAACCGAGCAGACAATCAAGAAGACGGTTTGCGAGCTTGAGAAAGTTCTCACGGGAATATGCTACGTTGGCGAGATTACTTCTAAATCAAGAGATTTCGTTTTGTCTTTCGGCGAACGCTTGTCCGCGCCTATAGTTTGCGGCGCCCTGCGAGACATAAAGCTGCAAGCTCGGTGTTTCACGGGAAAAGAAGCAGGTATAGTAACAGACGACAACTTCGGAGCAGCCAGCCCGTTAATGAACGTCACCACACACCAAGTGAAGGGCAGACTTGAGCCGCTGCTAGAGAAAAACGTGGTGCCAGTTGTGACGGGGTACATAGCTGCAACTCAAGACGGCGTCGTCACAACCTTGGGCAGGGGAGGCTCAGATTACACAGCCACCATCCTAAGCGTCGCCCTATCTGCTGACGAGGTGTGGATATGGACTGACGTGGATGGGATAATGACCACAGACCCGAAAATTGTGCAGTCAGCAAGAAGGCTGTCCCAACTGTCTTACGGCGAAGCCGCTGAAATGGCCATCTTCGGAGCCAAAGCCATGCATCCAAGCGCCTTGGAACCCGTCATCGAAGCGCACATACCCGTGCGGATAAGAAACGTGTTCAATCCTGAAAACCACGGAACCCTCATCGCAGACAGTCAAGAAGCCAAGTCAACAGAAGTGGTGAAAGCCGTAGCCATGATTAAAGACGTAGCCATGATTAACATCAGAGGAGCAGCAATGGTCGGGGCACCTGGCAGCTACGCAAAAATCTTCGACATATTAGGCAAGAACAACATCAACATCATGATGATTTCCGCAGCAGTCTCAGAAGCAAACATCTCGCTGATAATCCGCAGAAACCTGTTAGGCAGAGCACTCAGCACGCTGGAAATAGCGCTGTTAGGCAGAGGCGTAATCAACGAAATCACCAGCGAAGACGATGTATGCGTTATAGCCGTCATGGGCGCAAACATGAAAGGCACCCTAGGCGTAGCCTCACGAATATTCACAACCGTCGCCAAGAAAAAAATAAACATCCGCATGATAGCCCAAGGCTCCTCAGAACTCAACGTCTCATTCGTCGTAAAAGAAAAAGACGGAGTAGCAGTAGTGCAAGCCATCCATAAAGAATTCAAACTAGACCAAATCTAACCCGCCGCTTCTTCAACACTTCACTATTTCTGGGCGAGCACGGCATTCCATGGCGTACCCGCCTTAATGAACACTTGAACGTCTGCAAAACCAGCAGACAGCATGGTATTCTTGATTTCTTCCAGCGGAATAAGACGCACGTGTGCCTGCTCAATCGTTTTTGCGTTTTTAATTTCGTACACGCCGTCTTTCACCATTTCGTTCACCATGAGCAGTTTTCCAGTAGGCTTGAGTACTCGCCTTATTTCCTTTAGGGCGTCAAAAAGGCTGGACCAGAAATAGTAGGTTTCAAACGCTGTTACAAGGTCGAAGAAGTTGTCGGGGAAACCCGTTTTTTCAACCGACGCCTCAACTATTTCCACGCGGCGTTCAGCAATCAGTTTCTTGTTCACTTCCCGCGAGTACTCAACCATGTCCGCAGAATAGTCGATGCCGAACACTTTTCCAAGAGACGCTTGTTTGGCTAGTCGGTTGATGGTTTTTCCGCCTCCGCAACCCACATCCAAAATCACGTAATCTGGTTCAATGGTTACGTGTGTTAAGCCCCACAACGTCAACGGCTTATGGCTTTTGTTCATTGATGCGGCAACGAGCCTGCCTTGGCGACCCGTGGGACACTTATACTGGTCCATTAAGTCAGACATTCTTTTGTCACCGTATCGAAAAACGCTCTGCGGATTGTGTTAGAACGGTGAGTTTTCATTATTGTTCCGCGTTTTTCTTGTTTTTGTACAGTTCTGCGAGTTTCAGGAGGGTTTCCTTGTAGACTTGAATGCCAGCTAAGTACTCGCTTACGACGATGTGTTCGTCTTTTGTGTGGTCCAGATGTGAGTCTCCGGGTCCGTAGGTGACTATGGGCGCGTTTACGGCTCTGCCGAGGATGTTCATGTCGCCTGTTCCGGTTTTTCTTAGAAGCGTCGCTGGTTTGCCAGACACCTTTCTGATGGAAGCTGACAGAGCGTGCACAAGCGGCGAACTCTTGTTGATTTCGAACGGGTCATTCGAATCTTTAACTTCCACTTTCAACGCCACTTTCGGGTTGGCAGCCTGATACTTGCCGATTACTTTTTTGGTGTCGCTGAACACTTGCGCGGCACTCAGCGGTGGCGGAATCCGGATGTCGATGTGCATTTCGCTTTCGAAAGGGATGACCGAGGTGGCTTTTCCGCCCGCAAGTTTGGTGAGGCAGGCGGTTATGGCGTAGTAGGGGCTTTCTTGCTTTTCAATGGGTGGAAAAGAGTTTTTGATCTGCTGCCAGAGTTCAAATGCTTTTTCAAGGGCGTTCTCGTAAAGCCATGGCGTGGAAGAGTGACCCGCCTCGGTTGTGCAGTTTATCTTGATGTGCAGGTTGCCTTTGTAGCCTATGGTTATGTTTTCGGCTCCGCTGGGTTCCCCGAAGATGGCGTAGTCCGCTTGGATGCCTTCGCTTATGAGGTATTTGACGCCGGCGCTGGTGGCTTCTTCTTGGACGACGCTGGCAATCAAGATTTTGCCTTGGAACGCTGGGTCTTTGACGACTTCAGACGCGGCCATAACCATGGCGGCAAGGGGTCCTTTGGCGTCTACGGCGCCTCGGGCGTAGATCTTGTCTTGTGTGACCCGCAGGGGTATGTGTCCAGCGACGGTATCCATGTGCCCGCATAGGAGAATGACTGGTTCGCCTTCGCCGACCACGCCGATGATGTTTCCGATGCCGTCTTTTCCAACCTCGAACCCCAGCTTCACCATTTCCTCCGCCAGAAAGTTGCCTATGTCTTCTTCTTTTCCTGACGGGCTGTAAATGCCCAGCAAGTTAGTCAGCAACTGCATTGCTTTGTCGTTCATTTTTCTTCTTCCCCAATCACCGCGTCGAGGACGCCTATGGCTTTGTCAATCTGCTCTTTCTCGATAACCAAGGGCGGAAGGAAACGCAGAACGTTTCTGCCTGCCTCCAAGATGAGCACGCCGCGGTCCATGGTTTTCAGTATGATGTTGCGAACGTCATAGCGGAGTTCCATGCCCAGCATCAAGCCTAAACCGCGAACCTCCTTCACAATGTTGTATTTGGCTTGAAGTGTCTCCAGCTTCCCCTTGAAGTAAGCGCCCAGCGTGGCGGCTCGTTCTGCAAGCTTATCCTTAACCAGCACTTCAATGGCGGCGCAACCAGCCGCGCAAACCAGAGGGCTCCCGCTGAAAGTGGTCGAGTGCTCGCCAACCTTAAAGGAGGACATCACGTCTTCTTTGGCGACCGTTATGCCGATGGGCAAGCCGCCCGCAAACGGTTTAGCCAAACACATAACGTCAGGAGTGACGCCCCAGTGTTCGCAGCCGAACAGCTTGCCAGTCCGCCCGAAACTCGTCTGCACCTCATCCAAAATCAAAAGAACACCCTTCTCATCGCAAAGTTCTCTGACGCCTGGAAGAAAGTCGAGGGGTGGAACGCGTACGCCGCCTTCACCGCGAATCGGTTCAAGAAGCACGGCAGCAGTCTTATCCGTCACAGCTTCCGCTAGCTTTTCCAGATTGTCTGGGGGAACGTGCTTGAATTCTGGAACCAGCGGTTGAAACGGCTCACGATACTTCTTGTCCCATGTCGCTGACAACGCGCCCATGGTTTTCCCGTGGTAGCCGCCCATAACAGCGATTATCTCGGGTTTGCCAGTGAATTTTCGAGCCAGCTTTATGGCGCACTCAACCGATTCGGCGCCGCTGTTCGAGAGAAACGCTTTGTTCAACCCCGTCGGCGTGATGCTCATTAGCTTCTGCAGGAATTCGGTGCGTTTGTTGTTGTAGAGGCTGGCGTGGCAGGAAATTAGGTTTTCCGCTTGTTTGCAGACGGCTTCCACGATTTTAGGGTGTGAGTGCCCGAGCAGGGCGACGCCGTAGCTACCCGTGCAGTCCACGTATTCTTTGCCGTTTACGTCCCATACCAACGTGCCTTGCCCCCGCGTAATCACCACTGGGCGCTTTGCAAAGACGTTCGCCATCAAACGGTTTTCAAAGTTGATAATGTCGAACTCACGCACTTGTCATCACCGTTCCAGATTCATGTTTCAAAGCCGAAGAGATGGGCTGCGGTTTGACGCCTGAAGTTACGAGGACTTCTTTGACGCCTTGGTTCAGCGCTTCCAAAGCCGCATGCACTTTGGTGCTCATGCCTTTGCCGATGCTGGAGAGCGCCTCTTCGGCTTCAGCCGCGGTTATTTTCGGAACAGCCTTACCCTTAAGGAGCAGGCCTTCCACGTCGGTGAGCAAGATTAGGCGGTCTGCTTTGAGGGCGCCTGCAACTACAGCGGCGGTTCGGTCGCCGTCCACGTTTAACGGTTCAAACTCTTCGCTTATGGCTATGGGCGTCACGACGGGCACGTAGCCTTTCTCGAGCAGAAGCCCCAGCAGGTCCACTTTAACTTCGTTGATTTTGCCTGTGTAGCCGCCGTCAATCACCTTTTTCCGCCCGCGCTCATCAACGATTATCAGGCGTTTCTTGCGTTCCGCTTTCAGAAGGGCGCCGTCTAAGCCTGATAAGCCTACGGCGGGTATGCCTTGGCTTTGCAGTGCCGCGACGATTTGCTTGTTTATTTTTCCCGCCATGACCATGGTGAAGATTTCCATGGTTTCCTTGTCGGTGTAGCGGCTTCTGAAGCCTTGAGGCGAAACGATAAACTCTTGTTCTTTGCCGAGTTTGGATGCGGTTTCGGTGACTTCTGCGCCTCCGCCGTGGACGAGAACCAGCTTGTGCTCTTTTGCCAGCGTTTTCAGGTCTGAGACGAGTTCTGAGGAAGCGCCTTCTTTGAGTATGCTGCCGCCCATTTTAATCACTAACAGCATGCTGGTCACATCGGGTGGAATCCTGTGCTTTTCAAAGCCGTGGTTTCGTCTACGCCCATCATAATGTTTAGGCATTGGACGCCCTGGCCTGACGCGCCTTTAACCATGTTGTCAATCGCCGAGAACATCAGCAGCCGATTAGTGCGTTCGTCGATTTCGAAGCCTATGTCGCAGTAGTTAGTGCCCAACGTCACTTTGGGGTCAGGCAGCTGGTACAAGCCTTTCTGGTACTTGACGAAGCGAATGAAAGGTTCGTCTGCGTATGTGCCGCGGAGAGCTTTCCAAACGTCCTTGTTGGCTAGAGGCTGCTTGGGGAAAACGTGGACGGTTGCCAGTATGCCTCTGACCATGTTTACCGCGTGAGGAGTAAACGACACCTTGACGGGCTCGTCCGTGAAGGCGTTGAGTTCCTGTTCAACTTCGCCTATGTGGCGGTGCATTGTGACCTTGTAGGGTCTTACGCCGCCGAACCGTTCAGGATGATGCGAAGCTGGGGTGGGTTTGCTGCCGCTTCCGCTGCTGCCGACTTTGAGGTCAACAACCAAGTGTTTCGTATCAACTAAGCCTGTTTTGACGATTGGAGCTAAGGCGAAGATGGCGGCGGATGCCATGCAGCCTGGACACGCGACTAGGCTGGCGTTTTTGATTTCTTCACGGTGCAACTCAGGCATGCCGTACGCTGCTTCCGTCAGCAGTTCAGGGTGCCCGTGTTTCCAGCCGTACCATGTCTCGTAGTCAGCGGGGTTTTTGAGGCGGAAATCTGCGCTCATGTCGATAACTTTCAATCCTGCTTCCAAAAGTTTAGGAACGAGGTTTACGGAGCCGCCGTGCGGGGTTGCCGTGAAGATAAGGTCGCAGTTATTCTGGAGTTCAGCGATGTCCATTGGAACAAACTTTAGCTGGGTGAGACCGCGCAGGTTCGGGTGCACATTGAAGACGTATTCTCCTATGGTCTGGCGGGAAGTCACCATCGTAACCTCCACTTGCGGATGCATCAGTAGCAGGCGCAAAAGTTCGCCGCCGACGTATCCTGTTCCGCCGATTATTCCTAGTTTCAACTTCATTTCACCTTTTCATGTTAGATTAGGCTTTGAGCGCCCTTCAAGAGTGGCACTGCCACGTTTAAGCCCGCGATTAGCCGCGTGTGCTCCCAGAATTCTGGGCAGCTGTTGGCTTCGTGGAAGACCACTTTGCTCTTGTTTTTGTCTATGCTTTCTTCTATTATGCTTTTGACTTTTTTGTAAGGCTTGGAGCCCATGTAAGTTTGGAACGCGGCTTCCAGCTTGCGGTTCCAGCTTGAGAAGTCTCGCAGGCGGCTTTCGTCCCGCTTGACTTTTTGCACCTTTTCAAACTCTGCGGCTGCCTTTTCAAGTTCCGACTGGAGTTCCGTGTCGCTTATGGTTTTGTTTTCGCCCACGTCTACCATGGCGTCCAAAGCGAACACCCACGCTTCAGAGCCTTTGCTTAGGGCTTCACCGCACTTCACCGCCAACTCTTGGACATCCAAGGGGAGTTTGGCGTCGAAAACCGTGTTGCCCAAGTAAGTGTTGGTTCGGAAGTCTTTGAAGCCGCCTCGGGCCAGCGCGACGGGGTGGCAGACAACGGGGTTTCCCTTTTCTTTGTACGCTATTATGCGCAGGTCGTAAAACCATTTTTCTATGAGTTCTTGGGCGGTGACTCCTACGGGGTTTATTATGGAAGGCTTGGTTTCTTGGATGCTGGCGACGAGTTGGTCGCGGTTTTTGGAGAGAATCATGCCTTTTCCGTGGGTTCCAGCGTCAGGCTTCACAACTATCCCCTCGTCGAGGGGTATCTCTTCTTGGAATAGGTCGGCTATGTCGTTTTCGTTGTGGATTTCTCTGCCGTTTTTCAGGGTTTCAGTGGCGTCGCATGGAACGTAAACTGTTTTGGGAATTGGGATGCCTTTCTTCCAGAAGTTCAGCAGGGTGCGTAATTTGCTGTAGCAGGTGAACTCGATTTGGCTGCTGTTTATGGCTTTTTTGCCGAGCATCTCCATGAGGTAGCCTGCTTGGAGCCGACGGTTTTTGCTTTGGGCTCTGTTCAGCACCACGGCAACATCTTTGAAGTTGTCTGTATAGTCTTTGCCTTTAGTTTTGGCTGTGAACCCTGTTTTGCTAATGGTGAGGGCGATTTTGCGGAACGGTATGAAAGCCAAGTCTACGCCCATTTCTTGGGCAGTGAGTTTTATGCCTGCTTCATCGGTTTCGGAGCGTTCATAAAGAAGCGCTATGCTCATGTTTGTCGGCACCCCCTGCAAAAAACGTTAGCTAAAAAATTTGGTAGCGTTCTCAGTTTCCAATGGAGAAAAGAGTACGATTATTCGCCCCAGTCTTCTCCTTCGATTGTTAATTCCTGAAGATCGACGCATCCGCCTTTGATTTGCTTTACTTCGAGTTCGAGTCCGCAGCCTGGGCAGCTTAGGATTTCGCCTTTCTCAGTGTCTGCTGGCACGTCTAGGTCTGCGTCGCAGTCGGGGCATTTAGCTGTATGCATTACTTTCACCTCTTGAGGCTTTAACTTGGTAACTTGCTTTATTATTTGCTACCACCTTTTAATGTTGGAAATGTCATTTTGATTAACGTGGGTTTCTTTTAAACATTGCGACTTATTTGTAACAATCTAAGGTTTAAGTGCACCATTTGACACAAAAATCCATGCCAAACGCTCCCGAGGCTTACGAAAAAAGCACAACCCAACCTAACACCGCAACGAATTCCGAACAATCCCCACGGAACACTCTTCAGAAATCGTTAAATTTTAACGCCGCATACAAACAAGCAGTGAAGCACATATGGACGACAAAGACAAGCAGATACTCAAAATACTGAAAAACGACGGTCGCTCCGCCTACGGAGCCATAGGCGAAAAAGTAGGCTTATCCGAAGGCGCCGTCAGAAAAAGAATAAAAACACTAACTGAAGACGGCGTCATCCGAAAATTCACAGTTAAAATCGGCGTCGCAGAAGGCGCAGAAGCCATCACCTTATTAGCCACAAACCCAGCACACCCAACCCAAGAAGTCTCCAAGCGAATACGCGAAATCCCAAACGTGGAAACAATCTACGAAGTCACAGGCGAATACGACATCATAGCAGTCATAAGCGGAATGAATGTCGTCGAAGTCAACGAATGCATAGAAAAAATCCGCAGAGTAGAAGGCATAATGAAAACCAACACCATGATAGTCCTCCGCAGCTGGTAGTAGTTAGGTAAAAAACCGCATCCACCCCAACCTTTTAAACTATAAAAAAGGGAGGGGGCTACAACTGAGAGCACACTAGAACCCAACCACGCATATTTGGAGCCTATTAGGATCCTATTAGAGGTTCATTGCAGAAACCAGTAGGGGGTCTACCGTACTGCCGCGGAAACACGCCAAAACATTGCAGAAAACAACACGAACATATTAGGATCCTAATAGGAATAGCATGCAGAAAAGGGGGAGGGGGGTCTACCCAGCACAGAAAAAATATAGAGAGGGG
>Ga0307423_1002212_pt1 | contig 11042 bp, 8 predicted proteins | sample SalMarWE160310MG_FD_202154 | JGI IMG/M metagenome (GOLD analysis project Ga0307423, IMG submission 202154) | Salt marsh sediment microbial communities from the Plum Island Ecosystem LTER, Massachusetts, United States - WE1603-10 | ecosystem: Environmental > Aquatic > Marine > Intertidal zone >...
ACATACAATGAGGAAGAAAACTTAATTAAGAAGTACCGCAAGTTTTCAGATGGTATTACCTCAACCCAAATATATGAATATGATGAAAATGGGAATTTAATTTCAGAGCATTTTAATAGATCAGATGGAGTTACAGGTACTACAGACTATAAATACGATAAGTACGGAAAATTAGTTAAAGCCAACTGTAATGGATTAGCCGGTTGGTTTTATGGAGTTATAACCTATGAGTATGATGAAAAGAATTTAAAGAATAAAGGAAGTATATCGAAGGATGGGAATCTTATTGGAAATATTTACTATGAATATGATAATGAAGATAATCTGTTGAAGGAACATTGGGTTTTTATAGAATCATGGAGCCAAACCTTTATTTATGAGTATGAAGAACTCAACTGCTTTTGATCAATCAGAAAAAAAATACAACAATATCATTCAAAAAATATTAGGAGATATAGTCATGAAAAAGCAAAAAATAATATTATCTGGATGGATAGTTACTATTTCATTAATGATTTTTTTTGGCTCTCCCAAATTAAATTTTGGACAACAGCAAATTGACTACATTAGTTTAGGAGAAACAATTGAATTCACGTCTAAAGTACTAAATGAAAAACGTGATATTTTAATTTATACACCAACCGGTTATGAAGAGTCGAACAGAAAGTATCCGACACTTTACATTACAGATGGTGCAGAGAATTTTTTTATAGCAACTGCCATAGTAAATTTTCTTTCCCGAAGCGGACAAATACCACGAATGATTGTGGTTGGAATTCCGAATGTAAATAGAAACCGAGATTTATCCCCATCTATTATTCAAGGTACTTCTAATCCAGGTGGGGGAGACACTTTCCTGACGTTCTTTGAAGATGAACTGATTCCTTATATAGATAAAACGTATAGAACAAATAACTATAGAGTTTTATTCGGACACTCATTGGGAGGAATGTTTGCAAATTATGCAATGTTTATCAGGCCAGAATTATTTAATGCTTTTATTACTGCAAGTCCATATTTATACTATGATAACGAGTTTGTCATTAAAGAGGCAACATCAAAGTTAGACAATCTTTCAAATTTTGATAGACAACTATTTATTACTTTAGGTAATGAACCAACATATCATTCAAGCTTGAATAAATATACATCATTACTTAAAGATAACACAAATACTCTAAGATGGGACTATCAAATATTTAATGATGAAGACCATGGCTCTATCCCTATTGTATCTCTCTTAAAGGGTCTCAAATATATTTATTCCGATTTTCAACTAAAGATGGAAACCGCCACTGAGGGCATTGAAGCAATCCTGGATCATTATTCACAGGTAAAATCAAAGTACGATTATAAGGTAGATATTTCGGAAGCTACGTTTAATATTATTGGATACACATTATTGCAAAATGAAGAATTTGATAAAGCTATTGAAGTATTTGAATACAATATAAAACTGTATCCTAACTCAGCAAACGTTTATGACAGCCTTGCTGAAGCATTGGAGAAAACCGGAAGGAAAAAAGAAGCTACTGAAAATTATGAGACAGCAGTAAAAATTGGCAAAAAAATAAATGATCCTAATCTTATAATATTTGAAAGAAATTTAGCTAGAGTACAAGGAGAGGTGGAATAAAACATACTAGATAAGAATTAAATTTAATATTTATTGCAGATTCTAATTTAATGATATGAAAGTCTGGTCTAGTAAAATAATCAAACGGAAAAAGATGGGGAAGCACAGGTAATGGAGACTCACTAACATTGTTACTCATACTAATACTATTTTATTAATAATATTCATGGAGGATCGAATGATGTTAATTAATATTTTTATCATTATTGGAGCTCTGTCAGTGATATGGAATATTTCAACCACAATTATCATTTATGAAGACTTACGCAAGAGAAATGTGAGAGTAAACTTTTTACTTTTAAGATTATTCGCACCAAAATATGCCACTCAGTATAGACTGATCACTCTAAAAGAAAACGGCAAAATCGGCTCGCTATTTTATCACTGGATCTTTTCGATTAATACAACCTTATATTCTGTAATCCTGATCCTTATTACAGCGTTATTATTTGATTTTTTATAGAAACAAAATAGATGGTATTGATGAAGTCAAATTATTTTTGAATTTGTGTACAAATACGTGTACAATTAAACAATAATTAAAAAAAGTGTTCGATTTCAGAAGATAAAAAAGAAGGTCAACCATTTTATAATCAGCCTGAATTAATTATTCATTCGTAATGAAAACATCTTACCGGATAATTATTTTTTTTCCCCTAACGCAGAATCACGGATTATACACCCCTTTAAGTTTTCTTTAATTTAAGCCTATTTTCAAATCTTTTCATAAGCAGGTGTCCAAAAATCCTCCAATTAGGCGTAAAATAGGATGTATTTGGGAGTGTTACAGATCATAAAAAATGCGATGGAGGCTTAAAATCGAAACCATCGCATTTCATTTTTTACTTGCGGAGAGGGCGGGATTCGAACCCGCGATACCAGTTTCCCAGTATGACGGTTTAGCAAACCGTTGGTTTCAGCCACTCACCCACCTCTCCGAAGCTGAATTTTGAATGCAAAGATAATACTACCAAATGAATAATAAAAAATACTTAGTAATGTCTTAATCAACTCTAAAATTAATATTAGCTGATTACGTACGTATCATCCTGAATTAAAATTAGATTTTAAGAACAATAAAACTGTAGTTTCTTCGCTTTGCTCAGATTAGCTAATAAGTATTGTCAATCAGTTTAATCAAAGTGTATTCACCCAAGCTATAATTTTATCAATAGCTTCTTTGTTTTTGATATCATCATTCGTTGCATCATATCCAAAATCTTTACCACTAAATTCTTTTATTTTACTGATTACTTCTCCTTTTACAAAAGGGAGTTCCCCATTCTGTAAAATTGAAATTAATAATCCCAATCCTCGTTTTTTATTTAATTCCAAAACTCTGCTCGCAATCTTAAACTTATTATACTCATCTGCTTCATCAAATATTATCAGAAGATGATTAATATCTTTTTCATCGGAAAGGAAAGTATCTAGTTCATTTTCTGTCATCATTTCTATATTGACATCTTTTAAGTGTGAATGATCGTTTGACAATTCTTCTGCTAACGCTGTGTGTGCATGTTCATCGTGAGAATTGCTGAAGATATTTCCTAACAGATAAAATCCGAAAACAACTACTAAAATAGTTCCCAATCCAAGTGCAACACGTATTAGAGCTTTCTTACGCATTTTGGCACGATAGATATAAAGGTATAATGCAATAATGATCAGCATCAAGCCATAAAAAGAAACTACGGTGGGACCACTTGGTAAATCGCCGATATAGGAAAGGTAAAGACCAACAATGCTCACAACAACTCCCATTGTCCAGCCGATAACCAGTTGTTTCCAGAGAACATCCGTAATTAGCATTGAAGCGATTGCAGGAACTACTAAAAATACAAACACTAATAGCACTCCTGCAGTTCCAACTGAGTGAGTTATAACAACACCGAAAGAAATGTAAAAAAGAAAATCCCAGAACCGAACGTTCATTCCTTTTTTAAATGCCTCATCAGGATTTTCTGAAATAAGTTTAAACTGTCTTCTGTATATGAAATGGAAAATGCCAACAAAGGAGTAAACAATTGCAGCGTTGCGAATAGTTTCCCACTTGACCCAAAGTATGCTGCCAGTTAGTATTTCTTTTATGTGCTCTGCACCATGCGGTGCTTTATCGATAACAAGAATTACAACCGAAGCAGCTATTGCGTAAGCAAGTCCTATTACTGCTTCCTGTGGAATTTTTTCATGCCGTATTCTTGAAATTGAAAAAACTCCTGCACCTATAAATGTAAACATAAGTGAGAACCAGTATGCACCGCTTGTATCGGGCATTATTCCAAATAGAAATCCTACTGTTGTACCTAATGCAGCAATTTGTGCTAATGCAAGATCAACAAAAATCACTTTTCTTCTTATAACGTGCAAACCCAGGTATGAATGAATACCAACAAGAATAAGGCATTCAAAAAAAGCGGGAGCCATTATATCCCAAATACTTAAGTCCATTTTAATTCAATTCACTCTGTTAATATTTATTATTCCATTTTCTCAAAAGCTTCATTCAGTTTGCTTATCCAAAGATCAACCAATTTAAAAACATTTTCTGTGCCCGGTGCACCATTTACAAACATTGGAACAATGACTGGTTCTGCACCAACTTTATTGCATATTGTTCTCACTTTACTTTCATCGAAATAATTTGCAGCTAATAGAACCTTAACATTATTCTTTCTCATTTCCTGAACCAGCTTCTCAACGTGCTTTGGAGAAGGGGGAATACCCGGTTTCGGTTCTACGTAACCTATCATATCCAAACCAAATAAGTTTTGAAAGTAAATCCAGTTTTTATGGTATGCTACTATTTTTTTACCTCTGAAAAGAAGAGCAGCTTTCATCCACCCGCCAAGGTAATCGATCATTTTTTTACTTTTATATTCTTTCTCTTCAAGAAAACCAATCAACTGACCATTGTTAGCAAGCTTGGTTAATAGTGCACCACCCATCAGTTTTACAAGTTTTTCACCGAAAGTCTTACTATCAATTTTATTCTGGAATTCTTTAAGATTTCCTGTGTAAAAATCTGAATTTTGCGGATCAATTTTTTCTAATCCGATCTTAATATTTTCCGCAATTATCTTAAAGTTAAGTGGATTTGTTGTTATGTGCGGGTTACCATAAATATGCAAACCACCTTCGCTTCGGGAGAGGACATCAGGTTTATCCAGTAAATTTATTCCATCGTATGCAGCTACAAAACCCTGTTGACCTGAACGAACCTGATCATTTTTTGACATATCAACAAGAGAAGGAACCCAGAGTTCTAAATCAAGACCGGTCGAAACAAATAAATCAGCTTTACTTAGCAGAACTGCAAAACTTGGTTTTGGGCGCACAAAATGTGCATCCTGGTCTCCTTCAACAATGTATTGAACATTTACTTTATCTTTACCAATATACTTTACGATATCAGCGTAAGTGCTCAGTGTAGTAACGACATTAATTTTATCAGCCGCAAAAAGTATGTTGCTGAATAATAATAATACGATTATAACTATTAACTTTTTCATCCTTCACCTCTTAATAACGATCATGTTTATGCGGACCTGCAGCAAAAACAATTTGAAGTCTAATTGTATTTTGTGCAGCCGGAATTTCAGTACCGTTCAAATAATTGTACTGTAAGCGGAATCTTACCCAATTGCTTTGCCACCAAGTTATATATGGAACAATCTGCCACATATACTTTGAATTGTTATCGGTTTCGAATGGTTGTGTATAATCAAGACGTGTTCCTACCTGCCACTGCAAATCTAATTTGTATTCTAAATAGCTGTACCCACCGAATGCTTTTATTCTGCCATTCAGCAATTCTTTATTTGCGTAATAAAATTCAGTGCGCCAAAGCAATGAATGATACCTTGCCTGATTTAGTGGTTCCCAGAAAACAGTTAGGTCTAATCCTCCCAATGCGGTTAACCTTGACTCTTCCAATATCAGATTACCTTCATCATCATAACCTCGTTGATTATTTTTCCCGAGCATTCCGGTTAAACCTAATTCAAGATAAGTATCTCTTGACAGATCCCAGTAATTTTTTAGATGAAGCAACCCGGCAGGAAAGGAAAACATATCGCCTGAAAATAGCTGCTCATTTTGTCCATTGGTAATCTGTAACGTTAATAAATTTGCATTGGAGATAATGGATGGCATAGTCCAATCGAATGAAAGCCCGATCTGATTTAAACCTTCTTCACCAAGAATTGTGGTAAGTGCAAGAGGAAATTCAAATTGATCCAGAGCATGCACATGCCAGCGGTTTACAACACCAAATTGCTGCCTGAATTTTCCAGCAGTAAGACCTACACCCGGAAATATTTTTGTCCATGTCAGGTAAGCTTCTCCCAACTCAATTCCTGCAGGAGTTAATTCTATAGCAGCTTTTGTAAAGCTAAATGGATCAAGATTGCTTTGCAGGTGTAAACCCAGTACACGAAAATATGCACCGCTTCTTAAATCCTCAGTAAAGCTTTTATCATTAGCTATATATTGTCCGTACAAATCTCCCACAACACTAATTTCAGGGTTTATTGCTTGCAGGGAGCGTTGCCCACTTTTAAATTCCTTTGTTTCCTTTTTCTCTTCTTTTTTATTGGCAACAGTTTCAGCTTCTTTTAATAATTTTTCCAGTTCATCCTGCTCTATTTTTTCTTCAAGTTTTTTGACACGCTCTTCCAATTGAGTGATTTTTGTAGAATCACTTTCTTGTGCAAATGGTAACGAAGTTGCCAATAATATAAAAACCGACAAATATAAAATCTTTTTCTTCATAACAATCTTCCTCACAAAATGAATTACTTTAAATTCAGTGAATCAATTTTATATAAGCAGATGGAAAAATATTAAGCATTAATAGATGGATTTTAATTCTTTTCTCTGCAAATATTAAATCTGGATTCAGAGTTCTGTGTTATTGATTACAGATAACTATCTGTAAATCGATTCAGGAATTCAGGAGAAAAAAGGAGGTGCTCTTAAGTGATTTATTGAAGGGTAAATACGATTTAGATATGTGCGTATAATTTCAGTTCGACGGACTAAATGTTCTCTATCATTTATATTTATAGCCGGTGAATTTGGAATTGCGGTTTGAAGGTTCAAAAAGTTTTGATGAACAATACATACAAATTCAGATTTGGAAACTTGTGTTTTATGATTTATCTCGTTTGCAATATCTAATGCTGAAATTCTATTGAAGTCGTAGTTGTGAAAATGAAGTATATCCAGGGAAAAAATTACGAGGTAACAAAAAAGAATAATTCTTTCAATCAGAGTACGATATTTTATGACTGAATTTTCCATAATTACAACTACAAGATTAAATTTTTCCTTACTTAAATCAAGCATATTATTTTTGGAAAGGTTGAAATGATTAGATAAATCCAGCTCGATTAGATTGTTTATCAAAGCACCTTTTAATAGATTTGTTTATTAAAATTATAAGCTTCCCAAGGTAAAATGAACATTTTCAAAGGTGTAGATTATTATAATATTGAGTCTCTTCTTACTCCTGAAGAGATAATGATTCGTGATACTGTTCGTGAGTTTGTATCGAACGAAGTTATTCCAATAATTGAAAAACATAATAGAGAATCAAATTTCCCGATTCATCTTGTTCCTAAAATGGCAGAGCTCGGGTTGCTTGGAAATACCCTTCCAGAAAAGTATGGATGTACCGGGCTTAATTATGTTTCTTATGGATTGATCACTCAGGAACTGGAAAGAGGTGACAGTGGAATTAGAAGTTTTGTATCAGTTCAAAGCTCGCTTGTTATGTATCCCATTTTTCGTTTTGGTAGTGAAGAACAAAAGGATTATTGGTTACCGCTCCTTGCAAGCGGGGAAAAGATAGGTTGCTACGGTCTAACCGAACCTGATTACGGTTCCAATCCTTCTGGAATGATAACTAAAGCTGAGAGAGTCAATGATGGATTTCTTCTTAACGGTGCAAAGATGTGGATAACAAATGGTACAATTGCAGATGTTGCTGTTGTTTGGGCTAAATTGGATGGAGTTGTAAGAGGATTTATTGTCGAGAAAGGAATGAAAGGTTTTACAGCACCCGAAATGAAAGGAAAACACTCATTAAAAGCTTCAGTAACTTCTGAACTAATTTTCGATAATGTTTTTCTCCCTGAAAAAAATCTTCTTCCTAAAACAGAAGGTTTGAAAAATGCGCTAATGTGTTTAAATCAGGCTCGTTATGGAATTGCATGGGGAGTGGTTGGTGCAATGTTGGCCTGTTATGATTCAGCATTGAATTATGCAAAGAGTAGAAAGCAGTTTAGCAAGCCTATAGCCGGTTACCAGATAACTCAAGAAAAACTTGTTTATATGCTTACTGAAATTACAAAAGCTCAATTACTTAATTTACAGCTCGGAAGAATGATGGATAAAGGTGAAGCAAAGCATGTTCAGGTTTCAATGGCAAAACGGAATAATTGTGAGAAAGCTCTGGAAATAGCTCATGTAGCAAGAGAAATTCATGGTGCAAATGGAATAATTGATGAATACCCGGTTATGAGACACGCTGCAAATCTGGAGTCAGTCAAAACTTATGAGGGAACGCATGAAATGCATACTCTTATTATTGGTGAGGATATTACCGGGATTTCAGCATTTGAATAAATACATTAAAATCTAATATGAGTGAAAAATTAAAAATTACAGAGGCTCTTACATTTGATGATGTTTTGCTTGTACCAGCAAAATCATCTGTGTTACCGCGGGAAGTCGATGTATCTACACTGCTTACTCCTGATATTAAATTAAACATTCCTATTATTTCAGCAGCGATGGATACTGTTACAGAATCTAATCTTGCTATCGCTATGGCAAGGGAAGGTGGCATTGGAATACTTCACAAAAATATGAGTATTGAACGGCAGTGTGAGGAAGTTGATAAAGTTAAGCGTTCTGAAAGTGGAATGATTCAGGATCCTGTTACACTTACTCCAAATAAATCGATTGGAGATGCATTAGAATTAATGAGAAAGTACAGTGTGTCGGGTATACCAATTGTTAATGATTCGAGGAGATTGGTTGGAATACTTACTAACAGAGATTTACGTTTCGAGCCGAATGCAAAATTGAAGGTATCACAACTAATGACTAAAGAAAACCTTGTTACTGCACCATTAGGTACGACACTTGAAAAAGCAGAAAAGATTTTACAGCAATATAAAATTGAGAAACTTCCAGTAGTAGATAAAAAGGGAATTCTCAAAGGTCTTATCACTTTCAAAGATATAATGAAAAAGAAAAAACATCCGTATGCTTGTAAAGATGAGCATGGTAGATTGAGAGTGGGAGCAGCAGTTGGTGTCACCAAAGACACTTTTGAAAGAATAACAGAACTGATTTCTACTGGAGCCGATGTAATTGTAATTGATACGGCACATGGTCACTCAGCAGGAGTAATGAAAGTAATCAGGGAAGCAAGGAAAAAATTTAAGTATGCACAGTTAATAGCTGGTAATATAGGCACTTATGAGGCAGCGCTTGATTTAATAAATTGTAATATTGATGCAATAAAAGTGGGTATTGGTCCGGGTTCAATCTGCACAACTCGAGTAATTGCTGGTGTCGGTATTCCGCAGATTTCTGCCATAATGAATACATACAGTGCTTCAAAGAAAAAAGGTATACCAATTGTTGCAGATGGGGGCATAAAACAAACCGGTGATGTTGCCAAGGCACTTGCTGCAGGAGCACATAGCGTAATGATTGGTAGTCTTTTTGCCGGGGTTGATGAAAGCCCGGGAGAAACAATCTTATATGAAGGCAGAAGTTTTAAATCTTATCGCGGGATGGGCAGCATTGGTGCGATGAAGGAGGGGAGCAAAGATCGATATTTTCAAGATGTTGAGGATGATATTGGTAAGCTGGTTCCTGAAGGAGTTGAAGGACGCGTACCGTACAAAGGTCCTGTCGGAAATACAATCTACCAGCTTGTTGGTGGATTGAGGTCAGCAATGGGCTATTGCGGTACAAAAAATATCAATAGTCTAAGGAACAATTCGAAATTTGTAAAAATAACTCCTGCAGGTTTAAAAGAAAGTCATCCTCACGATGTTATAATAACTAAAGAATCACCGAATTATCAAATTAAAAGATAATCATCTATAAAAGTTACACTGATTAATGCATAAAGTTCTTGTTGTTGCATACTATTTTCCGCCAATGGGACTCAGCGGAGTTCAACGAAGCCTAAAGTTTGTTAAGTACCTTAAAAATTATGGTTGGGAACCAACTGTTATTACAACTAGTGAAGTAGGTTATTTTGCACACGATCAATCCCTTCAAAAGGAATTGAACGAGACTGGCGTTAAAGTAATAAGGATTGGTGGGAAAGGACCTAACTCATTCCTCGCTCGTTTCGGAACTCTGAAGTTACCGCGAGAGTTCATTCGTAAATTATTAAATAAAATTAGCCAGACATTTTTTATTCCAGATAATAAAATATTCTGGTCCAGGAATGCAGTTAAAAAAACAATTGAATTAATAAACGGTGAAAATTTTGATCTTATTTTCGTTACGGGTCCCCCATTTTCACTTTTTTACGAATTTTCAAAATTTAAAAAACATTTCCACATTCCTTTCTTTTTTGACTATAGAGATATTTGGTATGAGAGTTATTTTGCCTTCTACCCTACACCTCTTCATAAAATTCTTCATAAAAAAATGGAGTATAAATCACTAAAAGCTGCTGATAAAATTTCTGTTACTAATAGAATCGCAAAGGAAAAATTAATTAAAACTTATAATTTTCTAACTTATAACGACATTATTATCATTTCTCACGGCTTCGATCATGAAGATTTCGAAAAAATACCGGCTCAACCAAAATCCAAGAACAGAATGGCATTAATGTATTCGGGTATTTTTATGGTATATAATACACCTAAATATTTATTGAAAGCGTTTAAAGAATTAACTATAGAAAGACCGGATATTACTAAAAATATAGAGTTGCATTTTGTTGGGTTTTTGAGAAAAGAAAATGTTAACTTGATTCAAAATTTAAATCTTCAGGAGTTTGTTTTTGATCATGGTTATCTAAACCATGATGAATCAATTGCAAAAATTAAATCTGCGGATATTCTTTGGATGATGGTGGGGAAAAGAAAGAATATTGATTCGATATTACCCGGAAAGTTATATGAGTATATGGGTACTGCAAAACCGATTCTAGCATGTGTTCCAGAAGGTGCAGCGAAGCTTGCTTTAAGTGAGTATCCTGCTTCCTTTGTCTGTGAGCCTGATAATATTAATCAAATTAAAGAAACAATAATAAGATTATTTGATTTGTATAAACGAAATGAGTTTCCAGTAATTGATGAAGAAATAATTGCGAAATACAGAAGAGACTTTCTAACAGAACAATTGGCGAAACAAATGAATA
>Ga0307423_1002213_pt1 | contig 11040 bp, 7 predicted proteins | sample SalMarWE160310MG_FD_202154 | JGI IMG/M metagenome (GOLD analysis project Ga0307423, IMG submission 202154) | Salt marsh sediment microbial communities from the Plum Island Ecosystem LTER, Massachusetts, United States - WE1603-10 | ecosystem: Environmental > Aquatic > Marine > Intertidal zone >...
GGAAACGCCAAACGCCTCCTCTCGCGTCCCCCGCGTTGCCCCGGCCACCGGAACGGAGCGCCTCGCCGGGACCCATGCCGCTCAGGCGCCGGGCTGGGAGAAGCCCGAAGAGGAGCGCGGTCAGCACCGCGACCGCGGCCGTGAACAGGAGCACCGTCCCGTCGATGCCCACCTCCCCGACCCGGGGAAGGAAGCCCGGCGCGGCCGCCCTGAGGCCCCGGACGACCAGCGCGGCCAGTCCGACGCCGGCGGCGGCGCCCAACACCGACAGCAGGAGGCTCTCCGTCAGGAGCTGCGTCACGATCCGCCCTCGGCCCGCGCCGAGCGAGGCCCGCACGGCCAGCTCGCGGGCGCGCGCGGCGCCCTTGGCGAGGAGGGTGCTGGCCAGGTTCGTGCACGCGACCAGGAGAACCAGCGCCGCCGCGCCGAGCAGGAGGAGAAGGGGCTCGCGCACGTCACCCAGGACCTGATCGGCCAACGGAACCGTGAAGGCACCCGTCGCCAGGTAATCCGGGTCCTCGTCGGTGGCCTGCGCCACCACGCGCCTCGTGATCGCGTCGATCTCGTCGCGCGCCCGTTCCAGGCCCACGCCCGGTGCGAGGCGTCCGACCACCCTCCAGTTGTGCGAGCTGCGGCTGAGCGACTGGTTCTGCGGCTCCGCGGGCGTCCACATCTGGGTGCCCTCCGGGAAGCCGAAGTCGTCGGGCAACACGCCCACGACGCTCACCTGCGCCCCCTGCACCTCGAGGGTGTAGGTGTCGAGGGCCCGGCCGCCGAGCTCGTTCTGCCAGAAGGACCGGCTGACGACGACGACGGGCGCGGCGCCGGGGACGTGGTCCTCCGGAGTCGTGAGGCGGCCACGCAGGGGCTGCACCGGGAAGATCTTCCAGAAGTCCTCGCCCACCGACGCGACGGCGGCGCGAACCGGCGCTTCGCCGCCGAGAACCGTCGTGGTGCCGTCCGACAGCGGCGACAGGCCGGCGAAGCTCGTGCTCTCGTTCCGCCAGTCGACGAAGTTCGGCCAGGCCGCCGCCATGGGTCGGCCGCGCGTGTTGATCTCGCTGACCCAGACGAGCTGCTCCGGCCGATCGTAGGGAAGCGGGCGCAGCAGAACGCCGTTGACGACCGAGAAGATCGCCGTGTTCGCACCGATGCCGAGCGCGAGCGTGAGCAGCGCCACCAGGGCGAAGCCCGGGCTACGGGTCAGCGTGCGCGCCGCGTACCGAACGTCCTGCCAGATCGCATCCATCTTCCTCGTCCTCCTCACCGCCCGTTGATGGCTGGCCGTGATGGTCCGGCACTTCCGGGCCACCTCCTGCGTATCGCCGAACAGCCTGCGCGCTTCCTCGCGCGCCGCTGCGGGCTCCCACCCCTCGGCTTCGAGCTCCTCGGCCCGCATCTCGATGTGGGCGCGGATCTCGCGCGCCACGTCCTCCGAGACCGAGAAGCGCGGGAAGATCCCGCCGCTCCGCCCCGCACGCCCGCGTCGCGTCATCCGCCCACCGTCGCTCCCAGCACGCGGCCCATGGCCTGCACGTAGCGTTGCCAGTTCCGCAGGCCCGATCGCAACTCCGCCTCCCCCGCCGACGTAAGGCGGTAGAACTTCGCCTCCCGGCCAGTGTCGGTGACGCTCCACTCGGACTCCACGAGCTCCCGCTTCTCCAGCCGCCGCAGCGCCGGATAGAGCGCGCCTTCTTCCACCTGGAACGCTTCCTCCGTCGCCTCCCGGAGCCAGCGCGACACGGCATACCCGTGCATGGGACCTCCGCTCAGCGTCTTGAGGATCAGGACGTCCAAGGTCCCCTTCAGCAGCTCGAGTGAGGGCTCGGCCATCATCACGCTCCATTCCGTGTCGGGGTGCGAAGGTCGTACCATAAACGTTCTACCCATAAGACTACAAGGGGTACGTTCGAGGTTGGAATCGACCTTTGCCGGAGTCCGGAGGTGGGTCGAGGCCGGGTGTGTCCCAACTCGCCTTGCACCGTCGGCATCCAAGGGACACACGACGGGCTCGCGCGGGGCCCGGAGCGTGCCCGAACGCGAGGTGGACGATGAAGACGACGATCCTGCTGGCCGGCCTCCTTCTGGCCGCACCGGGACCGGCCGCGACCGCGCGGCCGCAGGCGCCCACGCAGGTGGTGGAGGGGAGTTGGAGCGGCCGCTTCCGCACCACCGACGCGGAGCGACCGGGCCGCATCTCGCTGTCACGCTGGGACGACGACCGGCATTGGCGATCGGACCTCAGGCTGCCGGACGCCCTCGTACGTGACGTGCTGCGCCAGGCGGAGGAGGGCCTCGGCGCGGTGCGCTTCGCGGTGGAGCGCGACGCGGGTGCGTTCGCCTTCGAGGGGCGGGTCCACGACGATCGCGGCACCGGCACGTTCACCTTCACGGAGCGCGCCGACTTCCGGGATCGCATGGCCGCCGCCGGCTTCGCCGGGCTCGACGACGACGACGTGTTCGCGGCCGGGGTGCAGGACGTGGGCCCGTCCCGGGCGCAGGAGCTCGAGCGGATGGGCTTCGAGGGGATCGACTTCGACGACCTGATGGCGGCCGCCATCTTCCGTGTGGACACGACCTTCGTTCGGGAAGCGCGCGCCCTCGGCTTCGGTGACCTCGACCTGGACGACCTGGTCGCGATGCGCATCCACGGCGTGAGCCGGGAGACGGTCGAGGCGCTGCGGGCCGAAGGCCTCGCAGTGCGCGACCTCGACGACGCGCTCGCCTTCCGCATCCACGGGGTGACACCCGGGTTCGTACGCGAAGCGCGAGGCCTCGGCGTGGGCCCCGTGGAAGAGGACGACCTCGTCGCCATGAGGATCCACGGCGTGACGCCCGAGTTCATCCGGGAGGCGCAGGGGATGGGGTTCGGTCGGCTGGACGTCGACGACCTCGTCGCGATGCGCATCCACGGCGTGAGTGGTACCTACCTCCGGGAGATGGCCGACGAGGGATTCGTGCTGCACGACCTCGACGACGCCCTCGCCTTCCGCATCCACGGGATCACCCCCGAGTACGTCCAGGAGCTGAAGGAGGAGGGCTTCGAGGATCTGGACGCGGACGACGTGCTGAAGATCCGCATCCACGGGCTGGACCGGATCCTGCGGAAGCGGAGGCGGTAGCGGCACCCCGTCGCGGCTTCGCGTCGGTTCGAGGACGAACGCGCCCCCACCCCTTCGTCTTGACGTCGCGGGTCCGGCGCACCTAATCTTCCCTGAACACTTCAGGGATCGTGGCCCCGGTCCGGCCGACCGGGGCTCTCTTTCGCCACGCTCCCATGAACATCTCAGGGAACCGAGGGAATCGGAGGTGTCCGTGTCGCCGAAGCAGATGAGCCTTCTCCAGGGCACGCTGGACGTGCTCGTGCTGCAGGCCCTCGCCGGGGCGCCCCGGCACGGCTACGGCGTGGCAGAGTGGATCCGCCGCACCACCGACGGGGCGCTGGAGATCGAGGACGGGGCGCTCTACACCTCGCTGCACCGGATGGAGCGGCGCGGGTGGCTGGAGTCGAGCTGGGGCACGTCGGAGAACAACCGCCGCGCCAAGTACTACGCGCTCACGCCGAAGGGTGAGCGCCACCTCTCGGATGCGACGCAGGACTGGGCCCGCTATGCCGAGGCCGTCTTCAAGGTCCTGGCTACCCGCCCCCCTCGAAGAGACGGGGGACGCGCCTGATCATGCGGCTGCCTGCCGGCGTCCGACGCCTCTTCCGTCTGCGTGACATCCGCCCGGACGTTCCGGGCGACGTGGACGAGGAGCTCCGATACCACGTCGAGAGGCTGGTCGAGGAGCTGGTCGACCGGGGCGCGGACCGGGCAGAGGCGGAGCGCGAGGCCCGGCGCCGCTTCGGCGACATGGCGGCGTACCGGCGAGCGCTCGCCCACATCGACGGGGAGACGATGAGCAGGAGGAGGAGGAGCGCGACGATGGACATCCTGTGGAGAAACGTGGCGATGGCGGTCCGGGGAATCCGACGCTCGCCGGGCTTCGCATTCGCGGTGATCACGATCCTCGCCCTCGGAATCGGGGCGAACGCCGTGATGTTCGAGGTGGTGGACAGGCTCCTTCTGAGCCCACCCGAGCATGTCGTGGAAGCCCATGACGTCCGGCTCCTCTACCTGCGGCGCACGTACCTGGGGTCGGGGAAGTTGGAGACCGGGCGCACGCTGACGTACCCGGACTACCAGGACTTCGAGCACGTGAGCGGATTCTCGCGCGTCGCCGCGTACGCCGACCGGCGCGCGACGTTCGGCCGGAGCGAGGGGGCGCACGAGATCCGCACGATGCTGGCGTCCGCGTCGCTCTTTCCCCTGCTCGGCGTGCGGCCGGTGATGGGCCGCTTCTTCACCCCCGAGGAGACGGCGCTGGGAGCGAACCTCACCGCCATCCTCTCCTTCGAGTTCTGGAGGCGTCAGTTCGGGGCAGACCCGGGCGTGCTCGGCAGTACGATCGACGTGGGTCCGGGGACGTACACGGTGATCGGCGTCGCCCCCGAGGGCTTCACCGGACCCGAACTGTCTCCGGTCGACGTCTGGCTCCCCCTCGAAAGGTCCCAGGAGATCTGGAATGGGAACATCGGCTGGGTGGACAATCGCAACTGGTGGTGGATACACGTCGTCGCACGCCTGGCGCCCGGGGTCACACCCGCGGCCGCCGACGCGGAGGCGACCGCCGCACACCGCGCGGCCCGCCAGGACGCTATCGCCGGGGGGGACTACTCCAGCGACGCGACCATCGTGGCCGCACCGATCATCGCCGGGCAGGGGCCGGACCCGTCGGCGGAATCCCGCGTCGCAGGTTGGCTCGCGGCGGTCTCCGCCATCGTGCTCCTGATCGCCTGCTTCAACGTGGCCAACCTCCTCCTCGCTCGCGCCGCACGGGCCAAGCGGGAGATCGCGGTCCGCGTGGCGCTGGGCGTGAGCCGACGGCGCCTCCTCGCCGAGCTCCTCACCGAGAGCCTGGTTCTCGCCATCCTGAGCGCGGCCGCCGCGCTCCTCGTCGCCCGCCTCGGCGGGCAGGCCGTCCAGAAGGTCCTCCTCCCCGACGTGGCGTTCGCCGGCTCCGGCCTGGGCGGTCGCCTGCTGACCTTCATGGGGATCGTCACGATCGTGACCGCGCTGCTCGCGGGCATCGTGCCTGCCCTCCAGGCATCCCGCTCCGACGTCGCCGCCGCGCTCAAGGGAGGCGGCGCGGGAAGCGGCCGCGCGCGCTCGGGCGCCCGGGTGACGCTCCTGGTGGCGCAGGCGACGCTGTCGGTGATCCTCCTGGTGGGCGCCGGCCTCTTCGTGCGTAGCCTCGACCGGGCGCGTGGCCTGGACCTCGGCTTCGAGGCCGACCGCGTCGCCGTGGTGCGCCTCGAGTGGAACGAGACCCTACCCACGCAGGAGCGGGCCGCGCTGTACCAGGAAGCCATCGACCACGTCCGCCGCCTGCCCGGCGTGCGCGCGGCAGGCCTCACGTACACGGTTCCGTTCCAGTCCAGCGTCTCCATCGGGGAGCCGCGCGTGCCCGGAGTCGACTCGCTGCCATTGCCACCCTCCGGCGGACCGTACGTGAACAAGGTCTCGTCCGGCTACTTCGAGGCCATGGGCCTCCGGATCCTCCAGGGTCGCGCCCTGGAGCCGTCGGACGACGCCGAGGGCGCGCCCCCGGTGGCCGTCGTCAGCGCGTCGATGGCCCGCGGGATCTGGCCGGCGGGCGACGCCCTCGGCTCGTGCATGATGCTCCCCGACGATTCGGACGAGCCACCGTGCACCACGGTCGTGGGCGTGGTCGAGGACCATCGGCGGCAGGAGCTGGTGGAGACCGAGCCGCATTGGCTCTACTACCTGAACGAGCACCACCCCGCCTTCCAGGGTCCACCCCAGGGCATCATGGCCGGCACCCGGAGCGATGCTCGTCGGGCGCTGCGAAGCCTGCAGGCGGAGCTCGCTTCCCTGTCGGGGCAGATCCGATTCGTGTCCGCCCGCTCCCTCCAGGACAACGTCGATCCCCAGCTGCGGTCGTGGAAGCTCGGCGCCTCCATGTTCACGATCTTCGGCCTGCTCGCTCTGGTGGTCGCGGGGTGGGGACTGTACAGCGTGCTCGCCTTCGAGGTCGCCTCGAGGAGGCGGGAGATGGGGATCCGCGCCGCGCTCGGCGCCGGGCGCGGGCGCACGATCCGGCTCGTGTTCCGGCAGGCCCTCGGGCTCGTCTCCGTGGGCATCCTGCTGGGGCTCGCGGCGTCCTTCGCGGGGGCGCGCCTGGTGGAGCCCCTCCTCTTCAGGGTGTCCGCGCGCGATCCCGCGGTCTACGGGGCCGTGGCGGTCGCACTCCTGGCGGCGGCGGCCCTGGCGGGCAGCCTACCCGCCTGGCGCGCCACGCGGGTCGACCCACGGGAGGCGCTCCAGGCGGAATAGGCCGTCGGGCCGGGTAGCCTACACCCCTCCGCCCAGCTCTTTGAGCCGTTGCTGGGCGCGCCGGTCGTCGGGGTTGATGGCCAGCGCCTTCCTGTAGGCGTCGATGGCCGCGGCGTTGTCGCCGGCCTGCTCGGCGATCGCGCCCAGCACGTCGTAGCTCAGCGCCGACTGCGGGTTGAACTCCAGGTTCAGCTCGAGAAGGCGCTTGGCGGCATCCGCGTTGTCGCGGGCGAGGCGTTGCGCCAATCCCGCGAGCGGGCGATCGGTGAAGTCGTACGCCGCGGACCCGTAGTACTCCTCCCGAAGCTCGCGGTAGCGTTGGATCGCGAAGTCCAGGTCCTCCCCGTTCATCGTGTTGTCGACGATGGACTCGATGGGCTCGGGCCGCTGGACGCCGCGGTGACAGGTGGCGCACGTCACGCTCACGTTCGGTTGCTTGCGTTGCGGCAGGTTGGCGAGGTAGTCCCCGTTGATGGCCTGGACCATCTTGAGCATCTCGCGCGCCTTCAGCTTGGTCGCCTTGTCGTCCGAGGCGAAGTCGTAGGTCGCGAGCGGGAGGCCCTCCTCGCCAACGTGGCAGGTCGAGCAACGCACGCCCAGCGCCGCCGTGAAGCCCCGCATGATCCCGCTGAGGCGCTCCCGGGTGATGTCCTTGGGGAGGACCTTCAGGTTCGTGTACTCGTCGGGAATCTGCGCCGCCAGGTGGGTGGCCGGGAGGAACGCGAGCGCGCTCAGGAGGAGGGCGCCCGCGGCGGCGGACGGCAGACGGCGTACGGGGGGTCGGATCATGGGAGGATGCTCCGGCACGGGTTCCACGGCCTCGGGCTGGCTCCGGGACGGACGCCTTCGGCATGTTACAGGCCCACCAGATTAGCGACCGAGGCGATGATCCGCACGCAGCGCAGACCCGATATCGACCCCGCCGCCGTGGCCGAGGCGCTGGCGGGGGGCTTCGACCTGCGGGGGGAGCTACACGCCCTCCCCGGCGAGCGGGACCGCAACTTCCTCCTGAGGACCGGCCGGGGCGAGCGCTGGGTCGCCAAGGTGTCCTCCCCGGAGGAGCCGGACGCACAGCTGGAGTTCGAGACCGCGCTGCTGGCGTGGCTCGCGGGGCACGGAGACCTGCCGGTCGCCGGCCTCCACAAGACCCGGGATGGCGGGCTCCTGCTGCGCTGGCCCGCGCCGGGCGCATCCGCGTGGCGCATGCGCGTGCTGTCGTATCTGCCCGGTCGCGTGCTCGCCGACGTGCGGCCCCGGACGCCCGCGCTGCTCGAGGCGCTGGGTCGGCGCGCCGCGGAGCTGACGCTCCATCTGGCCGACTACCCGGAGGAACCCCCGCCGCGCGACGACTTCGTGTGGTCGCTGCACAGCGCCGCCGATGTCATCGGGGCGGGGCTCGACCTCCACCCGCCCGCGCGCCGTGGCCTCGTGGAGGGTGCCCTCGCCGACCTGCGCGCGCTCGAACCCGCGCTCGACGGCCTGCCCGGGCAGCTCGTGCACGGCGACCTGAACGACCACAACCTCCTGATCGACCTGGACAGCCGCGTGTCGGGGATCCTCGACTTCGGCGACGTGCACGCGGCCCCCGCCGTCTTCGATCTCGCCATCGCCGCCGCGTACGCGATCCTCGAAGCGACGGACCCCGTGGAGGCGGCGGCGCGCGTGACCGCAGGCTACCACGCGATCCGCCCGCTCTCCGACGACGAGCTGGCCGTGCTCTTCCCGCTCGTGCGCGCACGGTTGGCCGCCTCCGTGACCATCTCGGCCTCGCGCAGGGGGGAAGGGGGAGAGCCCGACGCCTACCTCCTGGTATCGGAGCGGCCGGCCTGGCGGGTCCTCGAGGCGACGGTGGACGTCCACCCGCGTCTGGCAGCGGGCTTCCTTCGTACGGCGTGCGGCCAACCGCCCTGCCCCCGCACGGCGGCGACGGTGGCGTGGATCGAGGGTCTCGCCGAGGTCTCCCCGGTCGTGGAGGTCCCTGCGGATCCACCGGGGGTGGCCGTCCTCGACCTGAGCGTGGGGAGCCCCCTCCTCACGGGGCGGGACACCGATGACACGCCCGCCTTCACCTCCCGCGTCTTCGAGGAGATGGCGCGGCGGGGGGCGACGCTCGGCGTCGGCCGCTACCGGGAGCCGCGCGGCTTCTACCTCACGGACATCTTCGCGGGGCGCCCTGCCGAGATGCCCGAGCGCCGCACGGTGCACATGGGGATCGATCTCTTCGTGGCTGCGGGCACCCCGGTCCGGGCGCCCGTGGACGGACGCGTGCACGCCGTCCACGACAACGAGGGCCGACTGGACTACGGGCCCACGGTGATCCTCGAGCACGATACGCCCGACGGTCCGTTCTGGACGCTCTACGGGCACCTGGAGCGCGCATCCGTCTCCGATCTCGGCGTAGGCGGCCCGGTCGCGGCGGGGGAGGCGTTCGCGCGCGTCGGTCCGTATCCGGAGAACGGCGACTGGCCGCCCCACCTCCACTTCCAGATCGTGACCGACCTCCTCGGCTTCACGCACGATTTCCCGGGCGTCGCCGCCCCGCGCGAGGTCGACGTGTGGGCCGGCTTCCTCCCCGACCCGAACCTCCTCCTCCGCCTCCCGCCCGACACCACGTACCGGCCGACGGAGGACCTGGCGGCCCGGCGTACTCGCCTGCTCGGACCCAGCCTGAGCCTGTCCTACGCGCGGCCCATCCACGTCGTGCGAGGACGTGGAGCCGCCTTGTACGACGCGGACGGCCGGGAGTACCTGGATTGCGTGAACAACGTCGCCCACGTCGGCCACGAGCACCCGCGCGTCGTCGAGGCCGGCCGGCGCCAGATGGGCGTGCTCAACACCAACACCCGTTATCTGCACGAGGCGGTGCTGGAGTATGCCGAGCGTCTTACGGCGCTTTTCCCCGATCCCCTGTCGGTGTGCTTCTTCGTCAACTCGGGGAGCGAGGCGAACGAGCTCGCCCTGCGCATCGCGCGCACGTGCACGGAGGGCCGCGGCATCGTCGTCCTGGAGGGCGGCTACCACGGCAACACGCAGGCCCTGATCGACGTGAGCCACTACAAGTTCGCGCGCGCCGGGGGGAGCGGCCCGCCGCCGTGGGTGCGCGCGGCCGCGATGCCCGAGGACTACCGCGGACGGTACCGCCGGGACGATCCGGACCGCGCGGCGAAGTACGCGGCGCACGTCGAGACGTCACTCCGCGAGCTGTCGGGCGCCGGCCATCGACCGGCGGCCTTCCTCGCGGAACCCTTGCTGTCCTGCGGCGGCCAGGTCGAGCTGCCGCCGGGGTACATGGCAGGAGCCTATACGCACGTTAGAGCCGCCGGCGCCGTGTGCATCGCCGACGAGGTTCAGGTCGGCTTCGGTCGCGTCGGGTCCCACGTGTGGGGCTTCGAGACGCAGGGCGTCGTTCCCGACATCGTCACGCTCGGCAAGCCCATCGGCAACGGCCACCCGCTCGGAGCGGTGGTCACGTCGCGCGAGCTCGCCGAGCGCTTCGCCAACGGGATGGAGTTCTTCAGCACGTTCGGTGGCAACCCGGTCTCCGCGCGCATCGGGCTGGCCGTGCTCGACGCGATGCGCGACGAGCGTCTGCAGGACCACGCCCTCGCCGTGGGCGGGACGCTGCGACGCGACCTGTCGACGTTGATGCGCCACGCCGCCGTGGGCGACGTGCGTGGGCGCGGGCTCTTCCTCGGCGTCGAGGTCGTCGCCGACCGGGAGACGCGCACCCCCGACCGGGACGCGGCCCGCTACGTCGTCGGACGCATGAAGGAGCACGGCATCCTGCTGTCCACGGACGGGCCCGACGACAACGTCATCAAGATCAAGCCGCCCCTGCCCTTCTCCGCTGCCGACGCCGCGCGCGTGGTGGAGACGCTGGACCGCGTCCTGGAAGAGGACTTCGTACGGGACCCGGCCCTGCGGAGACGACGCGCGGATTGACCGATGGGACGCGGGGCATTAGTGTCGGTCTGATGCTAATGTCGAATTGACACTACCGAACAACGCGGGGCCCGATCCTTCACCGGCCCCCCCGACGGCGCGACGCATGGTCAGCCAGAACACGTCCAAGATGGAAGCACACCTTCCCATGCACCCCGAGGCGTTCCGTATCCTCCTGGTGCTGCGGGGCCGCGAGCTGCACGGATACGCGATCGTGAAGGAGCTGGAGCGCGATCCGGGTCGACCGGGTCGCGTGCTCCCCGCCAACCTCTATCGCCGCATCCGCACCCTGTCCGAGCACGGGCTCATCGAGGAGACCGAGGGACCCGGGGATGGAGAGGAGGAGCGCCGCAGGTACTTCCGCATCACGCGCCTCGGGGAGGCAGTGGCGCGCGCCGAGGCCCTCCGCTTGGAGGGGCTCCTCGCCGGCGCACGCGACCTGCTGGGCTGATGAGCTACTACCGCCTCCTTCTCCGGCTCTTCCCCCCGTCGTTCCGGTCGGACTACGGAGAGGAGATGGCGCGGCTGTATGCCGATCGCCGGCGGGAGGTGGCGGGCCGAAAGGGCGCTGAGATGAGGCTCGCCATCGAGGCGACCGCAGACGCGCTTGTCCAGGCGGTTGGCGAGTGGGGGCGCGTGGCGCTCCGTGGAACGGGGACGATCCTGAGGGAGGGGACGAGCATGGACGGGTGGATGCAGG
>Ga0307423_1002216_pt1 | contig 11033 bp, 9 predicted proteins | sample SalMarWE160310MG_FD_202154 | JGI IMG/M metagenome (GOLD analysis project Ga0307423, IMG submission 202154) | Salt marsh sediment microbial communities from the Plum Island Ecosystem LTER, Massachusetts, United States - WE1603-10 | ecosystem: Environmental > Aquatic > Marine > Intertidal zone >...
CGGAAAACTCCAAGACCACTCTGCACTCGCAATCGTCCAACGCGAAAAAGAAAACCTCAAACTCGTCTACACACACGAATTCCTCCTTGATACACCCTACACCCAAGTCATAGCACACACAACACGCGCAAACACCCAATTCAAACTCCAAAAACTCCTAGCAGACCAAACAGGAATCGGAGAACCAATCCTCGAAGAACTCCAAACAGAAAACACACCAGCAGAAGGCGCAAAACTCACACAAGACACCAAAACCGAAATCCTCACACACCTCAAACTCACCATGCAACAAAACCGCCTAGCAATCCCATACGACAAACAACTATGCCAACAAATCAACGACCAACAATACAACTACTCAAAAAGCGGAAAACTCTCCTTCTCGCATCCACCAAAAACACACGACGACCAACTTTGGGCATTAGCACTAGCCGTTTACGCCGCAAAAACACAGCAGCACCCGAAACTCTGGATAATCCCCAAACGCCACAAACTCCGCCGAAACCACAAAACAGAAGGCAACACGCCATGACACGACGACACGAACACTTCCACATAACCAAACTCAAACGCACCTACAACCACAAAACAGACACATTCAACATAAACATAAGCTACACAACAGCACCCGCAACAACCACAAAACGCACAAAACAAGTAGCAGAAGCATTCGGACTAGGAACAGACCAAACCAGAAAATTCACACTCTACGACAACCTCAACCTCCACATAAAACCATCAGACATCGTCCTCATCACAGGCGACAGCGGCTCAGGAAAAAGCGCACTACTCAAAGCCCTCAAAAACGACTTAGCCGCAACCGCACAAGACACACACGACCTCAACATAAACCCCGACACACCCATAATCGACACCGTCGCACAAAACACCACACAAGCCCTCAACCTCCTCAGCAAAGTAGGATTAAACGACGCATTCCTCTTCCTCAGACGCTACACGGAACTCAGCGACGGACAAAAACACCGCTACCACATCGCACAACTCACAGAATCACCCGCACAATTCTGGATACTCGACGAATTCACAAGCACGCTCGACAGAGACACAGCAAAAATCGTCGCCTACAACCTCCAAAAACTCGCACGCAAACACGGCAAAGCCGTAATCGCCGCAACCACACACACCGACCTCCAAAAAGACCTAGCACCAAACGTCCACGTGCACAAACAATACGGAAAACAAATCACCATAAAATACAACCCCAAAGCAAAAACTCGCCGCTGCACACTAACACGCCAAACCCACACCACAGAAGGCACATACCAAGACTACAAACAACTCAGCCAATTACACTACCGCACAGCCCACTGCCCAGCACCACGAAAAACATTCACCCTGAAACGCAAAAACGAAACAATCGGCGCAATAGTCTACAGCTACCCACCACCAAGCTGCTTCGGCAGAAGCAAAACCTGGAAAGGCACCATACAACAACTACAACGGGAAATCAGCGCCATCAGCCGCGTAGTAATCCACCCAAAATACCGCAGCATCGGCTTAGGCGCAAAACTCGTCAAACAAACCCTCACGCAAGCAGGAACCCCAAACGTCGAAACCGTCGCAGTCATGGCAAAATACAACCCATTCTTCGAAAAAGCAGGCATGCAACCCATAGCAACAAGCAAACCCAACCCACACGTCACTAAAGCACTGGAACACCTAACCAACTTAGGCTTCGACTGCACACAACTCGTAAACACCCAATACAACGAAAAAATGGTATCCGAAGTCGGATGCAAAAAAGTCATCGCCGTGCTGGAAGAACTATCCAAACGGCAAGCAAGCGTCAGACGCCGCTTAGCCTGCTTAAGCAACGTTTACCCAAAACACGAAGAGTTCGCCGCAAAAATCCGCGAGTTCAACGCTGCAAACTTGGCTATAGCACTTAAACGTTTAAGCTTCATGACGCAAACTAAGGTCTACTTGTTCTGGAGAAAACAAAACCAAGAATCCGTTTAGTCTCAAAGCTTAGTCGTGTTTTCTTTTTCTGCGTGAGTACAAGTACTCGATGAAGGCTACAAACAGCGATGAGGAGCTTGTGCCAATTATAACGAGCGTTGCTGAATCCAACGTTTCACTTCCACGATTTTTTGATGCTGTGAAGAACAACCGAATTATATAAACTCATTTGAGATTTCTTCACAATTTTTATGAAAAACCGCAACAACACAGCATTAGCTTTCTTCAAACGGTTTCCGTGTTGTTTTGCAAAACATTTAAGCGTTGGTCGCCGTATTTTTGGAAGGTACCTGTTAGGGAGAAGACAATGAAACCTCATGTTACCCTCGTGAATCCGCCTGCTCCAAGTGGGTCCACTGGACATATGCCCTTCGCCCTGCTAGGTTTAGGATATTTAGGTGCAGTTTTAGAAGAAAACAAGTACCCTGTTGACGTAATCGACTGCCAAGTTCTCCAGCTTTCCTTCGACGATTTCAGAACAGAAATTGTACGGCGCAAACCAGACATAGTAGGATTAACATCCACCACCCTCACATACCTCTCCGCACTAAAACTCGCAAAAATCGCTAAAGAAGAACTCCCAAAATGCCAAATTTTCATCGGTGGACCACACGTCACGTTCTGGGACGACAAAGCACTAACTGAATGCCTAGAGCTAGACGTTGTTGTACGCAAAGAAGGCGAATACACGCTACTGGAACTCGTCCAAAGAGTCGAAGCAAACAAAAACTTCGACGGCGTACAGGGCATAACGCACCGAAAAAACGGCAAAATCGTCCGCAACCCAGACAGACCCTACATTGAAGATTTGGATTCGCTTCCGTTTCCAGCTCGGCACCTGTGGCCTATGGAGAAACTTAGGAAATTCGAGGATGTGCTGTATTTGGCTGCGAGCAGAGGCTGTGTTTTCTGGTGTGAATTCTGCGCCACAGTTCGAATGCATGGGCGTAAATTCCGTATGCGTAGCCCGAAAAACGTGGTGGACGAGTTGGAGTTTCTCCACAAAACCTATGGGGTTACTAACTTCACGTTTTGCGATGATGCGTTCACTGTTGAGCCTGAACGAACTGAAGAGTTGTGTAGGCTGATTTTGGAGCGGAAGCTGAAGATTAAGTGGAATTGTGGCACTCGCATTGACATGCTTTCGAAGGAGCTTTTGGTTACGATGCGTGAAGCAGGTTGCGTTTCGGTTTGGTCTGGAGTTGAATCAGGCACGCAAGAAGTCTTGGACTCCATGCATAAAGGCATAACCACTGAACAGACATTGCGCGTTTACGGTTGGATAAGAGAACTTGGGTTGAAGCCTGTTCCAAACGTGATTCTCGGCTTTCCAGGAGAAACCAAAGAGTCCGCTTGGAAAACGATTAAGTTTGTTGAGAAGATAAGCCCAGACGAAGTAGGCTTCTACAACATTGCCACTCCTTTCCCTGGCACGCCCCTATATGACTCTGTTAAGGAGAAGGGTTGGCTGAGAGTAACAGACTTTGACAAGTATGATACTGCAACGCCCATCTTTGAAACGCCATGGTTGACCATGAAAGAGCTGAAACAACTTCGAGAACAGGCTTTTCACCACTTCTACACGCGACCCAGCTACGTGGTTCGCATGTTCGGCAAGGGCTGGATGTACGGTTTTGCAGCACTCAGAACCGCCGCAGCGCATCTTATAATGTCTCTAAACTCTAAACTTAAAAGTTCATAACCAAGAGTTACTACCGAAAAAAAAGTTTTTTAAATTGCGAGTGCTGTGAGGATTCCGCCTGCTAAACCAAAGAGTATTGGAAACGGTAAGCCAGGGAAGATTCCTTTCTTTTCCAGCATTAAGAGGGTGAGAAAGGAGCCTGCTAGGATGCCGATTAGGGAAACGAAGTAGGGTAACAGGGAATAGTTTAGCAGTATGCTTCCTGTGAGCATGGCGTAGAAAACTAGGTCGCCTAAGCCCATCTGGATGTCTTTGAAAGAGAAGCTTAAGCCTTGAAGCTGGTCAAGTCCCGAATGTGCGATTTTGCCTACTGGTCCATAGTAAACTGCGAATATGTCGTAAACTGCCAAGAAAGCTAGAATCAGCACTGCGCTGAAGAAGGGGATGACTGCGCTGAAGAACACGCCGAGTCCACCACCCAACAATACAACTGCGGCGTTGCGGGCTTTGCTGCCCAACTTGAAGATAGCGAGGTCGAAGATGGCTGTTACCAGTATGGAAAGAGGCAAAACCAGAAAATCCAGGTCTGGTGCATAAGCGAATATGGTTGATAAGTAAACAATTGACAGCAGCAGAGATGCGGTTGTTAACGCTACGGCGATGAGAGCGAATATGATTTTTTGGCTTTTTCGTTTGAGGAGAATGTAGAAGATTGTGGCGCTTAAGCCTATGAGGATAACAAAGTAGAAGGCGTTGCCTAAGGGCGCTGAAGGAGTTCCCTCGTGGAACGGCGTGACTTCCACAAGAGGAAGCGGCTGGGCAATAAGCAGATAAGCGCAGGCTAACCCAAACAGTAAACTTGCCAGTACAGGAACCAGATAGACTAGTTGAGCGCTGAATTTTTCAGTCATGCTTTTCACCCTAAATTGTTGGCGCTTATCTTGGCGTGTAAAGAGCACCTGTCACAGAATAAGCTTTGTTTTATATCTGTGTCGGAAATAGAGTTAGAAAAATGCATAACGCACGAAGACCTTGGACAATGCCCTAAACCCAAAGTGTGACCCAGCTCATGCACAGCCTCCTTCAGTGCTCTTTCCAAGAAAAGCTGCGTGTCGGCTGACTTACCGTAAAACTCAGGTTTAAGCCGCCACAAAGAAATCAACGCCGCTTTCCCAGGACACGTAGCTTCTCCGAAGACAAAGTTCAGTTCAGGAACAAAAATGTCTGCGTCTACAACACCTAAAACGCGGTTCAAATTTGGCTTTCCAGCGGCGTACCTTTGAACTTCGCTTAGAATCATGTGCGAATTGTACTGTTTTCTTTCTTCATCAAAAGCTTCTTTTCGTAGAGGCAGGTTTTCGTCAAATACAATGAATTTTGCGTTTGGAAAAGCTTTTGTCAGGTTTTCTTTGATCCAAATAATTGTGGTTGTGTCTGTTTTTCCGATGGGTAAGGCGCCGATTTTCATGGTTGCGTTCTAAACCTCAAAGGTGTCGCCAGTTTTGGGCGCTACTGCTTCTAAGCCAAGCTCGGTTTCAGCCCATTTTGCTAGGTTTTTGCAGTTTTCTTCTTCGCCGTGGACAACGAAGACTTTGGGTTTTCCGCCGAGTTTTCGCAGCGACTCCTTTAGTTGGCTTGCTCCGCAGTGTGAGGAGAAGTCGAAGTGTTCGTAGCGTGCTTTGACTTTGCGCACTTTGCCGTCGATGGTGCAGACGCCTTTTTCCAGAAGCTCTTTTCCAGGTGTTCCCGGGATTTGGTAGCTAACCAGAAAGATGGCGTTGCTGGCTTTTTTGCCCAGTTTTGATACGTAGAAGGCTGCTGGACCGCCTTTAAGCATACCTGCGGTTGAGATTATTACTTTGGGTGATTTGAGGGCTTTTCGTCTGTCTCTCCAACCGTCAACCCAGTCGGTTGAGCGCATGGCGTTCATGAATAGCTTGGGGTCTCTGAGGAACTCTTTGTGGTTCATGATTATTCTGCTTGCTTCGCGTGTCATGCCGTCTAGAACTACTGGGTATTCGAAGTGGTGTGCGGCGAGGATGGTAGCCATTTCTTGTGATCTGCCGACTCCGAAGGCTGGTACTAGGGCGATTCCGCCTTTTTCGACGACTTCTGTGACGGCTTCTACGAAGCGTTTTTCGAGTTCTATGCGGTCGGTGTGGTCTGCGTTTGCGTAGGTGCTTTCGATGACTATGGCGTCTAAGTCTTTGTAGTCCATTTTTGCTCCTTCTAAGAGTTGGCTGTCGGTGGTGTTGAAGTCGCCTGTGTAAAGGATTTTTTTGCCTTGGGCTTCGATTAGCACTTGGACGCTTCCAGGAGTGTGTCCAGCGTTAAAGAGTTTGATTTTCATGTCGCCGACTTTTTCTTCATCGCCGAACTCCATGTTCTTGTTGCTTTTCATCATGGTTTTCAGTTCTAAGTATTCGAAGGGCAGGTAGTAGCCTGAAAGGTGAATGAAGTCTTTTATCAAAAGCTGTGATAAATCCATGTTCAGGCTGGTTGTGTACAAGGGCGTTTTTCCGTCAATGTAAAAGATTGGAAGAGCACCTGAATGGTCAAGGTGGCTGTGAGTTAAAACTAAAGCGTCAACTTCTTTCGGCGGCACATGCATGGGGAAGCCTGGTTCATGGTCGAACATCACGCCGTAATCCAGAAGCGCTTGAGTTTTTTTGGTTTTTACGGATATGCTTATTCTGCCGACTTCGCGTGCTCCGCCGAGAAACCCAACTTGCAATCAGACCAATCCTTTCATTTTGACTTTTAAATAGTAACCATGAGTCTAGCGTGTGCTCTTTTAAAAATGTATTGACCTTGCCGTTGTATGCGCTGACACTGAGCCTTTTTTTATTGCATTGAGGATTTCGTCAACGTTTAACCCTGCTTGGATTTCCGTGTAAACGGTTAGCGGTTCTGAGGGTGTGTGTGCGTCGCTTCCAGCTAATCCAGGTAGCTGCATGGATTTGGCTAGTTCGTGAGCTAGCTTATTTGCGTGGGGTGAGGATTCGCCGTTTATGACTTCGATGGCGTCAACCATGTATTTTCTGGCTGTGTCTCCCATGCCGTATTCGCGGTAAGGGTGTGCGACCACTGAGACGTAGTTGTTGTCTTTGGCGAAGTCAACGACGTTTTGTGTTGTCCATGGCGTCGGCGGGGTTTCTTCTGCTCCTAAAAGAAGTATGTCTCCTTCGATGGTGCTGATTTCTACGCCTGGAATTATGAGGATGTCTGGATAAGCGGCTGCAAGCTTTAGTATTTCTTTGTGTCCTTCTACGGTGTTGTGGTCGGTTACAGCTGCGACTTTTATGGAATTATGCGTTACAAGTTTTTCCACCAGAGCTTTAGGAGTCACCGTGGAATCGTCTGAATACGTGGTGTGAATGTGCAGGTCAGCTCTAATCAAGGTTAATCGCTCAGGTGTTTTCGCAGAACCTTATCTAAACGAGTTAAAATGCTTTTGCTTCCTTCTGCCGTGACGTTTACGGATTCAAAAGCTATGCCTTTTTTCTGGCATGCTTTGCTGCAATGGGTTTTGACTTTGTTGCCCCATTGTTCCGGGTTGTGGAGTAGCACAACCGTTTCGTATTTTTGCTGTTTGATGTATTCTGTTGTTTGGTTTGCCACGAAATCTACGGTTTCCGTGTCGAGTGGCATAGCGATTTCGTGTTGTGAGAGTGGGTAAATTTCGTCAAGTTCTATGGGGATTACGCCGAATGGTGCTGCGTAGAAGCAGATGTGGATTTTTTCTGCAAGTTTGCCTAGGCGTTTGGTGGCTTGTTTGACTGTTTTGAATTCGTATGCTTTGTGGAAGGGTTTCTTGCGGGTTTGCGGTGCAAGCAGGAGAATGCGTGCGTGTTTGGGTGGGCTGTAGCGTTGTTGTAGGCGTTTTTTGTAGTGGGTGACTTCGGGTCTTGCGAGGTCAACGTGGTTGTAGAAGGATAAGCCGCTTTTTTTGCTGGCGGGGCTGTGTTTTTCGATGAAGTCCGTGTGGTTTTTCAGTTTCTTTAGGGCTGTGAACAGTGCGGGGTGTGCGTGGGTTCTCATTTCCACGTGTTCCCAGAGTCTTCCGTCTTTAATGGCTTGTTTTATCCGTTTCAGTTCTGCGGCGCAAACGTAGAGGTTGTGTTCGGCGAGGAAGATTTCGCGTTCCTTCTGCGGTTTCGCCATAACTTCCTGTGGCGTCGAGTTTGCGCATTTGGGGCATTGGCAGGGGAAATAGTCAAGTTCGCTTAGGTGCCATGTGCCGTTTTCGGTCATGTAACGGTTTTCTCTGGCGTACAAAGCGTAAGCTGCCGAATCAAAAAGGTCGCAACCCAAAGCAACTGCAAGCGAGAACATGATGGGGTGTCCTGCACCGAAAAGGTGAAGCGGTCTTTCAGGTGGCAAGTGCTTTTTGGCGGTTAGGATCATGTCTGCTAGTACGTCGAAGCGGTAGTTTTCCATGACTTCAGTTGGGCTTCCCAAAGCGTGAATCTGAAAGGGCAATTTGCTCATTTCCACGGCGGATTTTGCGACGAGTTCCAGGTGTCTTCCGCCTTGCACTGGTCCAACCCAAAGAATGTCATCACGCGTTTTGGTTTTGAAGAACGCTTTCGCACGCTTCAGCGTTTCCTGCACTGTCGTGGTGGCTTGTTCCTGGCTGATTTTCCATCCTGTGGGAATGTCAAGTATGGTGGCGATGTCGCTGCCGATTTCCTCTTGGTACCCAACAATTTCGGGCTGGTCAACTTCAACTTCGCCGTAAACCAAAATCTGGTAAGCTCCAGAATCCGTCATCACTGCACCATCAAACCCCAGAAACTTGTGTAAACCTTGCGTTGCAGGCTTGTCGCCGAAACGCTTCTTCAGAATATACGCGTTCGTTATCACGGCTTCAAAACCAAATGTGTCTTTAAGTTTTTGCGGCGGAACAGGCTGAATGCTTGGGTTTATGACGGGAAAAAGCAGCGGAGTTTCCACTGTACCGCTTTTGGTTTTAAGCTTCCCGATTCTTCCAAGCACATCCTTATCCTTAATCTCGAAACTCATCAGCAAACCTAAACAAACAATTCCCCACAATTATAAAAAACATTAGCTCATATATTCAGGAAATCCTTATGTTCACATGCCTGTTGGAGAGAAACCGAGATGAAGACTGCGCAGAAGTTTGTCTTGCCTGATGGAAGGCATTTGGGTTTTTCGGTTGTTGGCGAAGGCAAGCATATTCTATATTTTCATGGCACGGCAAGCAGCAGGCTGGAAACTTTACTTTTGAAGGATTTTGCCTCTGTATATGGTTTTCAAGTGGTTGGTGTGGATAGGCCTGGGTATGGTTTGTCAACGTTTGCGCCTCGAATGCGCCTCCGAGACTTCACCGCCGACATAAACGGTTTGATGGCTCATTTGGGGCTTGAGAAGTTCGGGGTGCTTGCGTGGTCTGGCGGCGGTCCTTTCGGTCTCACTTACGTTGCGCTTTTTCCCGAGCGTGTTTCCAAGGCGGTGATTGTGGGGTCTCCCGATTTGCCTTTCGATGTGGCAACGGCTCATAACGGTTCTCTTGTGCGCTATGCTATGAAGGTTCCCATGTTGGCGATGTGGGGTTTGAAGCGGTTCAGAGCCGAAGTCCTAAAGGCAAACAGGGACATAGACGCATTTTTAGGTTCCAAGAGCGGCAGGAAGATGGTGGCGTCTTGGCCTGAAGCGGATGCCGAGTTCTTTGCTGATCCCGCTTGGTTGCGGTTGATGTATGGATCTATGGCTGAAGGGTTCAGGCAGGGCAACGACGGCGTAAAAGCGGTGTTTCAGGAGCACCAGCTTTTCATAAAACCGTGGGCTGAGCCTATATCGCAGATTCCACCCGGCAAAGTCTGCGTTTGGCAAGGCACCGAAGACACCACCTGCCGCGTAGAAAACGCTCGCCGGCTCGTAGAAGCTGTCCCCAACGCGTCCCTTGAAGTCTTCAAAGGCGAAGGTCACTGCATCATGTTTGACAACCTGAAGAAACTATGCCAAGCTCTCAGTTCAGAGTGATATATTGTTAACTCTCATGGGAGAATATGCGTATAGAGAATATTGGCTCTGTTAAAAAAGGGTAAGGCTTGCCGCGAGTGGGTTTCAAGCAAAGAAGAAAATTAAGTTGCTGCTTTTTTTATTGTTTTTGTTGTTTTCTTTTCCATCCGCAATCGTGGCATTCCGTGGTTCTTAAGTGGAGGTCTACGTCTAGTTTTCCACTACAAACAGGGCATTTCACAGGTCTTTCTCCTGCCTGAAGGTGAGCGTTTGGGTTATTTGTACATTTGTTGTAGCCAGATGTCACAAACAATATGTTATTAGTGGCACTTTTCTGCAATTTTGTTATTACGATTACGGTTTGCGTTGCTGTTGTTTCCAAAAGGAGGGTTTATTTCAGGTTTTCAGGGTATTTTTTGGCTAGTTCTTGTTTTTGTTTAAGCTGTTCCCAGAGTACTTCGCGTATCATATCGCATGCTTGGCTGATTTTTGGGCTTGCTACGCTGTAGTATACGCTTGAACCGATTTTTCTTGTTTTGACAAGGTCTCTTTGCCTCAGCAGAGCTAAGTGTTGGGAAACGTTTGATTGGCTTGCCCCAACTAGGTCTGCCAGTTCGTTAACTGTTTTTTCTCCGCTTTTCAAGTAATACAAAATCGCCACTCGCAACGGATTCGACATAGTCTTGGAGATTGCAGCCTGTAACCTAAAAATCGTTGTGTCAGCTTTTTCTTCCATAATCGGTACCTTAGAATATTCTAACATACTTACGCCTCTTAAATTTTGTCAAAAGAAAAAAGGAATGATTGTTTCTGTTTATGCGGCGCGGTTAAGCGGTTGTGGCTTCTTGGATGAAGCTGCCGTGCCACGTGTGGAACCAGACTTGTCCCGTGTAGCTGTTAACGCTTAACATGCCGTATATGTTCCCGTTGTTTTCCACTTCGATGGTGTAGTAACCGTAGAACGTTGTGACTTCGCCAGCAGTGGTTCCCGCGTAGTACGTGTCTAAGTATTGTTGCGCGTTGGCTTCTGCTTGCGTTGCTGTGACTGTTGGTGTCGTTGTTGTGGCTGCTCTGAACCAGCTGCACGCTCCATTTGTGAACGTGTACTTGGTGTTCCACATCATGTTCGGTCCCATTTCAGGCGTGACCACGCCGGTGTACTTGTTGATTAGCAGTTCGAAGGCGCCGTAACCAGTGCTTTTCTCGCCAATCTGCACGTAGAAGTTCTGCGTGTACTCTTCAACCTGTGTCACCTCTAAGTCAGGATTGTTCAACGAGGCAACGTATTCCCCTGCGATCTGACTGGCTTGAGTTATTGTCAGCGGAGCCGTTGTTGTGGTGCTGGAGTAGGTTGCTGTTCCAAAGCCCCAGTTGCCCATGCAACCGCCCCATCCCCATCCGCCGTATCCCTGATTTGCAGGAACCG
>Ga0307423_1002217_pt1 | contig 11032 bp, 6 predicted proteins | sample SalMarWE160310MG_FD_202154 | JGI IMG/M metagenome (GOLD analysis project Ga0307423, IMG submission 202154) | Salt marsh sediment microbial communities from the Plum Island Ecosystem LTER, Massachusetts, United States - WE1603-10 | ecosystem: Environmental > Aquatic > Marine > Intertidal zone >...
TTTCGGACCCTGTACTAGAACTCATATCTGGTGGTGATGTGGTCTGGCAGTCCGCATTTCTCTTTACAATGCAAGGTGAGAAAGTCGCTATTGTTGGGAATTTCGACAGTGATGGAGTCAAAGCTCAGGGTCTCTATGATCAAGTTATTCCTTACACACAAGGCATCAAGGATGAATTGATTCGACAACTAGATGCCTATGACCCCTCTAAGATAGCAATTAACTACAGCACGAATGATGTTGCTGCAGATGGTCTAACAGTAGGCATGCATATGATTCTGAAAAACTATCTTCAGAACACTCCATACCTCAATCGATTAATATCCGCTGAGAATCTAATACAGAAACTTCGTGGAAGAAAAACTTCACTAGAGATTGAGCGTGTGAAGAAAGCAGTTTCAATCACTGAAGAGATCTTCAAAGAGGCTGAGCGATTTGTGAAGCCAGGAATGACGGAGATTGAGATATACAATCTATTTCATCAAGAGATGGAAAAACATGGTGTGACAAGCGCATGGAATGATGACCACAATCCTGCTGTAGATGCAGGACCTACAAAGCGATTTGGTCATGCTGGACCTTTGGATAATAAAACCAAATCCGGCCACCTTCTCCATTTTGACTTTGGAGTTCGATTTAAAGAATACTGTTCAGATATACAGCGTATGTTCTTTTTTGGTGCGGAAAAAGACATACCTGATCAAGTCCAGCATGCATTTGAAGCTGTTAGAGATGCAATAGTTGCGGCATCCGAATTTGTGAAACCCGGTGCACTTGGATACGAAGTTGATACAATAGCACGTGACTTTGTCAAGGATGCTGGTTATGAAGAGTATCAGCATGCTTTGGGTCATCAGATCGGTAGAAATGCCCATGATGGCGGGTCTCTATTAGGCCCTCGTTGGGAACGTTATGGTGATACAGTCGAACGTCCTGTAGAAGTTGGGAATATCTTCACACTAGAGCTATATGTCACAACGGAGAACTACGGACAGGTCAGTCTGGAAGAAGACATCTTGATCACAAGGAAAGGTTGCGAATTTCTTTCACACCCCCAGAAGAAACTGATTTGCATCAATTAATATCGAGACCTTCATCCATAGCACCTGTTCGGTATCCCTTAAGGTCCAATGTGACATATGCAAAACCAGCATCATGTGCTTGCTGCTCAAGTTCCTTCATCTTTGTTGCATCAAACATCTTGGTTAATTCATTTACACCCACTTCAATTCGAACTAGATCTCCATGATATCTTGCACGAACGCATTCTACATCGAATATGGTCATCACAGCCTTCTCTACAGATTCAACCATTTGTAGTCGCTCCCGATTTAATTCTGTGCCATATGGGAATCTTGTTGCCAGACAAGCTCCTGATGGTTTCTCTGCTGCTGAGAGACCTTTACTTCGTGCGTATTCTCGTATCTCCTCTTTCGTTATACCAACATCCAAGTAGGGTGATTGGACACCTGATTCCTCCAGCGCTTTAGCTCCTGGTCGATAACCTTTGGTTTCACTCGCTGTTGTTCCTTCAACCACTATCTCACAACTAAGTTCCTCTGCAGTCTTCAACCAACTATCAGCTAGGATCTGCTTGCAATTGAAACATCTATCAATCGGATTCGAAGCCAGAGATTTTTCATTAAGCCAATCGAAATTCTTGACAATTAATTTCAATCCAAGTTCTTTTGCAATGTTTTTTGCGGCAACTAGCTCACTTTCTGGAACTGTTGGACTGGATATTAAAAGAAGGTTTGTTTTCTTTGCCACTTCTGCCACGATACTTGCTAATACTGAACTGTCTACTCCTCCACTGAAAGCTACTAGTACTTTTTTTCCAGTGAGGTCTTTCTTGATCGCTTCAAACTTGGCTAATGTAGAATCTTTCATGGCTTGATGTTTTCACTGATTAGAAATGTCTTAAGCTTTCAGAAGTGTCTCTTAGCTATTCATGTATGGGTCTTCATCAACATCAATGTCTGCGTACCCAACATCCTTGAGGAGATGCTCGATTGACTCTGCTCCTGTAATCCAAGTAATTCCCCAGGTATTATCCTCACGTAGTCGTAATTCCACATCAGGGAGGTCTCCTAGCAGATTATGGTCCATCTCGATTGCATCCTGATAGGCTCCTACTAAGGCTAGTATGAAGTGGGAACCCGGAAGTTCATTCAGCACACCGACTGGAATTCCTTTACCCATCTCTCCACCCGGCATTGTGAGCGGACGATTATCCTTAGTGAACCAGACATTGTCAGTGTTTTGTCTATAGAATTGTGCAATCTCACCATCAGAATCACAGGTTATATCGACAAGCCTTACAGTGGTTTCAGGATGAACATGCAGATTTGAAGTAGGGATAACTGGAAAGTGCTGTTGAACCAGAACATGGTCTGCAATACTATTGAAGATACTAAAATTACCGACAACAATATGCTCCGGATGCCAGAAGCTTCTGATTTGTTTTTCCGAATGGAATGATTGCAACCCCAAAGATGTTAGTTTCTCCCGAGTTGTTCTTTCAAGAATACCCACAATCATCTCTCTCTCAAAGATTGTACCAAGACCGGCTAATGTCATTCCACCAAAGAATGAATGAAATTCATTCCAAATGTCCACAAGTTCTCCAAGTGTAGTACTTTTGCTTATTTTCTCAAGATATTCATCTTCTTTCGTTAACGCAGTTTCAGACTTGTAATTTCCACCAGGGGCGGGAAATACTGATCTGACTTCAAGAGCTTCAACGATTACAAGAGCTGCGAGTGCAGTTATCCCTCGGCCTGATTCTATCATTATGTTAGGAGCTGGATGTTTGTCATGAGTTTCCTTGAGGAAACTTTTCACTCCCTGAACAAGATTCTTAGCGTACTGATACATCAGGTCTGCTGGATGCTTACCTGTGTAGTCAATTGCCAAGCCTCCGCCAAAATCTATGTTCTCCAGATTTGTGAGCCCCATGTCTCTGAGCTCTGAATAGAGACTTGTGAGAAATTGACCAAATCTGTTGAATGATTTTATATCTGTTATCTGAGAACCTGCATGGCCAAGAATGGTACTAATAGATTCAGCAAATCCAGTTTGTTTAAGCAAGTCTACGACGTTGAAGAGGTCATGGATACTAAGACCAAACTTCGAATCTCTTCCTGTAGAATGAGACCAGTGCCCTTCTACATTAAGGTAGGGTTTGATTCTCAATACTAACTCGGTTTTCTTTGGGTCGAAGTACTCCACAACCAATCTCGCTTCATGAAGCGACTCTATTGATATCCCTATTTTGAATCCATTTTCTACTGACTTTCGGATGAGCCTAAGGTAATCCGGATCCTTTGCTCCATTGCAGACAATTCGTCTATGTTTTTCATTTTCAATCACCTTGGTGATAAGAAGCAATTCTGCCTTTGTTCCAGCCTCTAATCCATAATTCGAATCTGAACGAATAACGGATGTTACAAAATCACTTCTCTGGTTCACTTTCACGGGATAGATGCCGATGAACTCTCCGTTGTACTCTTCCTCTTCAAACACTATCTCAAATGTGGTTCTGATTTTTTTGATTTGGTATGTGATGAGCTGTGGGATTCTCAAAGTGAAAGATGAAACATAACCTGGAGACTTGCCATTCGCAGATTTTATTTTCTGGACTATATCATTGAGAGTGATTAGCTCGTCAGCCAGCTTGATGCAGAGCTCTCCGGTTTCTGAAATGTCCAAGAAGTGTAGGTCATTCCTACCAACTCCGAATACAGTCTTCGCCTTGTCGACAGACCACATCTCATCTTTCATTTTATTTTTCCTCTGAATGGTAAGAAGAGGATGTTACTCTTCATCCTCTCTTATCGTATCGAGCATTCCTTGGAAGGCTCTAGCTAATTCACCTATCTCATCGTCTTTTGAGATATACGTTTGGTCCACTTGTAGTTCTGCAGTGTCCAAGGGCTCATCTCGAATTCTGGCTGCAGCATTTCTCGTTGCAAGATCCATCAGATACTGCAATGGCCGGGTAATGGTGTTTGAAACTGATACTGCTACAATTCCTGCAATCACAATACCTCCTATTGTCACAAAGAGGATGAATTGAGCCGCTTCTGTGTTTGCTGCTGCTATTCTCACCTCAAGAGGAGGAATTGCTGCCAACACCTCTTCTAGTGGTACCGAAATCACACAAATGTAACCACCTTTGCCTACTGGTGTGAACACTAAGATATGCTCTGTGCCATTCCTTGTGTACCTCAACGTACCTGATGTTTCCGGAGGAACATTCAGTATTGTGTTAACATCGCTACTCGTAAGTGGATCAGAAGAGGTTACTTCTCCTTCAACTTGTAGAAGGGTTGGCAATCCCGCTAGATATTCGATATCATCAACCTCAGGATGTGCAACTATCTTACCAAATGCATTGAGTAAGAATGCATAACCACTATCTAAAATACGTACATCGATGACTTTGTCTTGGATGTCACTTATTGTAATATCTCCGGAAATTACCGCAAGTGGAAGTCCATTACTATAAACTAGTTTTCCAATTGATATTAACAGGACATTATCAAACTCATCATAGTATGGATCTACAAAGACGATATCGCCATGTCCCGAAGCAATTTCTAAGTACCAATCCTCTCCCCTGGGATCATAACCTGGAAAATCTAGAAGACTCCCCGGGTAATTAATGAAGAGACCATCATCAGCAAATGCGATGTATAACCATCTGAAGTCTATTTGGTCATGGATAGATTTGAAAATGAAATCCATATTGGATACTCGACCAAGCTTATCTGATTCCGCGGTTTCGTAGGTTGTATAGTTAGAAGCATCATAATGACGTTGAAACCAACTGCTGTAGGTCCACGAAACATTTAGGCCATAGTTTGGATCATAGTGATTATCAGTAGGAGCCAGAGCAATTGTATCATTTTCGAAAATCTCGTTAAAGTAAAAGCCTCGATTAGCATACGTTGAGCTCGCTTCAAACAATGATTTCAATTCCTCCGCGGCAGCTTCAATCATTCCTTGTGCACTACTCAGCTTTTGATTAATCACTAACGCAGTCTTTTCTGCGGTTGATTCCATATTGATTTCTATCTGAGATTGAAGTGCTTGTGAACTCTGGTCTCGTGTGAATGATCCAATTAGGTCCACAAAGGTCAGTGACACTACCCCCGTTGCGGAGAGCGATACAAGCGAAATCACTAAGAACGTGAGAATGACGTTTGTTCTGAATTTACCCTTCTTCTTGGTTTGTGTTGTTTGTGTCATTTTCATATACCTCCTAGTAATCTACTGTTGTTCCTCCCACCTCGAGTTGAGCCATCAGAACCCCAATCTTCTCGAAAGCTCTCTCAATATCCAATCTCACATTCGCACTATCAACTACTGATAGATACTGCCCCTGTGGGATACTTTCGCAAATTGATTCCAGAAGTTCTTCTGTTGTCATCTTTCGTCCTGTCTTTGGAGATCGTAATCTCTTCTTTGTATCAACAGGTGATGCTAATTCTTGACCGACCCCAATGACTATGAGATTTACATCTAAATGGTTATCACGAATGAAACCTTCAATGGTGAGAGGTCTCTTTCGTTTTATCTGATCCTTCTCAGTGAATATCCCTTCAAGAGCATCCAATGAATAGGTATCAGAGCTATTGTCTTGTCCATCAGTCAAGGCAATGACCCATCTGTGTTCACTTGATTCAATTTTGTTTAACTCTTCCAAAGCACGCCCTAATGCATCATAGAATGCAGTAGCATAATTTGGATATTTGAGAGAATCCAGTGCTTTCATGATCGGACTTTCATCATCGGATCTTTCACCTTTGATAGTTAGAGGCAGAATCTCTCTATAGGATGAATTGAAAATGATGATTGAAACTGCATCTTGTGGATTGACTTGGCTTTGCAGTATTTCCTTCGCACCATTGACCGCAGCTCTAATTCTCTGTTGTGCTTGCATGCTACCGGAATAGTCGATAACGAAAGTGACGCTTTTCTTGTATAGAATCGAACGTTTGAGTTTCTCAGCATTCCTTCGCACATCATGACTAGGTTTATTCAGCTGATCAAGTACATCTGCAAGTTTTTGCATAGCAAAAACAACTAACCATAACTCATCAGTTTCTTGTCCGAATTTGATGGCGTCATTGTATTCATCTTCTGCTTTTCTCCATTGACCCTGAACCTGATAGAGTTCTCCTTCGTGATAATGAATGTAAGCAAGACTTCGGTCATATCCAATAGATTTTGCAGTCTTTTTGGCTTCATCAAATTTGGATTGTGCTTGGCTATATCTTCCATCTCGCATGAGCACAAGACCCATCGCATCATAGCGTCTAGCAAGACCATAGGAATTCTTGATTATAAGATCAATAGCCTCTGCATCCTTCAGCAGGTCCATTGCCTTGTCCGCATTACCGAGATCCATATCTACAAGTGCCATGTTATGATAGGTTGATGCAACTCTCATCATGGCATCCTTCTCATCTACTCCGTCCTCTTTTGCTTTTTCAAGAAGTCTTTTTGAAATTGCCAATGATTGATTGTAGTAATCCATAGCATCTGTAGTGTCGCCTCGTTGTCTGAAGACATTACCAATGTTGAGAAGCATCGTCTGTTCTCCTGCCTCAATCTGAAGTCTTCTGCTGATCTCCAACAGGTTTTGATAATTAGCAAGAGCTCTTCGAAGGTCTCCACGAATAAATGCTTGATTGCCGAATCGACAGGCTTCTTGGAAGCTCAACAGTGCATCAACCGTTGTTCCTACCTCTTCATACATTGCTCCCGCCGTCGTTACTCCTCGCGTGAAATCCTGTTTTGCCATCTTGTTAACAAGGCGAGTCATCTCTCGAATTGGTTCGACAACAGATTCTCCTCTTCTGGATGAGACTACTGATACGACAGCTCCAACAGCTATAAGAATGCCTGCAAGGACTCCAGTAAGAATCAAGGTTCTCGTGGCTACAAGATTAAGGATTTCAGTTGCTGGTGCAATGACATCAGAATCTGGTACCACAACAAGCAGGATATAGTCAGTATTAGGAATATCGACAAAAGATAGATGCCAGGTCTGACCATTTTTCTGATACTCCACCAGTCCTGATTCCTCTACTAAAACCTCAGTGTTCAGTAAGTTTCTGAACGCTGTAGCTTCCGAGCTTCCCGTATTACCAAACTCAAGTGTTTCAATTTGTGCAATAGCATCATCTGGATTCTGATCTTTGTGGGCAACAACTACTCCCGCAGAATCAAGAAGGAATGCATAGCCGTGTGTTGAAACTTCTAAGTCGAGAACATTGTCAAGTACTGTAGCCATTGTTACATCTACTGAAACCACTCCAATGAGTGAACCATTATCGAATCTGACAGGTCTTCCCATCGAGATAACCAAGCCTACTGATGGGTCAACATATGGTGTAGTGAAGATAACTTCATCATTAGATGGCGCAATCGAGGCGACGTTGGTGTACCAATCCTCTGCATTTGGATCATAGTCTTCACTTGGAGGTACTGGATTTCCATCTCCGTCCTGTTGGAAGTAACTCAGGTCATCAAAGGGGTAGTTTCTGAAAAGATGCTGATCTGATACAGACAGGTCGAATCCCATATACAACCATCGGAAATCTAAATTCATCGCATGGAGCGCTCTGAAAATATGAATCATATTCGATGAGTAATCCAATGCATTCTGCGTCATTGGTGATAAATCATGAGGGTCGTTATTCTGCCAAGCAAATCTTGGCATATAGTAACAATCCTGTTCAAATGATATGGTTTCAGAACCGTATGCTTCCACAATCGCAGCATCCGTTTCAAATTGCAACGCTCCCCAACTTGGTTCGTCTGCTTGATTCCAATAGTACGAATACTGTGGGGTAGCCGAGATTCTGTTGTTGAACAAATCCTCGCAATATTGTTCCATCATGTAGACTCCATCGATATAGCTCTGCCATCTCTCCTCGATGAAGAGTGCAGTATCATTGGATAGTCTCTGAAGATTCGCTAGTTCTTCAGCTTTCAGTGCATCTGCTGCATCTCCAGCATTAGCATTAGATACGGTGAATATTTCACCAATTGATAATGCTGAAATAACAAGCATTGGTACTAGCGCTACTACTACAAATGTAACGACTATTCTCTTTGAGATGTCCATTTCCTCTTTCTCCGCGTGTACTTGTAAATTATCATTTTGACCATCATTTTCAGTGAAAACCTCTATCCTGTTTGTGCTCTCAGCTCCTCTATGAGCTTCTCCGCAAAATCACGAGAGTTCATTCTCTCATCAAGTGCGAATAGATTTCCATCTAGGGTTCCTTGGATTGCTCCTTCTCCAAGCAGGATAATCAATGTTCTTCTTAACAGGGTACGATTCACACCTGTTTCCTTCTCCATTCTTGACACATCGATAGTATCTGTGCCTTTCAATAAATCAAGAAGAATGGATTGAACGTTTCTTGCATCTTTTTCGTCGATTTTCTTGTATTTTATTTTCTTTGTAGTTCTAACAAAGGTACTATCATCAATATGACCTTCAATCACATCACTCTGAATCATTGCTTGCAGACTCCTTCGAAGGTTATACGCAGCGGGTCGTGGAAGCGTCTTTCGAAGAATTCTATCCAATTCCTTCAATTGAATTTGAGTATGTTTCCCAGTGATAGAGTCAATACTTTCCTGAATGTATTCTTCTATTGCATACTCTTCAATCATCTGCAATGTTGCTCCACATGAACTACATTTTTCTGTCTCTGGTGATGTAGGTGCTCCGCAGTTTCCACATCTGATAGCCCTTCGATAGAGTATATCTTTTGTAGAACCAATCTGTTGAAGAATCACTTTCTCAGTGCGTGAAGATTTCCCAGATTCTTCGACTTCCCAGAAACTTAACTTCCTATCTTTAGTGCTTACGACTAGATATGCGATATCTGAAATCTCATCAGGAACTCCTGTTGCCATTGATCTAGGTGTATTTTCTACATCTAATCTATCAACCTCATTTCCGTCGATATCCCAAAATCTTAGAGTTGATGACAGGTCTCCTGTAACGAACAATATTCTCTCATCAAATGATAAGACTGCAAAAACTGTTAATTTCTTTCCAAGTTGCAGTTCTTTGAGATGATATCCCGCTGACGTAAGAATTGTAATCTTTCCGTTCTTGTCAGCTATTACAACTTCAAGTTCGGTGTCTTTAGTGATGTCTTCAAGCCATACATCAGCAATCGGGGCATCAACATTTCTTGTGAATATTGCATCCTTGTCATTGTTGTAAAGAATGACTCTGTTGTTTTCGAGTGCTACAACAACCTCTGCTGCATCGTCTCCATCCACATCTCGTGCATCACAGGCTATCACATCACTCTCTAATCTGATATTCCAGACTGTACTCCCTCTATGGTCTACCACAAGGACTTTCTTTCCGACTCCACCCACAAGAGCATCTTTACCTTCTCCCTCAACATCCGCTACAGCAATACAACGCACCTTGCTACTCCATTTCCGAGTGCTGCGAAGTACACCTTGAGCATCAAAAATTCTCATTCTATCTCCATAATCTAGTGAAAATACTTGAGCGCTTGCATCTCGTTTTTGCCTGACATAGACTGAGTATACGTTTGCTGTTGTAGGTACACTTGCAACTGCGCGAATCTTCAAATCCTAATTCCGCTCCATAGTGTGATTGTTGCATAGCAATATAAGTGTGCACCGAAATTCAAACTCCTGATGAGTTTTTCTAGAAACTGTGATATTGGATTCCTCTGGAGTGAACTTCTTGAGACCTTTGATTTCGGGAGAAAGCACCCAATTCAACCCGGTCGCTTTCAAATGCTACATGATTTCGTCGAAGAGAATGGATTTCTTGATCAATCCAATGTACGAATAATCAAACCTGAATTGCTCTCTGAGGGACTTCTCAGAAAAACTCACGCTGCGGACTATATTGCAAAAATCCAAGAGATATCTGATACTGGTGTTGGGGATATTGATGTAGATACTCCTGGTTTCAAAAATATCTTCTTTAACTCACGTCTTACATCCGGAGCATCTGTTTCCGGTATCAATGCAGTCATGTCTGGCGACATCAACCATTTTATTTCTCCCACAGGAGGGTTTCATCATGCAACCTTCGAGAAGGGTGGTGGGTTCTGTATAATTAATGATGTTGCTGCTAGTGTATATGCATTGAAGGAGTATGGCCTAAAGCGTATCCTGATAGGAGATTTTGATGTTCATCATGGGAATGGAACTCAGAGATATTTCTATGATGACCCCGGTGTCATGCAGATTTCATTTCATGAAGACCCCGAATGGATGTTCCCACATGATGGATTTATCAAAGATATTGGGTCTGGCAAAGGCGAGGGTTACAATATCAATATGCATTTCCCAATGGATTCTGGCGATTCCGTGTATCGGTATGCATTCGATGAACTGGTACCACCATTAATTGAATTCTACAAACCCGAGTTCATCATTTTCATTCCTGGCTTTGATGCACACTACAAGGATCGTCTTGCTCATCTTACGATTACGACTGATTTGATTCGATATGTTTCGGAATCAATCCATGAAGCAGCTCATATTCATTCTGAAGGGCGGATTGGAGTTCTTACTGGTGGTGGCTATACTCGGGTCTCATTGAAGTGGGGATTCGGGACCGTTATGTCGGTACTTACTGGGTATCCATATGAACCACCTGTGCAAAAGCCTCCCTTCGTTGACGATGAAGAAACTTGGAATACGGTTCGTTCCAATGTCCAAGAAGTGAAAGACTTGGTCTTTCCGGTACTTGGAATTTAAGATAGTTCTTTGATGAATTTTCGAGCGATATCAACTGAGCTCATTGCATCCTTACCGAATGCATCTGCACCAGTGTACTCAACAATACTCTGGTCAATATCACCGCCACCAATCATGACCTTCACATTATTCCGAATTCCTGCTTCAGAGAGAGCTTCGATTGTCTGTTTCATCACATCATGAGTAGTTGTAATCAAACCACTTAATGCAAGAACTTTGGCATCTGTTTCTTTGAGTTTCTCGA
>Ga0307423_1002219_pt1 | contig 11029 bp, 7 predicted proteins | sample SalMarWE160310MG_FD_202154 | JGI IMG/M metagenome (GOLD analysis project Ga0307423, IMG submission 202154) | Salt marsh sediment microbial communities from the Plum Island Ecosystem LTER, Massachusetts, United States - WE1603-10 | ecosystem: Environmental > Aquatic > Marine > Intertidal zone >...
GGGAAGGTGATCGAGTTCAAGAGCCAGGAGATCCAGGGCGTGGAGGCGCGCGTACAGATCGAGCACGGATTCGTGCCGGCACGCCATCGGCTGGAGATCTACGGGCTGTGCCGCGAGTGCAGCGAGCGGGGCGCGGTCCTGCCGTATCGCGGGCTGACCTGCCCCATCGAGACCGTGTAGCGCCCAGCCACACGGTGCCCAACCAACGAAACCCTCGAGCGTCGGGTCGGGGCGGAGCTCCGGGCTCCGCGGCCGGACCGGCGGGAGCGCATCACACCGTGACGCCTGCAGGAATTCCGAGCGGACTCGAGTCCCTTCCGTGGGAGCTTCCCCACACCTTCCTGGGGCTGGACGAGGCGGGCTCCGACTTCGCACGGGCCGCGGCGGTGATCCTCCCCGTTCCCTACGAGTCCACGACGTCGTACGGAGGCGGGACGCGCGCCGGCCCGGGCGCGATCGTGGAGGCGTCCCGCTACATCGAGCTGTACGACCAGGAGCTGGACTGCGAAGCCGGCGCGCTGCTCGGCATCCACACCCTGCCGGCTCTCGAGCTCACGCGCGCGGGTGCGACCCCGGCGATGCGGGAGCTGCACGACGCGTACGCGAAGGTGGCGGAGGTGTGCGGCGACCGCTTCCTGATGATGCTCGGGGGAGAGCACAGCGTGTCGTCGCCGGCGATCCTCGCGCAGGCGGAGCGACGCCCCGAGCGGATCAGCGTGCTGCAGCTCGACGCGCACGCCGACCTGCGCCCGCAATACGAGGGCACGCCAAACTCCCACGCCAGCGCGATGGCGCGGGTCCTCGACCGCGCGGACGTGGTTGCCGTGGGCATCCGCGCCGTGAGCGACGAGGAGATGGAAGTGCACCGCGGATCGAAAGCGTCGACGATCGTGTGGGCCGACGAGATGTGGCAAGACGACCGGTGGATGGACCGGGCTCTGGAGGCGCTGCGGCCCGACGTCTACCTCACCTTCGACGTGGACTACTTCGACCCGAAGTACGTGCCGTCCACCGGCACGCCGGAGCCCGGCGGCGGGGACTGGTATCGGACGCTGAAGTTCCTCAAGCGCGTGTACCGGGAGCGCAACGTGGTCGCGGCGGACGTGGTGGAGTTGGCGCCGACGCCCGGCCTGCACGCTCCGGATTTTCTCGTGGCGAAGCTGGTCTATAAGCTGATCTCGTACCGCTTCCAGGAGCGGCTGGCCAAGTAGGAGCGGCTTGCTCGCGGGACGATGGCCCTCGACCTTTGATGGCGTCCATCTTCCCCGCGTCCATGTCGACCGTGTCCGAGCCTGCCCCCGATACCGAGCCACGTGCGCCGTCCGGTTCCGGCCGGACGGAGCCGCCGGACCCAGCCTGGGCGGGATTCCTCTCGTGGCAGGAGGTCGAGCGCGCGACCGGCTCGCCCACGCTGACCGGAAACCAGATCCGCCTGCAGTTCGAGGGCTCCAGCTCGTTCGAGGCGTGGATCGAGGCGATCGACTCCGCCGAGCGGTTCGTGTACTTCGAGAACTACGTCGTGCGCGACGACCGCGTCGGCCGGGCGTTCCGCGAGGCCCTGATCACCAAGGCGCGCCAGGGCGTGCCGGTGATGGTCATCTTCGACTGGATGGGCTGCTGGGCCACGCCGCGGCGGTTCTGGAAACCCATGAAGGATGCGGGTGTCCAGGTGCGCGCGTTCAACCCGCCCTCCCTCGCCCTCGGAGACCCGTTCGGGCTGGCACAGCGCGACCACCGCAAGCTGGTGGCGGTGGACGGCCAGGTGGCCTTCATCGGGGGCTTCTGCATCGGCGAGGAATGGGCCGGGACGCGCACGAGCGCGCCGTGGCGCGACACGGGCATCGAGATCCGTGGCCCCGCCGCGCGGGCGGCGGCGCTGGCGTTCGAGCGGCTGTGGGGTGAGATGGGGCCTCCGTCGTACCTCGCGGCCACGCTCCCCGATCCTCCGGCGGCGGGAGACACCCCCGTCTGGCTCATCGAGGGGGAGCCCGGTCGGGCGCGTGTGTACAGGACGTTGCACCTCAACGCCGTCCGGGCCCGCCGTCGCATCTGGATCACCGACGCGTATTTCGTGGCGCCGCGGCCGCTCACCGAGGCGCTGGCCGCGGCCGCGCTGCAGGACGTCGACGTGCGCATCGTGCTGCCGGCGCACAACAACTGGCCGCTGGTGGGCAGCATCTCGCGGGGCGGATACCGCTTCCTGCTGGAGAACGGCGTACGGATCTTCGAGTGGCAGGGGGCGATGATGCACGCGAAGACGTCCGTCGTCGACGGCAGCTGGTGCCGCGTGGGCTCGAGCAACCTCAACTCGGCCAGCCTGAACGGGAACTGGGAGATGGACGCGGGTGTTCTGGACCTGGGCTTGGCCGAGCAGCTCGAGGGCCTCTTCCTGGGCGATCTCGCCTCCTCGCGCGAGATCGTGCTCCCCGCGGGGAGGAACCGGGTCCCGGTGCCCTACCTGCCGGGGGAGCTGGAGACACCGAAGGAACCGCTCGACCCCCATGGCTCGCTTCCCGAGCGGCTGGAGCGGGCGCTGGAGCGGGGCGCGGGACGCCGGGTGGGGATGGCGCCCCTGGTCCGCGCCGGGTCCCTGCTCGGCGGGGCGCTGGCCGGCAACCGTCCGCTGGGACGCGAGGACCGCACGGTGCTGGGCACGCTGGCCGTGGCCACGCTGCTCGTGGCCGCGTTGGCGGCGCTCCTGCCGACCCTGGTGGGGTGGGCCGTCGCGCTGGTCGCGTTCTGGTTCGGCGCGGTGATGGGGTTCCGGGCCTGGGCGCAGGCGCGCAGGGCTCGCGCCGAAGAACGACAAGCTGCGCTCCTGAACGAGCGCTCGAGAGAAGACGAGAGGATCGCTCCTTGAACGACGTAGGCATATTGATCGCCCTCACCGCGGGGGTCCTGTCCTTCCTGTCCCCCTGCGTGCTCCCCCTGGTCCCCAGTTATCTGACGTTCGTGACGGGGATGAGCCTCGAGGACCTGCAGGGCGGCGTGAACCGTCGCGTGACGATGACCCACTCCGTCCTGTTCGTGGCCGGCTTCAGCGTGATCTTCATCCTGCTGGGCGCGTCGGCCTCCTTCCTCGGGCAGTTCTTCCGGGCGTACGAGATCTGGATCGCGCGCGTCGGCGGCCTGATCATCATCGCGCTGGGGCTGCACCTGGCCGGCGTGTTCCGGCTGATGCCGCTCATGCAGGAGAAGCGCGTGTACCTGGCGAACAAGCCGGCGGGGTACCTGGGCACGCTCGGCGTGGGGATGGCGTTCGGCGCCGGCTGGACGCCCTGCATCGGCCCGGTGCTGGGGGCGATCCTCACGTACGGCTTCTCGCAGGACACCATGTGGGCGGGTGTCGGGCTCCTGACCGTGTACTCGCTGGGCCTGGCGATCCCCTTCCTGGTGGCGGCCCTGGCGCTCGACTGGTTCCTGCAGGTGTTCAAGCGCTTCCGGCGCTTCATCCCGATCGTGGAGAAGGCCTCGGGCGTGCTCCTGGTGTTCCTCGGTGTGCTGCTGCTCACCGGGACGTTCACGATCCTGAGCGGGTGGCTGACGAAGTTCACGCCGGGGTTCATTCTGGACCGGATCTGAGGCGGGGGCCGAGGGCGGCTCTCGCATCTGGGTAGGGTGCGCCCGGTCGCGGCGCGCTCCGTCTTCGGAACCGCTCAGCGCTTCTACGCGCGGATTCTCACCTGCCTTGGCGGATGGGCGCTTCGCTACGCGGCGTCGGGCCGACCAGATCCCGCCGCCGAGTTTCCTGCGACGGAGCGCGCCGCGACCGGGCACTCCGACCCCGGTGGTGGGAGGCCGCATCGGCTTCGCCCCGCTCCTTGGTGGGCCTTGTGGCTACGCCTCGCGCAGCGTCTCGGCGGGATCCACCCTCGCGGCTCTCCTCGCGGGTAGGTCGGACGCGAGGGCGGCGGCGGCCAGGAGGAGGACCAGGAGCGCTGCGTACGTCACGGGATCGCCGGCGGTGACGCCGTAGAGCTGGGCGTCGAGGAGGCGCGTGGCGGGGATGGACAGGAGGAGGCCGAGGGCGGCGCCCGCGCCGGTGAGGGCGAGGCCGCGGCGGAGCACCATCCCGCGCACACCGGGTTGGGTGGCGCCGAGGGCCATGCGCAGGCCGATCTCACGGCGGCGCGCGGCCACGCGGTGGGCCAGGCCGGCCTGGCAGCCCGCCAGAGCGAGCACGACGGCCAGGATGCCGAAGACCGACAGCACGACGGTGTAGAACCTGGGTCCGGCCACCGATCGGGAGATGCGCGCGCTCATGGTGCCGACACGGTCCGCCGGGATCTCCGGGTCCAGCGAGCCGAGCAGGGTGCGGGCAGCCTGTGCGACCACGGCCGCGGGCGCGTCGGAGCGGACGAGCAGCGAGAAGCCCGCCGCGCCCCCCTTCTGGAAGAACGGCTCGTAGGCGACGGGGGGCGGGGCGGCCCTCAGGCCGTCGTGACGCACTGGACCGACCACCCCTACCACGTTACGCAGCCCGTCGGGGCCGTCGGGCCCGCCGTAGTAGGAGTGGGCCCGGCTGCCCACGCCGATGGTCTCCCCGTCCGGGGTGCGGATGTCGGGATCGACGACGAGCACCGGCGGGCCGCCCTCGCGGTCGTCGCCCTCGAAGCCCCGGCCCTCCCTGACCGGGATGCGCATCACGTCGAAGTATCCAGCCGACACCAGGGCCACCTGCACCGATCCGGTCTCCATGCCGTCAGCCGTCAGGAGGGGGGACGTCATGGTGGACTCGGAGATCGGGAGGTTGCGCCCGAGGGCCACGGCCGTGGCTCCGGGAAGGTCGGCCGCGCGCCTGAGGAGCTCGTGGGCGAAGGACAGACGCGCCCCGACGTCGGGATACCGGTAGTCGGGTAGTGCGACGTCCATCACCGTGACGTGGGTGGGATCGAAGCCGGGGTCTTCGGTGACGGTGGCGACGAAGCTGCGCAGGAGGAGTCCCGCGCCGGCGGTGAGGAGCACGGCCAAGGCGACCTGCGTGACGACGAATCCCTCGAGCAGCCTGCGCAGCCAGGCCGCCTCGCCCGCTCCCGGCGACGACTCCCGGAGGAGCGCCGAGGGACGCGTACGCGAGCCGGTCAGGGCCGGCACCAGCGCCGTGACGACGCCCGTGGCGAGGGCGAGGCCCACGGCGAACGCCGCCACCACCGGGTCGAGGGCGATCGCGCCGGCGTGGGGAAGGTCGTCCGGGACGAGCGCGAGGGCCGGCTTCAGCAGCACCGCCGCGAGCGCCAGCCCCACGACGCCGGAGCCCAGTCCCAGGAGGGCGCCTTCCAGAAGGAGCCCGCCGGCCACGCGGAAGGCCCCCGCGCCGACGGAGACCCGCACCGCGAGCTCGGCCCTCCGGCGGACCCCGCGGGCGAGCAGCATCCCTCCGGCGTTGGCGCACGCCGCCAGCAGCACCAGGAGAACCGCCCCCTCCAGGAGGAGGAGGGGGGTGCGCACGTCTCCGAGGAGCCGCTGGGTGAGCATCACGGCCGACGCGTGGGGTGCCCCGCCCACCACGCCCGAAGAGATCTCGCCCAGCTCGCGGGCCGCGAGGTCGGGCGTGGCCCCGGGACGGAGTCGGGCCAGGCCGACGAGGATCTTCGCCCCGGCGACTTCCATCAGGCCCGGGCTCGTGGGCTCCAGCGCGACCCACAGGTCCGCGTCGTCCGGGAACCCCCTTCCGTCCCGCACCACGCCGAGCACCGGCACCTCGCGTCCGCCGAGGCGCAGCGTGCGCCGGAGGATCGAGGGATCGGCACCGAACGTCCCGCGCCACAGTCGTTCGGAGAGGAGGACCGCCGGCGGGGCATCGGGTTGGTGGGCGTCCGCGTCGAAGGGGTGGCCGCTGAGCATCGGGGCGTCCAGGAGGTCGAAGAACCCCTCGGTGACCGCGACGCCGCGCACCCGCGTGGTCCCGTTCTCGCGGACCAGTGGGAGCTCGGTCTCGAGGTAGGCCGCGACGTCGTCGACCGTGCGTGCCTCCCTTCGCCAGGCGGCCAGCACCGGGTAGGACACGCGCGACAGGCCGTACTGCTCGGTGACCTCGTCCACGGCCACCACGCGGTCGGGGTCCGGGAAGGGGAGGGGAGAGAAGAGCACGCCGCGAACCACCGTGAAGACCAGCGCGTTCAGCGTGACCGCTGCGGCGAGGATTCCCGCGGGCGCGACGACGGCGCCGGGCCGACGCCCGATGGACCGGAGCGCGAGGCGCAGCTCGTCGGCCACGGCACGCGGCAGGCCCAGGAAGCGCTCGCGCCGTACGCGTCGCCGGTCCTCCGCTTCGCAGTACCGGCGTGTGGCGGCCAGATCCCCGAACTCCTCCTCGGCGCGTCGCCGCGCCTCGGCGGCGGGCAGGCCCCGGGCGCGCAGCTCGTCGGCGCGCTGACGGAGGTGGAAGTCGAGCTCGTCGTCCACCTCGCGACCGGGATCCGCGTGACCGCTCAGGTGCGATCCCCGTCTCCTCTCCCGTCGTCCCATCCTCCCCCCTCCCCCTACTTCTCCGTTTCGAGCAGGCTCGTGATCGCCGCGGCGTAGCTATGGAACGCATCCGTCTCGTCCTGCAGGCGCCGGCGACCCTTCCCGGTGAGCGTGTAGAAGCGCGCCCGCCGGTTGTTCTCCGAGCGGCCCCACGACGACTCCACAAGGCCCTGGCGCTCGAGACGATGCAGGGACTGATAGAGTGCGGCGTCCTCGAAGGACACGGCGTCCCCACTGCGCTCGCGGATCCAGCGTGCGATGGAGAAGCCGTGCATCGGACCCTGGGTGAGCGTGCGCAGGACCACGAGGTCGACCGTGCCACGCATCAGGTTCGCGGAGGCGATTTCGGTCAAGGAAGCGCTCCTGTATCCGGAAGGTCGGCGGACCGGCGAGCGGCCCGGATCGGGACACTGAAGAACCTTCACTGAAGAATCTTAGTGGAAGGGAGGGTACGGTCAAGACCGACGTGTGCGGGGACCGGCCGGGATTTGCACCGCGGGCGACGGCCACCCTAGCTTATGGACGCGGCGCCGGTACGGGGCCGCCGGCGGCGGGTGCCCCGCCTGCCGAAGGACGGAGTCGCAGCAGCAGTGCGGAAGACCCTCCCACGCCGATGCTTCCTGAGGCCGGCGCTCATCGCGGGCGCCGGGTTGTCGGTGGTGTGCGCCCCCATCGTCCTCCCCGCTCAGTCGCCGCCTTCCCGGACGCCGCAGGGCGTCCACACGGCATTGGCCGGCACCGTGCTCGATCGTGCCAGCGACCGGCCGGTCACCGGCGCGCTCATTTCCCTCACCAGGGTCGGCAGCGCCCAGCCGCTCTCCCTGGTCGAGGCGGACAGCATCGGCGAGTTCACCTTCCCCACGGTTCCGGTCGGTCACTACACCCTCACCATCCAACGCTTCGGCTACCAGGACCTCACCGAGGACCTGCTCCTGCGGGCGAGCGTGCAGACCGAGATCACGGCCTCCCTCGTGCCGGAGGCCATGAACGTGGAGCCCGTCTTCGTGACCGTCGAGCGGCGCACGTCGATGATGATGGCGGACTTCGAGCGCCGCCGTGCCCTGGGCATCGGGCAGTTCGTGACACGCGAAGACATCGAGGCGCGCAGGCCGCGGGAGGTCTCGGATCTCTTCCGCGCGGTGCCCGGTGTCCGCGTGGTCCCCGACCGGAGGGGCGACGCCCACCTGGTCGTGCGCGGACGCTGCGCGCCCGACCTCTACGTCGACGGCGTCTCGGCGTACGAGGGGATGAGCCTCGACCTGATGCTCCACCCCGACGACGTGGAAGGCATCGAGGTCTACACCACCGCCTCGGCGCCGCCCCAGTACGCGCGCGCGGCTTGCGGCGTCGTGATCGTGTGGACGCGCGTTCCCCAGCGGGTGCAGGGAAGAGCAGGGTGGTGGAAGCCGCTCACGATTCTGGGCGGGCTCGTCGGCGTGCTCACGCTGGTGCGCTGACGGCTTCTCCCGGGAGTCCGGCCGCGTCAGTCGCCCGCGGCCTGTGCCACCATGTCGGACTCCAGGTCCTCCTCCAGCATCTGGCGACGGAGCAGGCGTGCGTAGGTGCCCTCGGCCGCGACCAGCTCCGCGTGCGTCCCCCGCTCGACGATGCGTCCGTCCTCGAGCACGAGGATCAGGTCCGCGGTCATGACGGCCGACGCCCGGTGGCTGATGATGAAGGACGTGCGCCCCCGCATCACCGCTCGGAGATCCTCGAGGATCTTCGCCTCGGTGTGCGTGTCCACGGCGGACAGCGCGTCGTCGAGGACGAGGATCAGCGGATCGCGGGCGACCGCGCGGGCCAGCGCGGCGCGCTGTTTCTGTCCGCCAGACAGGTTGATGCCGCGCTCGCCCAGCATCGTCCGGTAGCGCTTGGGGAACGCCTCGATCTGGTCGTGGAGCTGGGCGATGCGGGCGGCCGTCGCGACCGCCGCCGACGGGTCACCCTCCTCGGCCGGCGGCTCGTCGTCGTCGAGGCCGAGTCCGATGTTCGCCGCGATGCTCTCCGAGAAGAGGAAGGAGTCCTGCGGCACCATGCCGATGCGGCGGCGAAGCTCGGCAGGGTCCATGCGGGTGAGCGGCACACCATCGATCAGGACCTCGCCGGACGTCGGATCGTAGATGCGCGCCAGCAGGGAGATCAGCGTGCTCTTTCCCGCACCGGTGGGCCCGACCAATGCCACGACCTGCCCGGGTTCGGCCTCGAACGTCACGTCGCGCAGCACCCCGCGCCCGGTGCCCGGATAGGTGAACGAGACGTGCCGGAACGCCACGCGGCCGTCGGCGCCATCGAGGGGCACCGGATCCTGGGGGACGACCACGGCGGGCTCCGCCTGGAGGATGCGGTTCAGCCGCGCCATCGAAGCCCCGCCCCGTTGGTACAGGTTGACGACCCAACCCACCGCGATCATCGGCCAGATGAGGAGCATGAGGTAGAAGCCGAACGCGACGAAGTCGCCCACCGTGATGCGTCCCGCGATCACCTCCTGGCCGCCGAGCCAGAGCACCAGCACCATCGCCACGCCGGCGATGAGGCCCAGCACGGGGTGGAACGCCCCCGCCGAGATCGCCAGTCCCATGTTCCGCTGGCGGTACTCGTCGTTGAGCGCGTCGAACTGGCGGGCCTGCTCCGGCTCCTGCGTGTATGCCCGCACGATGCGCACGCCGGTGAGGTTCTCCTGCACCATGGTCGACAGCGTGGAGAACTGCTCCTGGATCTCCTCGAAGCGCTTGTGGATCACCCTGCCGAAGCCGATCACGATGGGCGGCATCACCACCATGGGGATCATCGCGTAGCCCGTGAGCCGGGGGCTGATGAGCAGCATGACCGTGATCGCGAAGGCGAACGTGACCAGGGTGTTTACCGTGTACATGACCGCCGGTCCCACCGCCATGCGCACCGCCAGCGTGTCGTTGGTGGCGCGGCTCATCAGGTCGCCGGTGCGCACGGTCCCGTAGAAGGAGGCGTCGAGGCGCAGCAGGTGGCGGAAGAAGTCGTTGCGCAGGTCCGCCTCCATGCGCCGGCTCACCCCGTTGAGCAGCTCGCGCATCCCGTAGCGCGCGGCCCCGCCCAGGAGCGCGGCCAGCACGATCAACCCCGCGAGGCCCGCGATGCGCGAACCCGTGACGCCCGGAGCCCCCAGCCCGTCGATGGCGAGCTTCATCAGGTACGGCCCGGCGATCTGGAAGGCGTTCGCGAACACCACGAGCACGAGGCCCCATCCGAACGGCTTCAGGTACGGGCGGAAGTACGGGAGGATCGAGCGGAGGGATCGCATAGGCGAAAGTCTACCCCAGGTGGGTGACGGGTTCCCGCAGTGGTATGGCGCCGGCGGCGACGCACCCCCCGCGACTCGGCCGCTCGGCCGCTGGTTCGTCGTTTCTTCTGGCTCGCTCCGGTTGCCTCGCTCCGCCGCTACGCGCGGCAGAGCCTCGCTGCGGGGGGTACGCCGCCGCCGGCGCCCGACCACCGCGGTTGGAGGGCCTTTATGGTCTGGCCCATCACGAAGGCCCGCAAAGCGGGGGAGACGCGGCGGCTTCCGCCCACCGGCCCCGAAGTGGGAGTGACCCCGTGGCTCCGCAGGGAGACTCCGCCGCGCGTAGCGGCGGAGCGAGACACGCGGAAGAAGCGTGAAGAAGCGAGCCACCAGCGGTCGAGCGGTCGAGTCGCGGGGCCACGGGGTTACTCCCGCGCCCAACCCGAGTCGCGGGGTCGCGGGGGTCTCCCCCGCTCCCAACCCGAGTCGCGCGGGGCCGCTCCCGCGCCTACCCCCCTAGTACCCTACCGCTTTGCCCCCCCGCCGCGGGTCGGACCACCCATGCAGCGTTCCGTCCTCATCCACCTCGATCGCCTGCACGTCCCCGCTCATGTCCCCGCGCTCGACGAGCGTATAGCCCATCTGCTTCAGGCGCCGCACGACCGCCGGTTCGAGGCCGCCGGGCTCGTAGTAGATCTGGTCGGGGAGGTGCTGATGGTGCACGCGCGGCGCGTCCACCGCGGCCACCAGGCCCATGTGGTAGTCCAGGACGTTGGAGATCACCTGGAATACGGTCGTGATGATCGTCGAGCCGCCGGGGGTGCCTACCACCATCTTCAGGTGCCCACCCGGGCCGATGACGATCGTCGGGGTCATCGCGGACAGCATCCGCTTGCCGGGCTCGACGGCGTTGGCCTCTCCCTGCACCAGGCCGTACTGGTTGGGCGTTCCCGGCTTGGCGGCGAAGTCGTCCATCTCGTTGTTGAGCACGAAGCCTGCCCCGGCCACGGTCACCTTGCTCCCGTACCACGAGTTGATCGTGGTGGTCACGGCCACCGCGTTGCCCTGCGCGTCCACGATGGAGTAGTGCGTCGTATGCGTCCCCTCGGCGGGGGCGTCGAGGCCCGGCGTCACCTCGCTGGACGGCGTGGCGCGGTCCGGGAGGATGGTGGCGCGCCGCTCGTCCGCGTACTCCATCGACACCATCCGCTCGAGTGGCATGTGCACGAAGTCGGGGTCGGCCAGGTACGCGTTGCGGTCGGCGTAGGCGCGTTTCCACGCCTCCGCGTACAGGTGGATCGTGCG
>Ga0307423_1002220_pt1 | contig 11026 bp, 11 predicted proteins | sample SalMarWE160310MG_FD_202154 | JGI IMG/M metagenome (GOLD analysis project Ga0307423, IMG submission 202154) | Salt marsh sediment microbial communities from the Plum Island Ecosystem LTER, Massachusetts, United States - WE1603-10 | ecosystem: Environmental > Aquatic > Marine > Intertidal zone >...
CATCACCCAACAGATCGCCGCCGTCGCGGAGGACTTCGAGGTGCGCGCCGCCAAGACCGGCGCGCTGGGGTCCAGCGAGATCATCGAGGCGGTGGCCGTGGCCCTCGAAGAGCACGCGATTCCGAGCCCCGTGGTCGATCCGGTGATGATCTCGAAGCACGGGGATTCGCTCCTGGACGCAGGAGCGGTCGAGGTCCTGAAAGCTCGGCTCTTCCCGAAGGCCTCGCTCGTCACCCCGAACCTCCACGAGGCGGCGGCCCTGCTCGGGCGCGCCGTTGGGAGCGAAGAGGAGATGCGGGACGCAGCGCGCGCGGTATGCGACCTGGGCGCCGCGGCCGCGCTGGTGAAGGGCGGGCATCTGCCGGGAGGGGAGGCGGTCGATCTCTTCTACGACGGCTCCGATTTCGTGCGCCTCGCCGCGCCGCGGATCGAGACGCCGCACACCCACGGCACCGGCTGCACCTACTCGGCTGCCATCACCGCGCTATTGGCCCGCGGAGAGAGACTGGCGGAGGCGATTCGCGAGGCCAAGGAGTTCATCTCCCGCGCCATCGCCGGCGCACCGGGAATCGGTCACGGCCACGGCCCGGTCGACCATCTCGCCTAGACTCGTCGCGCTCCTGCTTGGTGCCACGGATGCCGGGGGAAGCATCGAAGCGGTCCGTTCGAGGCTCAGGTGCTGCCAGACGCGAGCGCGCTCAAGAGCCTGGTGGAGGCAGTCTTCGGATACTCTTGTGAATGCGGAGACAACTCCGCGAAGGCACGGGAAAGGCTTGGTGCGGTGAGCGAGCTTCGAGCCATGTTGGTCACACCTGTTTCGGGTCCACTCGCGCGCTTCGGGCGCGCGACGGCTGCGGCCCTGGACCTGTGGGCAGCCGAAGCGGCCGATCTCCCACCGCCGCTGAGACGCGTTCGGCTCGACATCCAGGATGCCCACCCCGATCCCGCGGCGGCAGTGCGCCGCGGACTGGCCTCGCATCCTCATCTGGTCTTCGGTCCCTACGGGAGCGGTCCGGCGCTGGAGGCGCTCGGCGCCACGGAGCGCGCCATCTGGAACCACGGGGGCGCCATCTCGACCATCCGCTGGCCTGTGTTCCCCAGAGTGGTGAACGTACTTGCGCCGGCCTCCAGCTACTTCCGCGGGATCGCTGAGGTGGTGCGCAGCGTCGACCCTGAACGGCGGCAGCACGTGGTGATCCTGTACGGTAGCTCTGGATTTGGCGCCGACGTGGCACGGGGAGCGGCCGATTCGGCTGCCCGTCTTGGCTTCGAGACCACGGCGATCGGCTTCTCGAGAGGAGAAGCGGAGCGTGCCGCCTCCAGGGTGCCCCGCGCGGACATTCTCCTCGTCGCGGGAGGCTTCGAAGATGAGCTGGCGGCTGCGCGAGCCCTGCTCGGGCGCGAGTGGCGCGCCGCGGGATTCGTCGGCGCTGGGGTGGATGAAGTGCTGGCGTCTCTCGGTCCAGCCCGCGAGGGTCTGCTCGGCCCGTGCCAGTGGATGGCCACCGCCGCCCCAGTGCCGAACGAAGGCCCCGATGCCCAATGGTTCGTGACGCGTTACCGATCGGCCATCGGTGGCGACCCTCCCTACCCGGCGGCGCAGGCCTTCGCCGCCGGCGTTCTCGCCGCCCGATGCCTCAGGGAAACAGAGACCCTGGACGACGCAGCGCACTTGGCTGCGGCCCGACGCCTCGTCTGCCGCACCCTCTACGGAGAGTTCCGGCTCGACGCAGCCACAGGGCTCCAGGTCGGCCATGAAGTGCTCACGGTGCAATGGCAGGGCGGGAAGCGGCGCATCGTGTGGCCCGCGAAAAGTGCGGAGCGGCCGCTCGTGTACCCCCGCCCCTGACTCGACACTCGACACTTCCCGGGTCGGCACGGAAGAGGCGCAACCGCCAGCGGTCGCTTCAGCGATTCGAGTCCAGCAGCCGACCGATCAGCAGGAAGGCGAGCGCAGCCCGCTCGTTGCGGGTCAGCTCTGCTTCGGCGCGAAGGACCGCCGCCAGGGTCCTGCGGCTGCCCTCGTCGTCTCCTTCGACCAGGGACTGTGCCTCCTTCAGCTGCCAGTCGCTGATGCAGAACGCGGACTTGCCCGTCAAGAGGGACCCTTCTTGTGTGGTCATCGGGTCAACCCATCCGAGTGCGCCGGGGAGCTGTCCGGCGGCGCGAAGCTGGCCCCGCACCCACAGGAGCTGGCGGCGTTGGGGTTGCTGATCCGGAACCCCGCCCGGACCAGGTCGTCCTCGTAGTCGATGCGAACTCTGTCGAGGAACAGCATGTTCCGCGGGTCGGTCACGATGCGGATCCCCGAAGCTTCGAAGTCCACGAGATCCAACCCATGCGGTCCAGAATCGATGCTGGCCTCGTAGCTCATCCCGGAACACCCACCGGAGACGACCTCGAGTCGGAGGAAGCGCTCTCCACCCACCCCAAGGGAGACGAGCTTCTCCCTGGCCCTCGGTGTGATCTCGATGTTCAGCCTGTTCATGCGGGACCTCCACCGCCCGGCGCGAAGCCTATCGGCCGATCGCGCCAGATTGCGCGGCTCTATACAGTACCTTTATGGTACTATTTAGCGTACTGCCGATCGCAGCACTGTCAAACCTCCGGTTGGTCCGCCGTTCCCATCTCGCGCGATGTGTTGACGCGTTCGCTCAGGCGGCCGTGCGGCGGACGAAGACGGCGGTTCTCCACCTCCCAGACGTAGCCGTGCACGACTACGTCATCTGGAATCAACGGTGATTCGCGCAGGAGCTGAACCTGTCGCTCGCAGACGGCGTCGACGTCGTGAAACGTCTTGATCCACTTCGCGAACGCTCCACTCTCGAGTGTCAGCTCGGGCAAATCCGGATCGATGGGCGCCTTGTCGACGTCGATGCCCTTCTCCTTCAGGGCCGCCGTCAATGCCTCACCGGATGCCGACATCATCCCGCACTCGGTGTGGTTCACGACGATGATCTCCTTTGTCCCGAAGAACTGCGTCGTCAACAGGGCCGAGCGCAACGCGTCATCCGTAACGAGTCCGCCGGCGTTTCGGAACACGTGCGCGTCGCCCTCGCGGATGCCCAACGCCGAGTCGATCGGCAGCCGCTCGTCCATGCATGCGAGCACCCAGAGTCGGCGGTCGTTCGGAGTTCCCCGCTGACGCCGCAGCGCCCACGCTTCCTTCTCGGCATACTCGCCGTCGATCTGCTGATGCACCACGCTCTCTGCCTCCTGCAATCACCCGTCGGACAGTTGCACCCGATCGCCGCTCTCGATCATCCTCATCCCCCTCGCGGCGTCAGCTGGGTCGCGCTTCGACTTGGTGGCCGAGCCAGGCCAGCATCGCTCCCTCGTCGCGCCGCAGATCCTCGAGCGAGATGGGCTCGAGCGTCTCGCGGAGGACGCCTTGGGTCTTTCGCCACAGGGCGCGCAGGGAGCAGCCCGCGGAGTGGACGCACTCGCGCCGCCGGCCGGAGTAGCAGTCGCAGAATCCTTCTCCGAAAAGTTCGCCCCCGAGAACGGTGATGGCGTCCCAGACGCTGATCTCACCGGCGGGATGGGAGAGTCGATAGCCGCCTCCCGCGCCGCGCGTACTCTGGACCAGGCCTCCAGCCCGCAGGGTGCCCATGATCCGGGCCACGTACTCCGGCCCCAGGCCTTCGGCGCGGGCGATCTCCTGAACCGAAACCACTCCGTCTGCGTTTCGCGTCGCGACCCGAAGCAGGCAGCGCAGTCCGTACTCCTCGAGCGCCAGAATGTGCATATGTAGAAGGATGGGCTATATAATACATATTTGTCAATATTCATTTAAGATGTGAATCAGAGAAGGGAACGCCCGGTCTTTACCCCGCGGGGGGAAGGGCCCATTCCCGGAGTCGGACCATCGCGGGGCGGCGGGAGCCGGCGGCTCGAGAGTCCCGTGGGCGCCCGGAGGAGGAGATCCGGTGGCATGGGTCATCACGCGTCTCTGCCGTGACTGCCGGGACATGTCCTGCGTGGAGGTCTGCCCGGTCGACTGCATCTACCAGTACACGGGGTCGGATCGCGAGATGTTTCCGAACCAGCTCTTCATCGACCCGGAGGAGTGCATCGAGTGCGGGGTGTGCGAGGCCGAGTGTCCGTGGGAAGCGATCTTCCAGGACGAGGAGGTTCCGGAGATCTTTCGGGACGACGTCGAGCGGAACGCCAGGATCGTGGAGGCCGGCGACGCGCGCTCCGTCCCGGAGAAAGAGGACAAGGACCCTCCGGCGCCGCAGCAGGTGGAGGAGAACAAGAACAAATGGGGCTACATCGCGTAGCCGTCGGGAGGTTCCGTGTCCGTCTCGGTGACTCCTTCTCGCGGCGCGTTGCCCCGCAGTCCTCATGTGGTGATCGTGGGCGCCGGATTCGGGGGAATCTACGCGGCGCGGGCGCTGCGAAAGGCGCCCGTGCGGGTGACGGTCGTCGACCGGCGCAACCATCACCTGTTCCAGCCTCTGCTCTATCAAGTGGCCACGGCGGGTCTCTCGGCTCCCCAGATCGCGGCGCCGATCCGGAGGGTGCTGCGCCGGCAGGCGAACGCCACCGTCCTGCTTGCAGAGGCGGTGTGGATCGACGCGCGTCGCCAGCGCCTCGTCCTCGCCGATGGCGAGCTGACCTACGACTTCTTGATCGTCGCCACCGGTGCGACGCACAACTACTTCGGCCACGATGAGTGGGCACGCCACGCCCCCGGCCTCAAGACCATCGAGGACGCCGTCGAGATCCGGCGGCGCGTCCTGCTCGCCTTCGAGGCGGCCGAGCGTGAGACGGATCCCGAAAGCCAGCGGGCGCACCTGACTTTCGCGATCGTGGGTGCGGGATCGACGGGCGTCGAGCTCGCCGGCACACTTCGTGAGATCGCGCAGCGCACGCTGGCACGCGATTTTCGGAACTTCGATCCGCGCGAGACACGGGTGATTCTCGTCGACACGGCGGACCGTGTGCTCCCGACGTTTCCCACGGATCTCTCTCAGAAGGCGCGCGCCATGCTCGAAGCGCGGGGTGTGGAGGTCCGCACCGGATGCCGGGTGACCGAGATCGACTCGGGCGGCCTCAGCTGGGAATCCAGCTCGAGTGAAGGCGCCGAGCGGATCTCCGCGCGCACGGTCCTCTGGGCCGCCGGCGTGAAGCCGTCGTCGCTGGCAGAGAGCCTGGACGCGCCGCGGGACGAGCTCGGCCGGGTGCGGGTAGCGGCCGATCTCTCCATCCCCGGGAATGCAGAGATCTTCGTGGTGGGAGACCTGGCTCGGGTGGAGCAGGACGGCCGACCGGTTCCCGGCATGGCACCCCCCGCGGTCCAGGAGGGTCGTCATGCAGCCGCCAACATCCGGGCCGACCTGGCGGGCCGCCCGCGGCGCTCCTTTCGCTACAAGGACCGGGGGATGCTCGCCACCGTCGGGCGCAAGGCGGGGGTGGCCCACATCCATGGACTCGGCTTCACGGGCTTCGTTGCCTGGGTGCTCTGGCTCGTGGTGCACATCGCCTGGCTGATCGGCTTCCGCAACCGACTGGCGGTCCTCTTCGAGTGGGCCTGGGCCTACTTCAGCTACCAGCGGGGCGCGCGGGTGATCCTGGCACGGTCCTTCCAGCCGGATGAGACGCCGCAGCCTGAACCGCCTACCCGTCCGTCCGCGACTCTCCCCGCCGCCCAGCCCAGCTGCGCCGCCACCGCCGGACGCGAGATCGCATCGCCGCCCTGACAGCCCATCAAAAGGACAGATGCAGCACCGTGATGGCGATCATAGGGAAGACGCTCAGGAAATTGACGCAGCCGTGGTAGAAGCACTGCGGGATCAGCCTCCCGCTCCGGTGCAGGACCCACATCCAGACGGTGCCGCTGATCCAGGTGGTGAGGATGGTGGCGGCCCAGGCGGCGATCCAGGTCTCGTCGAATGGGAAGATGTGGACCACGAACGCCGTATGCCAGAGAGCGAACATGATTGGCGCCAGGACCAGTCTCTTCTTCTGCGAGACACCAGCGGCCCGGCCGGCGTCCTCCAGGCAGGCCCGCCAGTAGATCTCTTCGGAGGGCCCGTTGATCGCGGCGCCGACGAGCATGACCAGCGCCATGTTGACGGTCAGATGAGGCAGATAGCTCCCGGCCCAGACGGGTATCGCCCAGAGCAGTGGACCGTAGACCAGCAGGTACTGGAGCCATGCATGCTCCCCTTTGAGCTTGAAGGTGAGCTTGAAGCGCTCCCTCTCGAAGACACCTCCGCGCCTGTGCCTGTAGTAGAGCGTCAGGCTCCAGATGGTTCCCCAGTAGATGAAGAGCAGGGGAATCCAGATCCAGCTGCGCCCGACGCCGAGGAAGAGGGACGTCAGAGACGCCACGATGACCGGCACCATCCAGGGAATCACGTAGAAGTACAGCTTGGAGAACGCGTCTTCGGAGCTTCCGCTCTCTCTCAAGCCGATTCCCTGCGCACCAGCTCCAGACGCCGGTAGATACCCAGAAACTCGATCCTTCCCTTCTGCCCGGTCGCAGCACCCGGTATGTCTTCCGGAAGGATCTGGCTCAGTCTGATCTTTCGCATCTGTCCTCAGCCGACCTTCTCCACGTCGACCCGCACCGCGCGGTCCGCCGGGATCGGCTGCCAGGAGAAGATCCGGTACTTGAGATGCCCGTAGCCGGAGGCGAAGCCCAGGTGCTTGACGTGACCGGGCTCGAGGTCCGACTGGCTGTACCAGTTCTGGTGCTGGTAGGGCTCGAAGCCGTTGTAGAGGATCACCTGGCCGGGCCGCACCGAGGGCGAGATCTTGGCCGCGAGCAGCGTGTCCCCCACGTCGCTCACCAGCTTCACCTTCTCGCCGTTGCCGACGCCGAGGTCGGTGGCGTCCTTGTCGTTGAGGAAGACGAAGGGTTCACCCCGGTGGGTGTTCTGGATGATGTTGTTGGTCATGTTCATCGAGTGGACGCTCCAGCGGTTGTGGCCGCTGGTCATCTCGAAGCGGCGATTCCGCCCGCCGTGTCCAGGGGGCGGCTCCTTGTGGGTCGGCAGCTCCTCGCCTGCCTCCAGGAACCACTCGTGGTCGATGTAGAACTGCGCCCGGCGCACCAGTGTGTCGTAGGGGATCTTGTCCTCGGTGTGCCAGCGGAGCGGGGTGTGGATCTCGTCGGGCTTGATCGTCGAAGCCTGCGACTGCCCGTGGGCCATGATCCCCCAGTTGGTGAAGCGCACGTGGCCTTTCTCGCGCAGGGTCGCGAGGTCGGTGCCCTCGGGCAGGACTCCGAAGGTGGCGGTGTCCTTGAGTGCCTCGTCCCAGTACGCGTCCTCGCCCTGGATCGCTCCCTTCTGCGTCATCTGGCCGGAGATCCCTTCGAGGCTGTGGGCGATTCCCCTGGCATCCTGAAATTCCTTGAGCCCTCGCGTCGCCGCGCGCCGCTCGATGGCTTCGAGCAACCGGATCGAGATCTGGAGGTCTGGCAGCGCTTCGCCCGGCGGGGGGGTGGCGTGGTCGGTGAGCACCCAGTGCAGGTGGTGCACCGAGAGCATCGAGTGGCCGATCTTCTCGTAGTGCTGCGCTGCGGGCAGGATGTAGTCGGAGTAGAGCCCCGTCGTCGTGATGCGGTAGTCGACCGACACCACCAGGTCGAGCTTGGGCCAGAAGTGCTCGAGCAGCAGCTTCTGCCCCCCGCGATTGCGCCGCAGCATGTTGCCGCCGGCCTCGTAGAGGACCCGCGGCTGGATGGTCTGATAGGCCTTCGAGTAGTGCGCACCCCACCAGCCCTTCTCGATCGCCTCGGTGACGTACTCGTCATAGCTCCGCTTCATGGTGGGGTCGGTGTTCTCGGGATTGTTCCAGCGCTCCTTGTAACCCATCTGGTAGTACCAGAGAAAGGCGGGCGGAGCCGGCATCCCCATCGGGCTCACCTGGGGCGCCATTTCCAGCATGCGATTTTGCAGCATCCCCTTGGTCATGGTCGGGTCGCTGCTGCCGATCAGCCGCCGCATGGCCATCACGACCCCGATGAAGCGCTGCGCTGCCTCCTGCCCCGGTGCGTCCTTCCCGAACTGCATCACTTCGCCGTCCGCGCCGAAGATGGCCCAGGAGCGGGTGCCGGTGCCCTTCTTGCCCCAGTTGCCGGTGAGACCCAGCAAGAGCGCCATCGACCGCTCCATCAGGTCGCCGTGGTAGTACTTGCCCGAGTTCCAGCCGATGAAGATCTTGGTCTTCCGCGTCGCCACCTTGCGCGCCAGCTTGCGGATGTTGTCCGGGTGGAGCTGGCAGATCTCGCCGGCCTTCTCCGGCGTGTAGTCCTCCAGGTGCCGCCGCAGACGGGCGAAGACCGGCTCCACCTCCACCGTGCTCCAGTCCGCCAGCACCACCGAGTAGCTGCCCTCCAGGGCCGGCTCCACGTCCGCCGACGCCAGCGTGTGCCGCGGCGCCGCGGTCAGCGTGTTCGAGGAGGTGTCCCACCAGAAGAACTGGTCCTCGCGCTCCCCCTGGTAGACCTCGCTGCCCCGCAGGAAGCGACCGGTGTCCTTGCGAACCAGCAGCGGCAGGTCGGTCTGCTCCTGCACGAACTGCTTGTCGTACAGGTCGGCGTCGATGATCACCTTGCACATGGCCAACGCCAGGGCCGCGTCGGTGCCGATCCGCACCGGCAGGTGGTAGTCGGCGTGGATCGCCGAGGGGCTGTAGTCCGGCGCGATCGTCACCACCTCGCCGCCGTTGTAACGGGACTCGGCCAGGTAGTGGTACCAGTGGATGTTGGTGTAGACCGGGTTGGCGTGCCAGATCAGGGTGAGATCGGCCAGGAACCAGTCGTCCATGGTGGAGACGGGGTTGTAGAGCCCCCAGGTCAGGTGGTATCCCGGGCTGAAGTCCTGGAACTCCGCATCGCCATCCGTCATCGGCGTGCCGATGAACCCGGTCCAGGCACGTGCGCCCTGCGCTCCGAGCTCCGGCGTCAGCGGCGTAATGACCGACTCCGGACCCTGGTCCTGGATGGCATCGAGGATCCCGTCGGCGATCTCGGTGAGCGCCTGGTCCCAGGAGACCTCCTCGAACTTGCCCTCGCCGCGCTCGCCGACCCTCTTGAGGGGCTTGGTGACGCGGTCCGGCGAGTAGTGACAGTGGCTCCAGCAAGCCCCCTTCTGGCAGCCCATCGGGTTCATGTCCGGGATGCCCTCTTCGACCGGATGGTGGCTGCCAGACTGCTCCTCGCGGACGATCTTCCCTTTCTTCGTGTAGACCCGGAAGGAACAGCCCCCGGGGTAGCAGTCCACGGCGTGGGTCCCCCAGGTCACCGAGTCCCAGCTCCACTTCTCACGATATTTGTCCGCCCAATCCCCACGAATCGCTGCCACCTTCGATCTCCTTCCAGCCGGTTCGGTGGGTATTTGTGCAACATCCGAAAGGCGGGTGATATGAGGAGGGTCATACGGGCTCGCCGGTGAAAGGGGGCCATCTCTCCCCGCGGGGGTGTCCCATCTCCTAGAATTGTAGAATCGAACCTCCCCGCATCTCGCGAGGCCCCAGAAGCGGTCTTTCATGCGCCCCTCTCCCAGTTTCTACGGCTCGGCGTCTTCATCTTCGCGGCGGACCGCTATCAAGTAAGAGTCGCAGCACCGTGAGGAGACCCCTATGACCGAGAGACAGAACCGACAGATCGTGCTCCGCCGGCGCCCGGTGGGCGAGCCCAGAGAGAACGATTTCGAGCTGATCACGACGACGATCGCGGATCCCGGCGAGGGGGAGATGTTGCTGAAGACGCTCTGGCTCTCGCTGGATCCATACATGCGGGGCCGTATGAACGATGCAAAGTCCTATGCGCCCCCCGTCAAGCTGGGTGGGCTGATGGTGGGCGGAACCGTGAGCCAGGTCCTCGCCTCCAGGATTCCGGAGTACCAGGCGGGCGACATCGTCTCCGGCAATCACGGATGGCAGGAGCTCGCCATCGGTCGCCCCGGCGATGATCGCCTCGCCAAGGTGGATCCCCGGCTGGCCCCCATCTCGACCGCCATCGGTGTGCTCGGAATGCCCGGCTTCACCGCCTACTTCGGCCTCCTGCGGGTGGGGCAACCCAAGGTCGGGGAGACCGTGGTGGTCTCGGCGGCAGCCGGAGCCGTCGGCTCCGCGGTGGGCCAGATCGCCAAGATCGAGGGCTGCCGCGCCGTCGGAGTCGCGGGCGGAAGGGCGAAGTGCCAACACGTCGTCGAGGAGCTCGGCTTCGATGCATGCATCGACTACAAGGCCGGAAGCCTGGAGGCAGACCTTCGGGCGGCCTGCCCCAATGGAATCGACGTCTACTTCGAGAATGTCGGCGGCCCGGTCCTCGATGCGGTCGTGCCTCTGCTCAACCCGGGATCGCGTGTCCCGATCTGCGGCTTCATCTCCGCCTACAACGCCCGCTCCAGAAGCGAGGTCAGGAGCCCATTCGACGTCCTGGGGGCAATGGAGTCTCCTCCCTTCCACCGCTTCTTTCTGGTGGGGGAGTGGATCGAGGAATACCCCGCCGCGATCGCCACACTCGTCGGCTGGATCAGGGAGGGCAAGCTCGTGTACCGCGAGAGCGTCGCGGAGGGACTCGAGAACGCCCCCCGCGCCTTCATCGGGCTACTCCGGGGAGAGAACCTCGGGAAGCAGCTGGTCAAGATCGCGGATCCGGACTAGCGGTTTCAGCTGGGCTCGCGCTTCTCGAGACCAGGACGCTCGCCGCGCAGACGGCGCAGGGCCAGGTCGACGGCGGCGGCCGTCGAGGCTTCGCGCCTCTCGGATGCGTGATTTCCCTCGACGAGCCGGCCTCGCGTGCAGATCGATTCGCAGTCGTACTGGTGCGTATTGGTGTAGAATCGCATTGGGTCTCCTCCTGAGCAGATGCTCTTGTTGGATTTGCATCCAGCCTACTCCGAGTGGAGTAGGCCAGGAGGGGGCCTTGATGAGAATCAAGATGAGATGAGAAGGCCAGCCTCCTGAACGCAGTACCGTGAGGTCTGCAAGCAAATACGGGCTCACCACGAAGGGGCCCAAAGAGGAGGCTGGCATGAGCAAGGGTATCACGGCGGATGGGTCT
>Ga0307423_1002221_pt1 | contig 11025 bp, 9 predicted proteins | sample SalMarWE160310MG_FD_202154 | JGI IMG/M metagenome (GOLD analysis project Ga0307423, IMG submission 202154) | Salt marsh sediment microbial communities from the Plum Island Ecosystem LTER, Massachusetts, United States - WE1603-10 | ecosystem: Environmental > Aquatic > Marine > Intertidal zone >...
CAGGTCGTGCAGTGCGGTTACTGCCAACCGGGCATCATCCTGCAAGTCGCATCCCTGCTGGACAAGTCCCCCAAGCCCAACGCCCAGGAGATCATCGCTTCCTTGGACGATGTGGTCTGCCGCTGCGGCACTCACGCCCGCATCAAAAAGGGCGTGGCCACCGCGGTTCAGCTGGCCAGAAAGGAGGGATGATCATGGCACGGGATATTTCTCGCCGCACCTTCCTAAAGGGAGCCACCGGCGCCCTGGGCCTGACCATCGCCGCTGCGGCCACGCCTCTGGGACTAAGCCTGGTCAACGCCTCGGGCATGAGCAAGGAGGCCATGAAGGGCCTCAAGATCAGCGCCTTTTACACGGTAACACCCGACAACCTGGTGAACATACTGGTGCCCAGCTCCGAGATGGGCCAGGGCATCCATACCACCTTGCCCATGATCATTGCCGATGAGCTGGAGGCGGATTGGGCCAAGGTGAAGATATACCAGGCCCCGGCCGCCAAGGATTTCATGAATCCGCTGCTCCATAGCCAGCTCAGCGTGGCCAGCGCCAGCACCCGCGGCTGGTACGACATCATGCGCAAGGCCGGCGCGGCCGGCCGCATGATGCTGACCCAGGCCGCCGCCAAAAAGTGGAAGGTGAAGGCTTCCGAGTGCGTGGCCGAGATGAGCGTGGTCAAGCACAAGAGCGGCAAGCGCGCCACTTACGGCCAGCTGGCCCTGGCCGCGGCCAAGCTCCCGGTGCCGGAGAAGCCGCCGCTAAAAAAGGAAGCCCAGTTCCGCTACATGGGCAAACAAATGGACCGGGTGGATATCCCGGCCAAGGTGAACGGCACGTCCGTATTCGGCTATGACATCCAACTGCCCGGCATGCTCTGCGCGGTATCGGCCCGCCCCCCGGCCTATGGGGCCAAGCCCGAGAAGTTCGATGAAAAGGCGGCCAAGGCCGTAAAGGGCGTGATCGCGGTCATCCCCACCCCCTTCGGCGTGGCGGTGGTGGCCAAGGACTTCATGACCGCGTCCAAGGGGCGCGACGCCCTGGCGGTCAAGTGGTCGGCGGGCGCGGTGCCCAAGCTGGACAACGCGCTCATCGAAAAGACCCTGTTCGACGATGTGGCCAAGGGCGGGGCCAACGCCCTGACCCGGGGGGACCCGGCCGGCGCGCTTAAAAAAGCGGCCAAGGTGGTGGAGGCTAAGTATTACGTGCCCTGCATCGCCCACACCACCATGGAGCCCATGAACTTCACGGCACACGTGCAGAAGGACCGCTGCGACCTCTACGGCCCCACCCAGGCCCAAACCATAAGCCAGATGCTTACCGCCAAGGTCACCAAGCTGCCTCCGGAAAAGATTTTCGTGCACACCTCCATGCTGGGCTGCGGCCTGGGCCGGCGGGGACGGCCCGAGTTCGTGATCGAGGCGGTCATCTGCTCCAAGGCCACCGGCAAGCCGGTGAAGATGTGCTACACCCGCGAGGACGACATCAAGCACGACTTCTTCCGTGCCCCGGCCGCGCACGTCATCAAGGCCGGCCTGGACAAGAACGGCAACCTGATCGGCTGGCAGCACAAGCTGGGCTGCTTGTCCATCTCCAAGTATCTCGGCCGCCAGGTCAAGGACGGCGTGGACTCCTACTGCCTCTGGGGCCTGGTGGATCCACCCCAATCGCCCATGAAGAGCCAATGGGCATATACCACTCCCAACTTCTCGGTGGACTTGAGCCTCTCCAAGCTCCCGGTGCCGGTGACGCCCTGGCGCTCGGTGCAGAACGCGCCCAACGCCTTTGGCACCGAATGCTTCATGGACGAATTGGCCCATGCCGCGGGCAAGGATCCGGTTCAGTTCCGCCTGGCCGCCCTGGAGGGCAACCCCCGGGCCCAGCGCGTGGTGAAAACCGTGGCCGAAAAGGCCAAGTGGGGCAGCCCCCTGCCCAAGGGGCACGCCAGGGGCATTGCCCAGCATCCCTGCTTCGGCAGCTACATCGCCCAGGTGGCCGAGGTGTCCTTGACCGCCAAGGGTTCGCTGAAGATCCACCGGGTGGACGTGGCGGTCGATTGCGGGCCCATCGTCAATCCCAACGCCCTGGTGGCCCAGATCGAGGGCGCGGTGACCATGGCCAGCAGTACCGTGCTCAAGGAAGAGGTGATGTTCAAGGGCGGCGGCGTGGCCTCAAGCAACTGGGATGATTACAGGGTGATCCGCATGAGCGAAGTTCCCGACATTCATGTGCACCTGATCAAGAACAACGATCCCATAGGAGGCATAGGCGAGCCGGGCATACCGCCCCTGGCCCCGGCGGTGGCCAACGCCTTCTTTAGTCTCACCGGCAAGCGGGTCCGGCGCATGCCCTTGAACCCAACCAATATCGCCGCGGCGATGAAGGGCTAAAACCCGCCCGGGAGGCGCTGCGAGCCCTTCGTTAAGCAAAACCACGGCCCCTCCTTTCCGGGAGGGGCCGTATTTTTTTTCATTACGCATGGCCCTTTGGCTGGTCGGGAACCCCGGCACGGCCCGGTTTTCACAGAATAAACACACCTCGCTTCAAATAGTTCCGGCCGCTCTTGGAGTAACTCCCCGGCCCTCCCTCCACCAGAAAAGCCATTCTGTTCGGAACAAGCAATATTTTAGATTAGTGCCTGCGAGGCTGCTTGCTTCATTGGCCTGAACAGGCCACCCCACATGCGATGTTCATGAAGGCGTGCGGAAATGTAGGTGCTCTTTTTTTATCGAGCTTTCTAACGGCGACTTCATTCAAGGTATCCCGACTTTTCATGCCATCGCATGTTGGAGGCTTTCATGGGATCAATGAAGCACAAGGCCTCGCCAGGTTAATCTGGAATATTCCATTCCAAATAGAATAGTTTTTCTTTAGGAGGGGGGGAGTGGGGGGGAACCTAATTTCTTTTTACAAAAAGAAATGGTTCCCACCCGCACTTGCTTACCGAAAGAGCATATCGGCCATGACAAATACATGCCTAACTGAGCGAAGCCTTCCGCCAATCGGGGTGGTTTTAAAAGCAGGTTTTATTCCGGGGGGGACCCCCTTCTTTTTCGGAAAAGAAGGGGTTGCCCCCCCGGGCTTATACCCCAAGCAAGCAGAGCTTACTTGGGGACCCCAATCCCCCCTCCTCAAGAAAAGCCATTCTGTTCGGAGCAAGCAATATTTTAGATAAGTGCCTGCGAGGCTGCTTGCTTCATTGGCCTGAACAGGCCACCCCACATGCGATGAAATGAAAGGTCGGGATACCTTTATATGCGTCTTCATGCGGGATACGCAGAACCAGGTGTCTCCATGTCTACTACAAGCGGACTAGCTGAATAAGGCTAATAAAGCAATGGCCCAATCCGATAGATATTTTTCTTTTGGAGGGGGGGTGTGGCGGGGGAACCAATTTCTTTTTTTCAAAAAGAAAAGGTTCCCACCCACTACTGCTTACTGGAAGATCGTTTCATAAAAAAGGAAGACATGATCGGGATGCACAAAGTTAGCTCTCATGAAAATGGCTTATGAAAAAGGCCCGCGCTAAAATGGAACAGAGCAAAGGGCGATGAGAAAAGGGGGGCTGAATGGCAGATAAAAACGGAACTATCAAAAAGCTACAAAAGAGGGCTGCCCAGGCAAAAAAGGACTTGGCTTATTTGGCGGCGATTCATTGGGGCGTACGGTCTACAGAGCATGCATCGGTCTGCCTGGCGAATAGCATCCTGCAAGACCCATCGAGGGAATTTTCTGAAATGGAAAGGCGCCTTCCTGAAACAGGGAAGAGGTGCCTAGATGCATTCAAAGCTTTTAGCGAATATGTTTGCCCCCAGGGCTCCGAACCGACCGATAACGCAGGCCATTATCTCAACAAATCAGCAATATTATATGCAGATGCGATTATTCAAGCGTTTCTGGATGACACATACCATTCATTTAGCCAGGGCAGGACACTTAAGGGAAGAACGGTTGAAAAAAAATTAGGTGAGATTAAGGACAAGTTAAAGAACTCATCTAATTACGAAGAGGTCTGCTCGTCCAAACATGTCAAACTTATTTCACAATTACGTCATGTCATAACCCATAAATCAGGGATTGTCGATAAATGCTTCGCAACTGAATGCACAAAAAATTGTGGACTATTTGATCGTAATATTTGGTCGGATGCAGAATTCCTACATAAATATCAACCGGGAAATCAAGTCAGTTTACCTTGGGATGAGGTTATTATCCCATATTTAAAGCACGCCTTTGATTTCATAGACGACCACACCAATCAACTGATCTCCTGCTTAAATGATTCGTGAAATTTGCATATGAATTAGCCAGCTTTGACATTTATCAGGTTGATTTTCTTTTTATTGGGGCCTAATCCGCAACTTGTGGTACATGGTTAGGATGACTGACAAGTTCAATATTGACGCAGAGGACGAGTGATCCCATGTTCACCGGACTCATAGAAGGCTTGGGCGAGGTGCTCCGGGTTCAGCCCAAGGGACCCGACGCGGTGCTTATCGTCAAGCCGCCCTGGCCCTTAGCCGAGACAGTGCTGGGCGAGTCCATCGCCGTGAACGGCGCCTGCCTCACCGTGACCGGAACCGGGGGCGGCGGCTTCAGCCTGGACGTGAGCGCCGAGAGCCTGTCGCGCACCACGCTGGGCAACTTAAAAACCGGCAAGAAGGTCAACCTGGAGCGCGCGCTTAAATTGGGCGACCGCCTGGGCGGGCATCTGGTCTCCGGCCACGTGGATTGCGTGGGGCGCATCGCCGCCAAGCAAAGGGTAGGGGACAGCACCCGCTTCACGGTGAGCATTCCGCCCGAGCACCTGCGCTTTGTGGTGGAAAAGGGGTCCGTGGCCCTGGAGGGCATCAGCCTCACGGTCAATCAAGTGGATTCCACAGGCTTTAGTTTGAATATCATTCCCCACACCATGGCCGAGACCACCCTCAGGCTTGCGGCGGAAGGCGATTCTGTTAATATTGAAACCGATATAATCGGCAAATACGTGGCCAGGCTGCTAAATCGCGACGAGCCCCAATCCGGGGGCCCTGAAGGACTCACCCGCGAGCATCTGGCCCAATTGGGCTTCTAGCCCGCGTTAAGCCCCTGTTTCAAGGAGACACCCAATCATGCCAGTGGCCAGCATCGAGGATGCCATCAAAGATATAAAGGCCGGCAAAATGGTCATCCTGGTGGATGACGAGGACCGCGAGAACGAAGGCGATTTGACCATGGCCGCGGAAAAGATTACGCCCGAGGCCATCAACTTCATGGCCACGCACGGCCGCGGCCTGATCTGCCTGAGTTTAACCCAAGCCAAGGCCGACTCGCTTAAGCTTCCGCTTATGGTGAGCGACAACCAGTCGCCTTTCCACACCGCGTTTACGGTGTCCATCGAGGCCCGCAAGGGCGTGACCACCGGCATCAGCGCCCATGACCGCGCCACCACCGTCCTCACCGCGGTGCATCCCGATGCATTGCCCGACGACCTGGTGAGCCCGGGGCATATCTTCCCCCTGCGCGCCAAAAAGGGCGGGGTGCTGAAGCGCACCGGCCAGACCGAAGGCTCGGTGGACCTCTCCCGTTTGGCCGGGCTCGCCCCGGCCGGCGTGATCTGCGAGGTCATGAAGGACGACGGCACCATGGCCCGCATGCCGGACCTGGAGAAGTTCGCGGCTCAGCACGATCTCAAGATCTGTACCATCGCCGACCTCATCTCCTACCGTATGCGCAACGAATCCTTCGTGCACCGCGAGGCCGAGGTGCGGCTACCCACCGAGTTCGGCGAGTTCAAAGCCATCGGCTACACCAATGATGTGGACGAGACCGAGAACGTGGCGCTCATAAAGGGCGAGATCGATCCGGAAAAGCCCATCTTGGTGCGGGTGCACTCCGAATGCCTCACCGGCGATGTGTTCCATTCCCGCCGTTGCGATTGCGGGGACCAGCTCTCCGGCGCGCTGGAACGCATTTCGGAGGAGGGCAACGGCGTGCTTTTATATATGAAGCAGGAAGGCCGCGGCATCGGGCTCATCAACAAGCTGAAGGCCTATGAGCTGCAGGACCAGGGTTGCGACACGGTTGAGGCCAACGAGGCCTTGGGCTTTGCCGCCGATCTGCGCGACTATGGCGTGGGCGCCCAGATCCTGCATGATTTGGGCGTGCGCCAGATGCGGCTCATGACCAACAACCCCAAGAAGATGGTGGGCCTCGAAGGCTATGGCCTGTCGGTGGTCGAGCGGGTACCCATTGAGATAAAACCTTGTCCTGACAACGAAAAATACCTGCGCACCAAGTGCGTTAAGCTAGGGCACCTCATGGGGCTCAAGGACTAGTCCACTAGAAGAAAAGTGGACAACACTGGACAAAGGGGAAAACGCATGGTCAAGAAGCTGGAAGGAAAACTGCAAGCCCAGGGCATGCGTTTCGCTTGCGTGGTGGGCCGTTTCAACGACTTCATTTCCAACAAGCTTTTGGAAGGCGCGCTGGATGTGCTCAAGCGCCATGGCGCCGACGAGGAGAACATCACCGTGGCCTGGGTGCCCGGCGCGTTCGAGATTCCGCTCATGGCTGGTAAATTGGCCAAAAGCGGCAACTATGACGCTGTCATCACTCTTGGTGCGGTTATCCGTGGATCCACGCCCCATTTTGATTATGTGGCAGCAGAGGTAAGCAAAGGCGTGGCGGCAGTCGGGTTGGAAAGCGGCGTGCCGGTGATCTTTGGCGTGCTCACCACAGACACCATTGAGCAAGCCATCGAACGGGCCGGCACTAAAGCCGGAAACAAGGGCGCGGACTCAGCGCTTGCCGCCATGGAGATGGTTGATCTGCTGCGTCAGGTATAGGTTCCTATTTCACAAATCAAGCCCCGAAGGTAGGCCGTGGCCAAAACCACCGACCGTAGGCGAAGCCGCGAGATGGCATTGCAAGTGCTTTATCAAATGGAGCATAGTAGCGCTGGAGCGGATGAAGCCCTGGATTTATTTGCTGGCAACTTCGACGCACCCCAACGACAATTGGACTACACCCGCAATTTAGTCATGGGTATAGCTCAACATGCGCAGGAGATCGATCAGGCGTTATCAGGCGTGAGCCGGCGCTGGAAACTTATGCGTATGGCAAGAGTTGATCGAAATATTTTGAGGCTGGCAGCCTATGAAATTATGTTCAGTGAAGGCCGAGTACCGCCAAAGGTTGCGATCAACGAGGCCGTTGAGTTAGCGAAACGATTTGGTGGAGATGATTCACCTGCTTTCGTTAATGCCGTTTTAGATAATCTTTTAGGGGCTAAAGAGCAGGAGACAGGTTAGGCCGATCATTCCACTACCAGTTTATTATAATAAATGCAGGATTAGTCTCACATAATATTTAATGATAAGTGCGGGAAACCTAAGGGAACGTGAGAGTTTTTATAGATTTTGAGCGCTTATTTCGTCGTAGTGGCTAACTCTTATATATAGTTATAATATATAATGAAGTAATTAAACGATTTCAGGGATAATCGCGTACTATTAGCGAGTTTACACACGAAGCAAATCAATGCTGTTCTTGATAAAAACATAATGTAACTTCAATCAGTATTTTCAAAATGCCAACTTCACCTACCTTTAATAATTTGCCAATTAATAAGCAAGAACGGATTCTGGATGGAGCACTGTCCGAGTTTGCGGAAAAAGGATATGCTCGGGCGTCTTTAAATTCTTTGGTTGCGCAGTTGGGTATTGCGAAAGGTAGTATATTTCAATATTTTCATGATAAGGCAGGGTTATTCTCCCATGTTTTCGATTTTGCGGTTAACAGGGTAAAGAATCACTTGCGAGTAGTTAGAGAAGAAACCAGAGGGAGAGACGTATTCAGCCGCATTCACATGTCACTAATGGCTGGCTTGGATATGATCGTTAAGAATCCCCTTCTATTTAAGCTCTACTTGAAAATCATGTTTGAAAGCGACATTCCTTTTCGTGCCCAATATTTAAAGTCAATCCTGATGTTTGGACGCGACTACCTCGTGGATCTATTACAAGAGGGTGTCGATTCGGGAGAGTTGAACCCAGAACTTGACCTGGAACTTGCTGCTTTTGTAGTGGAAGCCGTGTTGGAGCGGTTTTTAGTTGCTTCGGCGGTGGAACACCTGGATCCGGAGTTGGGTATTTATGCTGCAGATAGAGCAGAAGTAGAATTACGGTCGTTGCAAGTGGTGCAGATTTTAAGAAGCGGTTTGATTTCTCAGAGTTGATGGATATTATTTGAATGTTCTCGCAATCCTATATCGACATTGCCCTCGTATTTATCATTTAATTAAATTCATCATTGCCGATAAAGTAGGTTGCAGAGATGTATGCTTTGCATGCATTGATGTGAGATAGTTATTAAATTACTTAAGAAAAGTATTCATAGCAAAGCTATAAATTGATGGTGGCAAGAAAATGTCCAAATAAACAACACGGCATTTGATATAAATGAGCAACACCGTGCTTCCTAGCTAGGGATCGGTTTGTGTGCGTAAAACCTAACTTCATCGTGTATAAACCGCACCATCGGCAGTGAACCATAACCGGAGACTGATTCAGCCATGGAACTTACACAGATACAATATGAGGTCAGTGAGAAGGTGGCGCTAGTCATCTTGAACCGGCCCGATCAAATGAATGCCTTCACACCGGTAATGCGCGAGGAATTAAAAAACGTTTTCCAGCAAGCCGATCAGGACGACGGCGTAAGGGTGGTGGTAGTAACTGGAGCGGGCAGGGCCTTTTGCGCAGGCGCCGATCTTTCGGGCGGCGGCGATACTTTCAATAGAAAGGACGATACAGGGTCGCCGGTGCGCTTGGGCGCTCATCGCGACGGCGGCGGTCAAGTGGTTCTGGCCATACAAAACTGCCGCAAGCCTGTAATTGCCGCCATCAACGGCCCTGCCGTAGGGGTGGGGCTTACCATGACTCTGGGCATGGATATGCGCATAGTTGCCGAAGACGCCAAAATTGGCTTTGTGTTCTGCCGCCGCGGAATAGTGCCAGAGGCCTGTTCATCCTGGTTCCTGCCCCGCTTGGTGGGCGTGGCCAAGGCTTCGGAGCTGGTGTTTACGGGCCGTGTATTTCCCGCCAAGGATGAAGCCGATTCGGGCCTGTTCAACTATGTGCTGCCCAAGGATGAAGTGTTGCCCAAAGCCATGGAACTGGCCAGGGAAATCGCGGACAACACCTCGGCCATGTCAGTAACTCTAAGCAAGGTTCTTCTGCAGCGCGGCTTGAGCGAGGCAGATCCGCGCACAACTCATTTACAAGACTCGCGAGTCTTTCTCTGGGCCGGGCGCTCCCCTGATGCGGCCGAAGGTATCCAGAGCTTTTTGGAAAAAAGAGCGCCGGAGTTCAAAATGAGCCCCACCCAGGATTTGCCGGACTTTTATCCTTGGTGGATTGAGCCTAAAGTATAAAAACGGTCGTCAATGCAAGGAAGCCAAGTTTGAGCAGAGACGAAGTCAAATTGGGTCCCGGTCTTTGGCTGCTCAGCCTGGCCATGCCCACGGAGGCCGAGCTCCTAATCGGGCGCTTGGAGCCCGCGCCGCCAGTGGGACGCTGGCCTTTATGGCGCGGTAAATTGGGTGGGCAAGCGGTGGCCCTGCTTTTGACCGGTATGGGCCTGGTCAACACGGCCAGCGCGCTGGCCGCCGCTCTGGAGCGGCTGCCAGCGGTAACGGCGCTAATCAACTTGGGCTGCGGCGGAGCCTATGCTAACAGCGGGCTCCAAGTGGGCCAAGCCGCCTTGGCTAGCCAAGTGGTGCTGGCCGATCATGGGGTGCGCACCAGCCGAAAACTATACGGCCTGGAAAAGACCGGCATCCCGCTTTTGCGACACAGGGGAGAAGAAATTTACAATCACCTGCCTTGCCACCAAGAGCTGGGCAGCCGCCTGGTCTTGCCGGGTCTTACCCAGGGGGTGTTCGCATGCGTGGCCCAAGTTTCCGGAGATCCTGCCACGGCAGCCGTGGTCGAGACGCGCTGGAGCGCCATATTGGAGGACATGGAGAGCGGGGCCGTGGCCCAGGTGGCGGCGCTCTATGATCTGCCTTTTGCCTGTCTACGAGGTGTCAGCAATATAGCGGGAGCCAGGGAGTTGGATGTAAAGGCCGGCGCCGAAGCCGCGCAACGGGCTCTTTTAAAGGCGCTGGGGGAAACGCCATGAGCGCCCATCAAAATCTGCGCTTCGGTTTTTCGCCTTGCCCCAACGACACCTTTGCCTTTCACGCCTTGGTGCATGGCCAGGTGCCCACGCCGGGATTTTACTTGGAGCCATTTCTGGCGGACGTGGAGGAGTTGAACCGCCGGGCGCTGGGGGCCGAGTTAGAACTGAGCAAGCTTTCCTTTCATGCCTTGGCCCATGTATTGGATGACTACGTGTTGCTACACTCCGGCGCGGCCTTGGGTAGGGGTTGTGGGCCGTTGTTGGTCACAAAACCCGGAAATCAAAGCCTGGACTTGTCCAAAACCAAGATAGCTGTGCCGGGGCAATATACAACCGCTCATCTGCTTTTGACTCTTTATGCGGGCGCGCCGCCCCAAGTGGAGTCCATGCTGTTTTCGGAGGTTATGCCGGCGGTGGCGAGGGGCGACTATGAGGCTGGGCTTATTATCCACGAGGGCCGCTTCACATATCAGCGCTTGGGCTTGATAAGCTTGGTGGATCTGGGTAAGTGGTGGGAGGCCGAGACCTGTCTGCCTATTCCCTTGGGCTGCATCGCCGCCCGCCGCGATTTGGGCCGCGATATGGCAATTTCCTTGGAAAAGGCATTGGCCCAAAGCCTGCGCCAGGCTTGGGCAGACCCGGAGGCTTCGCGCGAATATGTGTTGACCCACGCCCAGGAGATGGAAGCCTCGGTGGTGGACCAACATATTGGACTTTATGTGAACAGTTTTACCCAAGATTTGGGCGCTGAGGGTTTGCACGCAGTTGAGTATATGCTGGAAAAGGGCAGGGTGGCGGGCCTGTTGCCGGCAAGCTGCCAGCCGCTTACCTGGTAGTAGTGACCTCTCCCCTTAAAAGGTACCGATT
>Ga0307423_1002222_pt1 | contig 11021 bp, 10 predicted proteins | sample SalMarWE160310MG_FD_202154 | JGI IMG/M metagenome (GOLD analysis project Ga0307423, IMG submission 202154) | Salt marsh sediment microbial communities from the Plum Island Ecosystem LTER, Massachusetts, United States - WE1603-10 | ecosystem: Environmental > Aquatic > Marine > Intertidal zone >...
GAAGATTCAGGGGATTGGGCGAAGCGGCAAAAGCCTCAAATGTAAAAAACAGCACTATTGGCAAAATAAGAAACATCGGTTTTTTCATATAAATTTATTTCTTTCTTACAACATAGTCTTTCAACTAGAAGCTATCTCAAAATAATCTTTTGGCCCAACCTCGGCGTTGGAGCCTCGTTTTAAGTCCTCGACATACTCGAGTATGCCTGCGGGTTAAAACTTGGCACCGCCTTGATCTTGAACCAAAATCTTTATTTTGAGATGGCTTCTAATAATTATGGTTATTCTCCAATTTAGTTGGAGAAGGGGGTCAAAGGATTCACATACGATTTTATAAGCAAATCATTTTAAGTCTCTAAAGTCAAATCGACCACCAAAATTTTCGTATATAATCCTAAGTTGAGCGATTTTCAAGTTTGCCGTCCTAGAGAAATAGGCTTCACATTTCACAGGGCAGGCAGATAAGCAAGTTGAGCGAAGCGAAATCCCGCTCTGCGGGAGAAGAGGTTGTTTCGCTATAGTCGTCTATGCGGAATGGCATCTGACGCAGTAGATGCGGTGAAATTGGAAACGCTCAGCTCAGGATAATGGTTGTCATAAATATAGGCCGTAGTGTAACTATCTATCTTTATAGTGATTCTAACGCGGTTGCCATAGTGCCGATCATTATAATTCTTGACTTCCTATCCGAAGTATTCTATCATACTTCACAAAAATAATTATACAACGAAAGGGCAAAGCTGTCGAAAGGCAGTGACGCAAAGCCGCGGGTCTAAAGCTCCAAAGGCCATGTGATAGCCGGGCTACCGAATGTACCAGCAAACGCCTTCATACAATTGGGTACTAAGGCGTTTTCTGTTTTCAGAAGTTCATTGAAGACCTTTGAAATGCTCATTCTTTAAAGGTCTTCATCGGTAAATGAGCTGACCTCCCGTGGTGTATAACTCAAACAAAGGGAGGTGTCCAATGATAACCGCCGGATTTTTACCAACAATTACCGCCAGCCCTTTTCTTTCCACGTTTATATGGATCATTTTAATCCTTGTGGCTATGTATTTGGCGCGTAAACCAAGTCATCGCTGTTTGATATCTTTTAGCCTGATTATTCGAAATAGCATGCGGCTATTTGCTACTTCGATCAAACTTGCTGAAAAGCGCCTGAACGAACGAAATCGGGATGTATTGCTCAGCGCCGGCAGGCAACATGCCGAACGTTGTGTGGAAAGAGAGTTTGAACGTATCAGCAATTCGGTACAACGAGAACTGGAGGGGTATCCTCAGGTTCAACGCGAGCTAAATGAAAGTATCGTCAAACTGAACGAAGATCACAACAAAAGTTCTGAAGTTCCTCAGGCGCTGCCTGACTGGATTAAGGTCATAAAAGCCATTGCGAGTATTCGACCGGCCAGTGACCCAATTGTGGGCAATATGCTGGAAGATATTCATCAGACTTTATCTGAACAGCACGTAAAAGCGCTCGAGCAGCAGCGCATGGATGCTTCCAATCGTCATGCGATCCTCAATCGAATGCTGCCCCTATTGCGCGGCATGAAAAAGATCCTCGGTGGTTTAAATAAGTCCTTGTCTGAATTGAATTTTAGGGCCAAACGGATCGATCGTTACATGGACAACTATGAACAGATCCGCGAACAGAGCGATGCGGCCATGGGAACGCTTTCTTCCTCTTCGATGACTCAGTTTTTTATTTCGGGTGCGGTTCTTTTGATCGCTCTTGGCGGCGCCATAATTAATTTTAATCTAATCGCTTTGCCGATGTCTGAAATGGTGGGCGGTGCCAGCTATCTCGGCCCGTACAAGACTTCAGATATAGCCGGTTTGGTAATTATCTGCCTCGAAATCTGTACCGGCATTTTTTTGATGGAGTCTCTGCGTATCACGCAACTTTTTCCAATCATTGGCAGTATGGACGATCGCTTGCGTATGATGTTGTTCTGGATCGCTTTGAGCCTGCTGGCAATTTTAGCCGGTGTAGAATCGTCGCTGGCCTTTATGCGTGACCGGATTGCAGGTGATATGGAGGCATTGCGTCAGAGCCTGGCAGGTGTAAAGCCCAGTTCCGTCGCCGGCAGTGTAATCCCAACTGTCGGACAGATGGTAATGGGCTTTATCTTGCCTTTTATTCTCACTTTTGTGGCCATACCTTTGGAATCTTTTGTGGCATCTGCCCGAACCATTTTGGGCATCATCGCTGCATGGATACTTCGTTCTTTGGCCTTTGTATTGCGACTGATCGGCCAACTCGGGTACTACACAGGGAGATTGATGATAAACCTCTATGATCTTTTTATTTTTCCGGCGCTTTGGCTGGAGGGGGTTGTGACGCAAAGCTTGTTTCGGACTCAAACCAAAGGCAACGAAACAGATAAAGAGAAGACGATCGGACCGGGGACCATGCCATCTGTGGAACCACTGGCCGAGAACAAGGAGATGGCAAAATGAAATCTTTTCGATTTTGGCTCATCGGTTTTTTAATCCTTTTGGCCGGCTGCTCGCAACAATCCAACCGTGCAAAAGGGGTATACATGCTGCTGGATACATCGGGAACCTATGCTGTAGAGTTGAGTAAAGCCCGTTTGATCATCAACTACCTTTTGGGTACTTTACAGCCCGGAGACACTATGGCTGTGGGGTGCATCGATACCGGCAGTTTCAGTGAAAAAGACATTGTCGCCAAGGTCACATTTGATGCCCGACCATCGGTGGCCAATAACCAGAAACGCGCTTTTAAAAACAAAGTCAGTTCGTTTGTAACAGGTGTTCGACAAAGCAGATATACCGATATCTCCGGTGGCTTGCTTCAGGCCATTGAGTATCTGAATGAATCCGGAGCTGCCAATAAATACATTCTGGTATTTTCAGACCTTCAGGAAGAACTGGCCCAGGGGTATGTAAGGGATGTCCCGTTTGAACTGTCCGGATTCCATATCATAGCACTTAACGTGACCAAACTGCGTGCTGACAATCAGGATCCAAAGATCTATCTGGCCCGCGTCGAGCAGTGGCGGAAAAAGGCAGAAAAGGGTGGTGGCACGTGGCGGGTAATAAATGACCTGGAGCGCCTCGATAACATCTTAGCAAAGGGTTAGGATGCCTTTAGATATTGGCATGCCGATAATATAACCTCAATGAATATATTTTCACCATTTTGTTTACGATCAATTGAGATATAGGCGGGGGATGATGAGCGTTAATCAGCAGGCTATAGCGACTATTTGCCGCACGCTTTCATCCCCGCTTTTTTTCAGAACGGCTCCCAAATTATATTAATCTTTATATCAATAAACCATATGGATATTTGAACGTTAAATCTTATTTTTGCCTTATCCGGGAACCTGCTGCTTTTTCCTGTTTAACCACTGTTATCCATCACAACTATCATTCATAACCAAAATCTGGATTATTTTACGGTCAAAGTATTGACTTATTATTAGGAATGGATTAATTTATGGCTAACTGAATCTACCACTCACTACTTGTGTATATTTCTGATCTTTATTTTGGAGCTTGTCCAAAGAACCTATCTTTTTTGGGCCTTCCTTCAAAGTGGCCTCCTGAGCATTTGCACAAGATATAAGGAAAGGAAGAAAATTAGATGGAAGGTTATGTCAAATCGTACAGTGAAAAAAAAGGTTATGGTTTTATACACACTGAAGAATATGGGGTTGTTTTTGTTCATAAATCGGGCATCAAGGAATTTGGACATTTCGGTTTACAGAAGGGTGACCATGTATCTTTTGAATTAAAAGAAACCTCTAAAGGCAAACAAGCCATCAACTTACAGCCTCTCAAATCCTATTAATTTGGAAACGCATAATACTTTTCTATTTTAATACTTACCATTTAATAACGTAATTTGCATTGATATTCAATTGATAGCGATCTTAAATGTCAGGAAAATTAACCTTTAAAATTACTTTTATTAGAAGGAGATCAGAATGAATATTTACGTAGGGAACTTATCGTATGAGGTGACTGAGGAGGATTTGAAAGAGGCCTTTGGGGTTTTTGGAGGGGTCGATACCGTCAAAATTATAAAGGACAATTACACTGGCAGATCAAAAGGCTTCGGATTTGTGGAGATGCCTGCTAAATCAGAAGCACAGTCTGCAATCGAAGGCTTGAATGGAAAGGATTTGAAAGGCCGAAACCTTAATGTCAATGAAGCCCGCCCTCGTGCAGAAGGCCGTCGAGGTGGTTCACGGCCTGGAGGACCACCAAGACGTGGCGGAGGAGGACGTAGTGGCGGAGGACGTGGCGGCGGAGGACGTGGTGGAGAAGGACGCGGCGGCGGGGGGGGGCGACGCTTTTAGTAATCGGAACTCGGACCTAAGAAAAATGATGGTCATCAGTCGTATATAAATAACACCTAACATTGGATTAAAAATCTGGAAATGACATACTGAATCTTTAAAAAGGGAATCGATATAGTTTTTAAAACATATTGTAATACTTTGAAAAAAGGAGAAAAACATGAACAAAGGAGATCTAATCAGTGAGGTTTCAAAGGTCTTAAACAGCAAAAAAAATGCTCAGGAGGCTGTGGATTGTGTTCTTTCAAGCATTACCAAGGCGTTGGGAAAAGGAGACGCTGTATCATTGATTGGATTCGGCACATTTAAAGTGGCTGAAAGAAAGGCTCGTAAAGGCAGAAATCCACAGACAGGGGAAGAGATATATATTGCGGCAAGCAAAGTTCCAAAGTTTGCTGCAGCAAAGGCTTTGAAAGATGCTGTGAAATAATTGTTATATAATCTGAGCGTTTCAACTTATTGAAATGATTAATTTAGGTGTTGGTTTGTAGATATATGTTACACAGGCAGGGTCATTAATGACCCTGCATTTTTATTATGCATCTTAAAAAGTCGGACCTTGAAAAGATTTGCAGAGAATTGTTAAGCGCTTCATGGGGAGCTTTATCGTGGAAGTGGGACCACCGTTTTGAAGCTTTTCTGGCAGAATTTTCTATAGATAAAAGAGAAGAATTTCGCGCGATGTTGGAGCGCGATTTCAGCAATATCTGGGACAGTTCAAACATCGGTGAAGCACCTGCTATTGTAAAGATGTGCAACAGTAACTTTGGCGGCCTAAGGTCAGACCAACTGCTTTTTACCACAGACCCGAGCCAAGATATTTTTATCTTTGGTGCCTGGTGGCCGTGGGGCGATGGAAGAACTATCTCTTTTCGTATCGCATCACCTGTGCCGTAGAATTGATGACTTTTATCGTTTCCACAGTGTCTTTGAGAAACCGGCGTTTTTGTGCATTCACGAAAATGATCAGGTTTTAAATAAATCGTTTGATGGTTGCCGATTTTTTGAGGTTTTCGATGTAACCTTGGATTTCAGTTTTCTCCTTTTCATTCTTTAAGTGTTGTTCGAGCTTCTGTTGAACTTCTTTATAGGGGATGGTTCTGGCTGGCTTTTTATCGGTTACCTTGATCAGATGGTAACCGAATTGGGTCTCGACAATTTCGCTGACCTCACCGACGTTCAACGCAAAGGCCGCATCTTCAAAGGGCTTCACCATCTGGCCTCGACTGAAATAACCCAGATCGCCGCTGCGTTGGGCTGTGGGCCCTTCGGAATTGGCTTTGGCCAATAGACCAAAGTCCTCACCTTGGCGGACTTTTTTTTGAACGGTTTCAATTTTCTTTCGGGCTTGAATTTTTTTGGATTCTTCGGTGCCGGATGCCACTTTTATCAGAATGTGGCTGGCCTTTACTTGCTCCGGCTGCTTAAACAAATTCGGGTTGTTGTTATAAAATTTATTGCTTTCTTCCTCGGTTACCGTGACCTTTTGACGTATGTTGGTATCGAGCAGCTGGTTTATGGCCAGGCCGCGTTGAATCTGGGCTCGAATTTCTTTTTCAGAAATACTCATCCCTTCCAGTGCTTTTTTATAAGCTGCTTCATCAGGAAAGCGTTTTTTAATCGTCTCAATTTGCTCGTTGACGGCCTGATCCTCAACTTTAACTTTTTCCTTTTGACTCTGTTGATACAGCACTTCAGCTTCAATCAAATTTTCTAAAATTCGATTTTTAACGGTTGTCAGATCTGCATCGCTCAAAGGCTGGCCTCTCTGTGCTGCCCGTTTTTGAAACATAGACAGCTCGCGTTCATACTGGATCTTGGAAATGGGTTTGCCATTGACGATAGCTGCCTCTTTACCGGAAGAGGCTGCTTTATCTGCTGACCATGCCGGCCCGGCAAGAAGGCAAATGCCAACGACGGCCATGATCAATCGGTTAATTCCTTGGGAACATAATCGCATTCTGATACTCCTTTCAAAAATACTCGGTTTACAAAAAAAAGGGTTCTTCTCCAAGCCTTTAACATTCTTTCGATTTCGGCGATACGTTTGATCTGATGCAACTGGAAATGCTCTTTAAGAAAAGCGTCGTTGGAAATATCGACCTAAAGAGGGAAAAAGTCTTACAGATGTGCGGATCCCGCTGCCGGCAGATGGTCTTAAAATTTAATTGTATGGATTTGAATACTAAATGAAGATTCTATTGTCAATACGGCATTTAACTGTAAATTGGCTGAAAATCGAACTGTCAAGTATAGGTTGGGTCAAAACCCCACCCAAGCGTCCAAGCTATGAAAAAATGGATAAAAGAAATTGATATCTTCGAAATAAAAATTGCTTGATATTTACAGTACGAATTTGATATTTATCAAATTGTCGAAGTGGATGATTATAGCCATCCTAATATTTCATAAAAAAGTTAGAGAGATCTTTTTAATTAGCAATGAAAACCGGTTGTTATTTACATTTCTGCGATATCTTTTTTAATGTTCCCAATTCACCTTTATCAATTAAATTTAAATCCCCTGCCAACAAATCTGGGTTCCTTTCTGTGAATATATTTTTGCTTTTCACTTGACTCCTTGGACCCTCGATCCCTTGGATCCTTTAGGGTTTTTTAAAGCATTTCACTCGAGCCCCTGGCCCAGACCGATTAACCTTACTAGATTATCAATAAACGACCATTATTATGAAGCTTAGCCTATACTTTAAGCGATCACCGCGTCGCGACAGGGCGGGCCTTGAGTCCTTGGCTCCTTGTCCCCTTTTTATTAGTGATGCCCACCACGACGATAGGCATAAGGATGATGTCCGTAGTGATGAGGCCGATAATAACCATGGTAGTATGGCCGTCCGAAGTTAAAGGAAAGGTAGGGGACAAACGGCCATCCCCACCATCCGTAGTAGTAAGAAGGAGGAGGTGGTGGTGGATAATACTGGACCACCGGAGGCGGAGAAGTACAGACTTCTTCAACAGTTTCCTTTACCATCTTTCCGTTTTCCCAAACCCGTTCCCGAACTTGTCGGCAATTGGCATTGTTCGATTCCTCGGGTATGGCTTCAACGGCATGTCCGTCTTTATCATAATAAATGACACGTTTGCCATACTGGGCTGCGTCTCTGGCTGCCTGATAATCCTGATCGATTGCATTGCCGACCAAGGCGCCAAGAATGGTTCCTGCGGCCAGTCCGATGAGGGTACCCTGAGTATTGCCTCCAATCGCCTGGCCTATTAAAGCACCCATGCCGGCACCTGTTACAGCTCCTGCCTGGGTATTGTATCGGTCAGGAGGGTAGTGGGCGCATGAGACAAGGAAAACAGATAAAATAAAAGTTAATATAACCATATGAAATTTCATAAGTAAATCCTTATTTTGTGTTAACGTAATGATCATTCTCCGATGCAAAATCCTTTCTATCTCGCATCTTTGTTTCGGACGCTTCCTCCCATTTAGACGCTCAAGGACAAAAATAGTTTACATCACATGTTAAATGTTATTTAAAATGATTGTCCTGGGGTTCTTTCACCTTCTCCATTCAAGATAATTGTTTATAAAGTACTAAAGATGGCGTGTCTAAAAGGGAAATATTCATATGCCATTCCCTGAACGTATAGCACACTGTGGCATGTTTAAGTTGCAAATATAACTCATTGAAATTAAATTGTATTCGTGATATAAAAAAACACGCTCAATTTTCTTGGGTTTTATCCTCTAAGCACTGATAAGGAAAACAAATTGAAAAAGAACACACTTAAATATCTCATTAATGTGACACTCTTTATTGACATCACGTCGATTGTGGTTTTGGGTTTTCTTTTGGGATTTGTGATTCCAAAAGGGCAAGGCTACTCCTTTCAAAAATATTTTTTAGGGCTTTACCGCCATGACTGGGCGGACATTCATCTTTATCTGGCACTTTTACTTCTGCCGCTTTTAGTATTTCATGTCTGGTTTAACTGGACATGGGTCGTCCAATCAACCAAACGTTACCTGGGAGGTCATTGGAAGAATTTCCTTTGGGCCATTTCTTTTGCCTGGATCATCGTATTGATTGTCGGATGGTTTGCGGTAAAATTTTAAGGGATCGATATCTTTAAAAGGGTCTCAATTTGTTATTTTCAGATCAAGTTCGATATCTATCAAATGGTCTAAAATGCGATCATGGAAAGATATCCCTTGTTTCATTTCGGGAATAAATTTTCAAATTTTGGTAATTAAAGGTGGGAGTATGGAATATTAACCTTTGGGGAAAGCAACAAATAGTTCCTTGTTTTCATTTCATCTAACTTCAAAAAGGGAATGCTTATCAATAATCAGGTGATCAACCTGAATAAAATGATCCAGAAAGGAAGACAGAAGATAAAACTTAGAACGGCACCTTTGAAGAAATAGTGTGGTTCAACATTATCTAAGTGCCATTCCACAACTTCTTTCTCGACCAATGGTACAATATCTTCTTCCGAAACATTTATCGATTCAGATCTGTTTTCAGCCAAATTGTTCGGAGAAATTTTATTTTCCATAATGTCAACCTTATCCGCCTTTACTTATGATAGAGCTTTTCAGGGTTTTGGATAATATGACCGAGGATGAACACTATCTTTTCCAATCCCGAAAATGATCGTTTTTTGAGGCAAATTGTATATCCTAATTCATAAGTTTACGATTTTATAATGTCAAGCAGAATTATACATAATTAGCATATAATTTAATCAAATTAGGATATATTGTAATTTATTAGATTAAATTGCCATATATTGTATGTTCAATAATAAACAAGGCGAATAAAATCGGATTGTTTAAACATAATACCTACTAAAGTACTGCTATCAGAAATGGAAGCTGCAATGCCGTAAAAAGCCATCGCAAAGATTATGATTGCGGTCAATGAAGCTCATCTTCATCCGAGCAAGCGAGGAATTTGTGCTCCAACTTAAGGAAGTCTAAGGATCGATGTATTGGGCGACTTGCTTTCTGATAGGGACATTTCGAAATGATAAATAAATCAGGCCGAGCCAAATTGCCCTGAAAACGAAGAGCAAAAAAAAAGAACGCTTGAATCCTCGAACCCTTTACATCATATGATCGAAATATTATGCGACAATCTCACACAGGATCAGGCCGACACCTATGGATTGGTGCTGGATGCATACGGTCTGACGTATTCCATAAGAAGATCCGGCAGCAACTGGGAAATTTGGGTTGATGAGGCGATTCACGACAGGGCCTTGGAACTTATCGCGCAATATATTGAGGAGAATCCAAATATTTCGCTGCCTGATGCACAGGAAACAGAAACGCATCGGAAGACTTTTACCGGCATTTGGGCAAGCTTGATTTTAATGGCATGCAGTATAATCGTAAATATGTCGGGTAGCGCGGATTCAGTTGTCATGGAATATGGTGCGTCGGCCTATGATATTCTCCATGGAGAAATATACAGGACCGTTACCGCTTTGATGCTGCATGTGAGCTACCCGCATTTGGCAGGCAATATGGCTGGAATCGCCATATTCGGCACCGCGGTTTGTAATGTTACCGGAGCAGGTGTCGGCTGGTTGATGATACTGTTAACCGGAATTTTCGGAAACCTGGCCAATGCAGCCCTGTTTAGATACGGCCATATTTCAATCGGCGCATCAACTGCTGTATTTGGCGCTATCGGTATTCTGGCCGCATATCAGCTAACCAGGAAGATAAAAATTTCCGGCCAGCGGATGAAAGCCTGGCTTCCCCTTGCCGGCGGTCTGGCCCTTCTCGGGTTGTTGGGATCAAGCGAACACTCGGACCTTACGGCACATCTGTTCGGCTTTATAGCGGGAATTTGTTTCGGACTTCTCTACTCTCTGTATTTTTGTTATCTTCTGGAAAAAAGACATCAGATCTACTGTATGGGCGCCACAATCGGTATGGTTGTTTTATCCTGGTACCGGGTGCTGTTTCCTGCAAAACCGTAATAAAGCTTTATCGTCTATAGGTTTTAGTTATGGGTGTGACCTGTCGTACGCCTGTTATAAACACAAGACGCACAAAGGAAAAAAACATGACCGACGGAAAAATTGAAAAATTGGCAGTATTAATAGATGCAGATAATGCCCAACCTTCTATTATTGAAGGGCTGCTATCGGAAATTGCAAAATATGGAACAGCCAATGTCAAGAGAATTTACGGCGACTGGACGGTGCCCGGCCTTAAGGGGTGGAAAGAGGTTCTATTACAGTATTCTATTCAGCCCATACAGCAGTTTAGATATACCATGGGGAAAAATGCTACTGATAGTGCCATGATTATCGATGCAATGGACTTGCTTTTCGCGGGTAAATTCGACGGATTCTGCATTGTATCCAGCGATAGTGATTTCACTAAGCTGGCCTCAAGGATAAGAGAGGCCGGTCTTATTGTCTATGGATTCGGGGAGAAAAAAACGCCTGAAGCATTTGTTTCCGCATGTGACAAATTTATTTTCACTGAAGTACTTCGATCCAAGGATGACGATACCGAGAAGATTCGTCGTAAGACTACCAACGAGCTTAAGCAGGATACGAAACTCGTCAATTTATTTAGAAACGCAGTTGAGGCTTCTTCGGATGACAGTGGGTGGGCTCATCTTGGAGCTGTCGGCAGCAACATTGCCAAACAATCGTCAGGGTTTGATCCGCGAAACTATGGTTACAGAAAATTAGGTGAATT
>Ga0307423_1002223_pt1 | contig 11019 bp, 9 predicted proteins | sample SalMarWE160310MG_FD_202154 | JGI IMG/M metagenome (GOLD analysis project Ga0307423, IMG submission 202154) | Salt marsh sediment microbial communities from the Plum Island Ecosystem LTER, Massachusetts, United States - WE1603-10 | ecosystem: Environmental > Aquatic > Marine > Intertidal zone >...
ATTTCTTGCAAAAACAGGCTCGTCAAAAACCAGACGAACTGGCTTTCGCTTTTCTCGAAAATGGGGTAGATATTTCCTCGGCAATCTCATGGAGCGAATTGGAAAAAAGGGTGCGCTCATTTGCAGTGAATTTGCATTTGATGGTCGATCAGCCAGGAGAGAGGGCTTTGTTGCTTTATCCCTCCGGCTTAGAGTTTATTGTCGCATTCATGGGTTGCCTGTATGCTGGTGTGGTCGCAGTTCCAGCCATCATTCCTCACCTTAAGCGTGCTACCCCGCGATTGAAAAGCATTGTTTCTGATGCCCAGGCAACCTTGGCGTGCACGACTCGCGATATGTATGAAAAAATCGCACCCATAATTGCAGATGACCAGCAACTGTCTCAATTGCGATGGGTGGTTAATGAGGATATAAAGCCAGATTTGGCTGAACAATGGCTCCCATCTGATCCGGATCCAGATTCTATTTGTTTCTTGCAATATACGTCCGGATCCACAAGTGAACCCAGAGGGGTTAAGATTTCGCACTTTAACCTGTTTAGGACGATTGAAGATATCAAGGCCGGATTGGATTTCAATGCGAGCAGTAGGATGGTGACCTGGTTGCCTATCTTTCACGATCTGGGCTTGATTTATGGTCTGCTAACGCTGCTTTCCTGTGGGGGAAAGGCGTATATCATGTCCCCTGTGACCTTTCTGGAACAACCACTTCGCTGGCTGACGGCGATAACGAAATATCGCGCTACCCATACAGCGGCCCCCAATTTTGCTTATGAACTATGCGTTCGAAAAATAAGCCAGGAAGCAAAGCAGGGGCTCGATTTAAGCTCAGTGATAGCGTTCGTAAATGCTGCAGAGCCAATCCGACTGGAAACCATGCAGGCATTCGATAAAGCATTTAAGGATTACGGCTTACGACCGGATGCCCAGGTAGCTGGTTATGGCTTGGCTGAGTCGACGGTGAAAGTCACGTCTCAACCAGCTTACCAGGGGGTGGTGTATACCTGCGCGGACCGGCTAGCACTGGAACAGAATCGCATCTCCCTGGTGGATCACGACACGCCTGGGCATTATGATCTGGTTAGTAGTGGTACGAGCGCAATTGGAGCCCGAATCCTGATTATTAATCCTGCTGACCTGTTGCCATTTTCGGAGACAGAGGTGGGCGAAATTTGGGTCCAGAGTGATAGTGTCGCACTCGGTTACTGGAATCGACCGCAAGAGACCCGGGAAACCTTCCAGGCCTATACTGCGGATGGCGACGGCCCTTATTTGAGAACCGGCGACCTGGGATTCCTTTTGGAGGGAAACCTTTACATAACCGGGCGATTGAAGGACATGGTCATTATTCAGGGGCGTAATTATTATCCACAGGATATCGAACTCAGCGTGGAGAAGGCTCATCCAAGTCTGCGCCCAAGTTGTGGGGCAGCTTTTTCCAATACAGTCGACGAGACTGAACACCTGGTCATGGTCCAAGAGGTGCGGCGGGAATTTCGTCAGCTAGACGATTTCCAGCCTGTTCTCAATGCTATTCGCATGGCTGTCGCCAGAAATCACGGCCTACGAGCCCATGCGGTAATATTGGTTTCCCCTAATACTGTCCCCAAAACGACCAGTGGCAAGATCCGACGCGCCGCGACCCAACGAGCTTATAAGGATAATGAACTGGAAGTGCTTGCGGTGTGGCGGGCCCCGGAGTAGTTGCGGATTGGTCCCTGAAGCGGACCAAGGGTTGCGGTAAAACAAATAGGTGAGCTGATTTTTCAAGAGTATAATCGCCCTCAGCCAAAGAAGAGAGGAGATTGATGGATACCCCGGTTCCATATTATGATGACGAAATAGATCTACGCGAATTTATCTTCACCCTATTGAAGGGTTGGAAATTAATTTTACTGTTCACTTTGCTTGGCGGGGTGGCTGCTTTGGTGATTAGCAAACTGCAGCAGCCAGTGTATGAGACCAGCGCTCAGGTTCTCATCTTTCCGAGCGTCTCTCCAGCTACAGCTCAGTTTCTTATCTCTCCGGATGGCACACCTGTCACTATCAGTCCTGCGGTGTTCTTGCTGAGTGATGCTGTCCGCCAGAAATCGGCGGATAGCCTGGGCCTGGCAGTATCCAAAATTCCCCCGGTATCGATCGCGGCCGATAAGACCAATACGACGCTGTTTACCATCACGGCACAAGCGGCTAGCGCGCAAAAGGCGATGCAGGTCGCCAATGCCTGGGCGGAAGCAGGAATCGCGTACATGAATGTGTCTGCCCAGCTCCCCTTGGCACAGGAGGCGCAAGCCCGGTCCGCACTTGAAGCGGCCGATCGCGCTCTGGTGGATTACCAGCAGCACAACGGGCTGGACCAGTTGACCTGGGCTGACTTGCAAGACCTGACCGGGATTGGTTTGGCGAACAACGTTCTCGCCCCGGGGGGTCGGGAATTGCCCAATATCTCTCCATCTCAACGCCTGGAGATCGCAAAATTGATGCAGGCGCGCCTGGATGCGCAGACAGAATATGAAACAATCCGTTCCCTGGTGGTTCAAACGAAATATAACCTGGCTGCGAATCCTCCTCTAGTTATCAAGTACGCTCCTGTGCCGAAGGCTCCCATAAAACCCAAGCTCGTGGTGAATACGCTGCTGGGTGCTTTGGCAGGGGCGCTGCTGGCAATGAGTTGGATTATTCTACGCGGTTGGCTGCGGCAATCTACTGATAATTCCAAAAATCGACCAAGTTGATTGCATCCTATGATTGACCCTTGCTTGCGGACAGGCATCTTCCCCAATCCGACTAGTTGTCGTCCTGCGCACAAGGATCCATGCAGTATCCTCGGTCATAATTCCCGCATTAGAATTTCATGACTTGGCAGATAAATACAACCTCGTCGGTGAGCAAAGCATTGTTAAATGCCATACAAAAAGAGTGATCGATTGCAAAGCGACCATGAAGCCCGGTATTTGATCATCGCGGGTACGACCAAGGCGGGAACAACCTCGCTGTTTAATTATCTGGCTGATCATCCTCAGATATGTGCCGCCTCCTGGAAAGAAAGCCGTTTTTTCCTCGATCCCGATTACCCGGTCCGCAGGCATCTTGACTATAGCGCGGGATTAGAAACCTACCAGAGGATTTTTAGATTTTGTGATGCCGGACAGATCCGCCTCGAAGCCACGCCTGACTACCTGTACTCAGCCGGAACTCCCCAACGTATTCATGCAGCTCTCAGGAACGTACAGTTGATTTTTATCCTGCGCGAACCCGTTTCCCGGCTTGTTTCCTGGTATCGTTTTGCCCGACAGCGAAATTTAATTCCAACCGCCATGAACCTTGAGGATTACGTTCAACTTCAATTGGATGGGACAGCCCCCCCTACTCAGCCGTTTCTTGCATTGGAACAGGGACGGTACTTTCCATATCTGCAGAGGTACTGCTCAACCTTTGATAAAGAGCAGATTCTATTGTTGTTTTTTGAGCAGCTGTCGGCAAACCCACTCTCGGCAATCCAATCAATCTGTAAATTTACGGACTGCGATGCGGGTTTCTACACTGATTACTCCTTCGTTCGCCGGAATCAATCTATAGAGATTAGAAATCCATATCTTTATTCTTCCTACCTCAATCTGGTCCACTCACTCAGTGCCGTTACCAAAGGCTTGAAGATTCATGCTGTTCTCAAAGACTTGCGACAAAAGACGGAACGGAATTTACTTTCTCTTTGGGAAGTAAAGAGCGAGACTGCGGTTCTCCCGCCTAATGCCGAGAGAATTTTGGTCGACTATTATTGGAATGCGAATGAAGCCCTGGAACATTGGCTGGGGGGGGAATTACCTTCAAATTGGAACAGAGCATCATGATTAAGTCGTTATGGCGAAGTTTTTCTACGACTTTCTTGGCAGGCGTCGACACCCGTTTCATCGTTTCCGAATCTGCCGGGATGTATGCGGTTCGGATTGCCTATAAAGGACTGAATTTTCTGTCGGCGCTTATCTTGGCGCGCGCCTTGAGTGCCGAGCAATTTGGAGCCTTTAATCTGGCATTTTCATGGGCCTCGCTCCTGACGACATTGGCTTTGTTAGGAATGGACCCCCTTACCGTTCGGGAAATTACCAAGCTTGAGGTCCAACAGGAATGGGATGCTCTAAAGGGGTATTTAAAGTGGGTGTTTCGCCAGTTGTTGTTGAATGCCTTGGCGGTGGCTGTCCTGTTTGCTCTCATCAGTTCGAAAATTTATACTCAACAACCAGTTCTACGCTTTACCTTTTTGATCTCGGCAACACTAATCCCTCTCTTCGGGCTGGTGCGCTTATTGCAACCGGCTCTGGAAGGCCTGAAATTAATCGCAATTGGGCGCCTGCCCGATATGGTACTCCAGCCCCTCTCGTTTATTGTTGGAATTTGGTTATTAAAGTATTTTTTTCCAACAGTTTTTTCGTCTGCTCTGGCTGTTGCTTTGTACGCCTTTACAACCCTTTTATTATCGATCGGGATAGGTTTCTACTTGCTAAAAAGAAAATCACCCGAGCAGGGAACAGCAGTCTTTTCGAGGCAGGATGTTAAGAAGTGGCGCCGAAGCGCACTAACCTTCTCGGTCATCAGCTTATTGGCTGTCACGAATGCCCGTTTGACCAGCCTGTTGTTGGGCGCTTTAGCCGATATTTCCCTCGTAGGATATTACAACGTGATCGTACGGGGCACGGAATTTATTTCATTTGGATTGCAAACCATTGGCGCTCCGGTCATGCGTGTTGGCCAGCGCATGTATCTGCAGGAACAAAAAAGCAAGCTTCAGAAACTGCTGACTCGCAGTGCGCAAGGAATGTTTTTAATTGGCTTTCCCATTACTCTTTTTCTGATATTTGGTGGACGGTTTTATTTGCTGGTTTTTGGCAAGCAGTTCTTGACGGCTTACCCGGCTTTAGTGTTACTGAGCTTTGCCGAATTGATTAATCTTATGACCGGTAATGCCGGGTTGCTGTTAAATCGCACGGGACACGAAAACCTGGCAGCCCGTGTTTTGGGGATGTCTGTCCTGGTCAATATCGTGTTGGGTGTGATCCTGATCCCATCCTATGGTTTGTTGGGAGCAGCGATCGCCGATGGATTCGCCACCATACTGCGGAATATTATTTTATCAATTGTGGTCCATCGAAAAATGGGTTTGAATACTACGCCCATTCCCGTTAAACGAATTTCTTCTCAATGATATGAACTGATTATGTCCAACGAACCCTTCGTCAGTGTAATTATCACGAACTATAACTACGAAGTCTTCCTGCCTCGAGCGGTCAACAGCGTCTTCGAGCAGGATTATCCGCAGATGGAGTTGATCGTCGTCGACGATGGGTCTACAGATAACTCGGTCGAATACCTGCGTTCCCTAGGGGATAAAATCAAATTGGTCCTCAAATCGAACGGCGGACCGGCATCAGCGCTCAATGCCGGTTTTGTTGCCTCTCAGGGGGAGATCATTTGCTTCCTGGATGCAGATGATTGCTATCTGCCGGGGAAGATTGATACCGTGGTTTCCATATTAAAACAATATCCAAATGCAGAATGGTGTTTCCACGCATTACAAGTAGAAGATATGCAAGGAAAAGTTCTGCGTCGTACCCCACCTTATTTTGGCAAACCAGTGAATTTTCGCTGGCGATTACGTATAGGTCTGCGTGTGCCGCCTGCTGGGCCAACAACAGGCTTATGCTTTCAGCGGGGGTTATTGGAGCGAATCTTGCCATTGCCGGAAATCCGTGCCGTTGGGCTCGATGATAATTTTCTCAAGATTTCCGCTCAATTCCTGGCGAAGGGGGTATATGAAGAGCGCATATTGGCGATTCAGTATGTCCACGGGAATAACCTGCACACCAATCGCCCCGACCGATTTCCTGGCCAGGCGTATCGCCATGTTTTTACATCTTACTGGTTACGACGGCGGTACCCAACTTTGAAATGGTGGACCGCCCTGTCCTTTGCCAAGGGCTTAGCGTTTGTCGACCGTTTTGGTGTCAGCGGGAAAAATTCTCTTGAAAGTTACCGACGAGAGTATTGGGAGACTATTTCTTTACCTGAAAAGATCTTGGTTAGTATATTCTATAGGATTTATCATTTCAAACGCCCGTGGAATCCGTAGTCGTATCCGATTATAATGCTTCCCTCTCCGGACAAATGTTTCGTGTGTGTCGATTTCCCTGAGTTTTGGCCGTGGAACAAAATATAGATCGATCCAGATGACAGTTAAAAATGTAAAATCTTGGCCCAATTTTTTCATCATCGGCGCTCCGAAAGCTGGAACGTCTTCGCTGCACTATTACCTCTCCCAGCACCCCGAAATTTTCATGTGCTTTCCCAAAGAGCCCATGTTTTTTGCCCTGCAGGGGCAGCCTGTGAATTTTGTGGATCCCAGGCAATGGATGTCCCGAAACGCAATCACGGAAGAACCCGCGTACCTCCGTTTGTTTGCATCAGCCAAACCCTCTCACAAGATTCGAGGCGAAAGCAGCACGATTTATTTATTTGTCCCCCGAGCCGCAGAGGCCATACATCGTGCTGTTCCCAATGCCAAATTGGTTGCTATTTTGCGGCAGCCTGTCGAACGCGCTTTTTCGCATTATGTTATGAATCGCCGAGATAGGAAAGAGCCTCGTGGTGAATTCAGGGATGCGTTTCAGGAAGATGATCAACGAACAACGGAGAATTGGACTTATGGTCTGCGATATAAAAGCCTGGGGCTCTACGCTCCTCAAGTGGAGCGCTATTTAAAAATGTTTTCACGCCACCAGTTGCTTGTGTTCTTGTATGAAGATTTTCTAACCGCCCCGCGAGACATGCTGGGGAAGATTTTCGATTTTCTGGATGTGGATACCGAATTTAAGCCGCACCTCACCGCACGGCGAAACATATCCGGCATTCCCCGCTGGCGGTGGGTGTTCAACGTATGTCGGAAACTATCGCGTTGGAACCGGGTTGTGGGAGATTATGCTTGGGTCAACGCGAGCATCACCAGATTAGATCAAATAAATTTACGGCGGATATCGTTGGATCCGGAACTTAAACATGAACTGACCTTGGCTTACTATAAGGAAGATATCTTGACTTTGCAAGAAATGTTAAATCGGGATCTTTCCAACTGGTTGAGCTAGATCATGGAGGAAGACGCGAATCCGCTGGAATTTCGAGATTCTTTTCCGAAACGACCTCTTCTTCATGTCCCAGCCCATACAAGGGCGAGATGCATTAAAATGTTAGATGCAATCCCCTTCCTTTTTGTGGGATACGATTAGGAGATATATGAGGCCTCCCGACTTCTTGATTGTTGGTGCGGCTAAGTCCGGTACCACTGCACTCTACCAATATTTGAGCAAACACCCTCAAATTTTCATGAGCCCGGTAAAGGAACCCAACTTTTTTACATTCGCGGGCGGAATACCCGAATTTGGTGGGCCACCCTCTCCCCTACCCGAACGTTCGGTGGTCGAAGCAAGTGAGTATCGGACCCTTTTTGCGTCAGCAACCGGAAGACAGATATGTGGTGAGGCGTCGCCCACCTATTTGTATTATCAACATGTACCTCAATGCATATTTTCCCATAATCGGGATTCAAAGATAATTGCGATATTGCGCAATCCCGCCGATCGTGCTTATTCCAATTATCTCTTCTTGCGGCGCGATAACCGTGAATTCTTATCGAATTTTCGGGATGCTCTGGAAGCGGAAACAGATCGCATAAAGGAAAACTGGGAATTCATTTGGCATTATGTTCAATTGGGTTTCTATGGGAAACAGCTCAAGCGTTACTATGATGTGTTTCCACGGGCTCGGATTAAGGTATTCCTTTACGATGATTTTCAACGCCTCCCCCAAGCAGTTTTGCGGGATGTATTCGAGTTCTTGGAAGTCGATCCTGGTTTTGAACCGCGAATGGACATAACCCCCAATCTTTCCGGGATTCCCAAAAGCCGCCTATTGCATCGTACGTTGTCCAAACCCAGCATAGAAATGACGATAAGCAAGTACTTACTTCCCTCTGCTTTGCGAAAGCAGGTAAAGCAAGCACTAATGAAAAAGAATTTAAGGCGCCCGTCCATGCCACCTATGGATCGGGAATACCTGATCGGGATTTATCGGGAGGATATCCTGTTTTTACAAGACTTGATTGGGCGCGACCTATCGCTTTGGTTGAGAGATTGAGCGGATGGATTTACCTGTCGAGCCATTGCGTCAGGGGATTGTGACCCCAATCGAACGTCCGATAACAGAAGGGTTCTGGATGTTGGTGCTAGTTATGCTCTATCTGACATTCAGGGATGTTTTTATTACGCTCTTTCACTCGTTGCCTTTTTCTGCTTTTATAGCAAATAGTCTGGATGTTATCGTTGTTTCTGGTTTCTTCTTAATTCTAATCGCTGGGCTGATCTACCAGCGCCCGGTCTGGAGGCTCACCCCGCTGGATAGCTGGCTGATCTTGTTCGGAATTAGCCTGGTGATTTCGCTCGTACTCAACAGAACTTTCTCGCTGAGAGGCTTGGACAATGTGGTCAAATTGTTCCGATATCTTGCGGTGTATTACATTGCTATTAATTCACCGTGTGTTATAGCTGACCGTCTCCTTGTGCGGAAATTTATCATCCGCTTGGGGCTGCTGCTCAGCCTCAGCGCCATCGTATTTTATCTCCTGCCCCTGCTGAATACCAAGCTGGAAGCCTTTCTGTCCCCCGCTGGCCGTGGAATCGCGAAGGTCGGCAGCGTACGGCTGACTTTTAGCACCAATGCAGAACTAGCCGGATTTCTAGTGTTTGCCTTGATCGTTTTTTTGTATTCGACCAGGTTCGAGAAAAAACGTCTTACTGGACGTACAAGTTGGGCTGCCATTCAGCGCATAATAATCATCACCCTATTTTTATTTGCGATCTATACCACCTATAAACGGGCTTTCTTGCTCGCTACTTTTGGGGTTTTGTTTTTGTATTGGTGGACGCATAAACGTATTACCCGGACAATGCTGGCGATGTCTTTCCTCTCGCTGGCTGGTATTCTGATGATTCTGCTGGTTATGAATACGGACCCAATCATTCAGTTGATCAATGCAGCGGGGCAACCATTGGGCGTGCGGGTCGAGGCTTTTTCCTCCAGGCTCTTTTTATTGCAGCTCTTATCTCCCGATTATTGGCATAGGGTGTTTGCCGCCTCGCGTGGCTGGACAATCAGTGTCTTCATCCCGCATTTCATCACATCGCATTACGGGCTGTTTGGGACTGGCCCTGACGAATCATTAATGAGAATCACACTGGCCACTGTCGATCCTGACCTGGGAAGACTGTTGGTCTATCAGGGATTTGAAGATGTATATTGGGCGGCTGCGCTGGCATATTACGGCTTAAGCGGTCTGATCCTGTTATGGATCATCGGGGGAAAGTTGTTCCTGCTTGCCCGCCGCGTCGCTGCTTCTGCCAATACTTGGATCGAGAAAACCGATGCTCAGATCCTTGGAATGTTGGTCCTAATTACATTTCTTTTGAGCTTTGTGGAACGAGTACCTGAACTCGCGATTATGAGTTTTATATTCTGGTTGTATGCCGGCTTGGTGACGAACAGTCACTTACGAATGCGCCGAAAACGAGTTGTGCGATGATCGTACTTTCGGCCTCCCAAAACTACTACCTGCGTGGTGGTTCCGACCGGGTTTTTTTTGAGACCAACCAGATTCTGGAAAGACACGGCCAGCGCGTCATCCCTTTTACTGCCCGGGATGAGCGCAATCTCCCTACCCCCTGGTCAGGATATTTCCCGTCCGCAGCGGATTTTGACCAGCCGGGTTTGATTGACCTGGCGCGCTACGTCTACTCCCTGCCCGCTCAACGAGCCGTGAAACGGTTGCTAACTGTCGAGAGACCGGACATCGCCCACCTGCACATTTATTACGGCAAGTTAACCAGCTCCATTCTGAGACCTCTGCATCAGGCGGGCATCCCTATTGTCCAGAGCCTGCACGAGTACAAACTGGTTTGTCCGGTGTACACTCTGGTTTCCAACGGGCGGATTTGCGAAGCCTGCCAGGGACATCGCTTTTACCGGGCCCTACCGCGGCGCTGTAACCGGGCCTCTCTGGCCCGGACGGGATTGAGCGTGCTGGAAAGTTACGTCTCTCGTTGGGGCGGCGCCTGGTCCGGGATCGATCATTTCATCGCGGTCAGCAATTTCATGCGTGAGAAGATGATTCGGCTCGGCTTGCCGGCGGATCGTATCACGACCGTTTATAATTTTGTGGACCTGGCTGCCGTGGAGCCGAATCCGCAACCGGGCCGCTATCTGCTGTACAGCGGCCGGCTCGAGCGCATCAAGGGCCTGCTCACGCTGCTGGAGGCGATTGCCCCGCTTCGGCAGGTCCCGTTAAAGATTGCCGGGGAGGGCAGCGCCCGGGCTGAGATCGAGGCCTACATCGAGGAGCATAACCTATCGCAGGTGGAATTGCTCGGCTTCAAGAGCGGTGCTGAATTGTCCGACTTGATCCACAATTGCCTGGCGGTTGTAGTCCCCTCGCAGTGGTACGAGACTTTCGGTTTGGCCATCGTGGAGGCTTTTGCGCACGGACGTCCGGCCATCGGCTCGCGCATCGGGGCCATACCTGAGTTGATTGAACCAGGCCGGGATGGGTTCCTGGTCTCGCCGAGGGAAGCCGAGTCTCTGCGGGAAAAGATCCTGTGGTTGTTTGAGCATCCTCGCCAGGCGCTGGACATGGGTCAGTCTGGCAGACAAAAAGCGGAGCGTCTGTTCGCTGCCGAACGTTATTACCAGGAGTTGATGGCGGTCTACCATCGCCTTACAGGGTGAAATGAGCGGATCGATTTTGGAACGAAAAATGATTTTCGTAGTCGGAAACAGCCGTAGTGGTACCACAATGATGGGCCGGGTGTTGGGAAATATCCCGACTGTTTACACATTTCACGAGTTACATTTTTTTGAGTACCTCTGGGACCCGACTTCTAAAAAATCTTTTGGCCGCGAAGAGCTGGTTCAGCTGGCAGCGCGA
>Ga0307423_1002224_pt1 | contig 11017 bp, 10 predicted proteins | sample SalMarWE160310MG_FD_202154 | JGI IMG/M metagenome (GOLD analysis project Ga0307423, IMG submission 202154) | Salt marsh sediment microbial communities from the Plum Island Ecosystem LTER, Massachusetts, United States - WE1603-10 | ecosystem: Environmental > Aquatic > Marine > Intertidal zone >...
TCTGAAGTTCATGCCCTCTCCATCACCTATCTTTGGCTTTACTATTCACTTGGAAGAATGGGAATTGTTTTTGAAAAGTGTGAAAGTGATCCAGAGAAAGAGGATGAAGAGAAACGAAACCAATGGAAGTGGATGTTGGAACAATGGTATAAACTCGGAACGAACTATTTCAATACAGGAGAACCAACTGTTGCGGCATCTGGTGGGAAGAATCTAGCATTTGGAGAAGATACTTTGAGCTGGTTGAAAGATCATCTTGAACCAGTTGACGCAGAGCAAGTGAAGCAGCTGCGTCGAACCCTTGGCCAGATCGAACTCTATGCATTCATGGATGAATGTGAAGCACGAGCTAAGCTGATAGATCATGGGCCATATCATATCTCGGATGATGAGATTCTTGTAGCTTCTGAATTCACAAGGTTGCACGATGGACAGGGCGATTTGTGGCTTCCTTGGTCTGATACTGAGGCAAAGCTACCCTCCGATAAATTAGGCGTGGCTATGACCATTAAGGGAGCAAATGCCACATTCAATGATATTGGTACGATGACTATTGAGCCTGGCGATTATTCAGGACTAGTCACTAGTGTTGCAGCGTATACTGAACGAGGCAACAAAATTGTGCCTTTGGGGCTTGATGAGCTACCAGCCTACGCAGAAGCTGCAGAAGCCGCCCTCTCAGAACTCTATATGAAGTTCGCAGAATGGGATAAGAAGAAGCTCATGCTTGCTGGAGCAGTGGCCTACTGGAGAGGATTTGTCCGATATACTGATAGAGTAGGAATTACTGACAAATTCGATTGGACCATTTCTCAATCTGTAATCGATGAGTATGTTCCCTTCTTCATGGAAAATGATGCTGATCCTGCATTCATTCGATTTGGTCGATTTGATGATGAGATGGAAGAAGACCCAACTCTTTTCCTCCTACCAGAATAGCGGTGATGAAGATTGAAGGGAAGTCCACAACTTACTGAAACAGATGAGTACGCTCATACTGCAGATGAAGAACCTGATTGGCGAGAGAGTTACTACTTCAATTGGGTTGACCTAGATACTGGAATATCTGGTTTCTCCACTATTGGTCTACTTCCAAATACCAAGAAGAGAGAATTTGTCTTTGCACTCTTCTATGGCTATGAACGTGAGGTCTATTTTCAAGAACCTAAAGGAACATTCTCTGATGATTTTTCGGAATCTCTTACAGACGGTACTTTGACCTACAAGCTGATTGAACCATTGAAGGAGTGGCAGATTATCTACAATGGGGATAAACTCAAGGCTGATATTCATTGGCCAGCCAGATTTCCTGCTTATGATTTTGGAAGCGGAAGTGGTACTTCTTGGGCTGGGCACTTTGAGCAATCTGGAGCTCCCTATGGTGCTGTAGAATTTCCAGATGGAACGACGGTGAATATCAAAGGATATGGCGAACGCGATAAGAGCTGGGGGTCGCGAAATTGGCACATAGAGAGTTGGTTTGCCCTCCACGCTCAGTTCGATGATGTTTCTATAGGTCTCCGTCGTGATGAAGTCAAGGGTGTAGCTCACTCATCAGGAGGAATCAGCAAAATAGATGGCCATGAATCAATCGATGTTGTCCACGTTGCAACAGAAACTCATCCCGAGTTTGGTGTACCAGTAGGCTCAAAGACAAGAATCATCGGAACTGATGGGAGTGAATACAACATCAGATCTAAATTGATTACTCCCAAGAGTTTTGTTCGATTTGAACGAGAGTTTCCTGGAGGTCGTACAGAGCTTTACGAGGGTATGGCAGTTCATACCTGTAAGGAACTGGAAATTACTGGTACAGGTCTCATCGAATGGTTATTCACGCATCCTGAGAAAAAGATGTAGGAACGGGTCATTATAGACCCGTCACCTTTCATAGTGGTTTATCCTCTAAATGATAGAATTGATGCAAGAAGCCATGCACATAGTAATGCATTGACCATAGCACCAAGCCATCGATTACCAGTCACACGATATGCAAACATGGTAATCACAGTACAGATTGCAAACCAGGGAGTGAATGCATAGAAGAACAACCAAGAGTATCCAATCATTCCGGGTACTAGAGGTGCTCCTGCGAGGAACCCACCCACAAATTCGAACAATACCAGAGCCAGATATGGAATTGTCTTGATGAAGACTGCTTTCACAGTGACATTCATCTGACTCTTGAACCATGTTCCTGAGCTTTTCTGTAACATTGGACCTGTAAGCCAAGCTCCTTCTACTATGAAGTACAGCAGGAATACTACAAAGTAGAGAGGTACAATCATGGCTTGCCACGCAGTAAGATCATGCAATCCTGGTAGGAAACAGCGCAAGTCTACTACGAACCCAATTTCTGCTAATAGTGTAAGTACATACATCCACGCGAAGATAACAAGGGATACTATGAGAGTCTTAATCCATGTAAGATAGTTTTTACCTTCTCCGAATCCAAGTAATCCTCCCATTGTTAGATCCGGTGAGTCTGACTGTTTCTTTCTTTTGAAACGCAGAATTAGGACGAGTACCACGAGTGCAACGAGGGCACTTCCAACCATCCACAACATAACAGGTATTCCATTATATTGCGGGAAGGGGATGATGTATGATACAAGTGTTCCAACTAAGAGGAATGGGAAGAAGGTTCCTGCACCAATTATTGCATAGATTATTCCATTTGTTAATAGTGGCTTTGTACCTCCTGCATGTTCATCAGAAGGTATTCCTTTCACATCTGCAAATAGAGGAATTCCAAGTAGAATTGTTATCATTGGAAATATCGTTAATAGTGCTCCCATTAGTCCCATGAGACCACCAATCAACCAGAGGGAAAAGATGAGGTTAGTACTTGCTATCCAGTGTTCATCCTCAACTCCACCTTTCAGGCTGTTCTTCATCCACTCAACGCTTTCACTTACAATAACTGGATCAATTGTTTCAAACAGATGATTTGTGTTGGGAAATATTGCTCTTCTAGCAGTGTTGTTTGCAAAATCTCCGTAAGTTGTGTTAGGAACAACTCCTGTCACATTGAAGTAAGAATCTAACAGTGTGTAATTATGTGGATAACTGGAGAGTGAATCAAAGCTACCTGTTGCTACCAGAGTATTCGGAATATATGGTGCATCTGACCTAAATCCAGAACCAACAAGAACTAGTGCTCTTACATAGACACTTGAGTCCTCAATTGCACTCCATGCAATTCCACCACCCATGCTATGTCCTATCAAGCCAATCTGAGTGCTATCTACATAGTCAAGGTCAGCCATGTAGTTCAGGGCAGCAGTTCCACTTCCTGTGCCCGCCTCCGAATTACCATGTCCATTTGCATCAATTGTAAGTACTACAAATCCACGTCTTGCTAGTTCAATACCAAATGCCATCACCCACTCTTTATTTTGAAGTGAACCATGAATGACAACCACTCCTGGAAGTGGGTCTGCATTAGTAGCATAGGTTGGACGTTGAAGGGTACTATGAATCAATGAACCATCTGCCGCCTGAAAATCGACCTCAGTTACGATAACGGTTCCAAAGCCACCCTGAGTCCCTGCAGCCAGAGTAACTCCCGATAACATAACAATCAAACCGAGAATCAGTACTAAATATCGTCGTCTAAGCATCATTGAGGGGTTTCTCCTCGTATCTAAGAAGGGCTGTATATTTTTTCCAGTCTTTTATTTCTCACTATATTCAGAAAATTAGCAAAATCCATATCACTGAATTGTTATTGTGAAGAAAAATGCCTGACTGGGATAAAATATTCAACGAAAAGGGGTATGTTTTCGTTGACCCACATCCGGACATGTCCCGGATAGCTTCGCTATTTCGTGCACAAGGAGTAAGAAGAATCCTTGATCTTGGATGTGGTACAGGAAGACATCTTGCTTTCCTATCTCAAGAAGGGTTTGAAGTTTCAGGATTTGACTCCTCGAGTGCCGCACTTGAAATGGCGATAAAATGGTTAGAAGAGGAGAATCTTAGTGCAGATATGCATCTTGGTAGAATGGAAGAACCATTTCCCTATTCTGATGGGTTTTTCGATGCCGTAATTTCTATTCAGGTCATCCATCATAATATGATGAAAGATATCCTTGTAACAATTAGAGAAATTGAACGAGTCCTAAAGATTGGAGGATATATCTTCGTTACAGTGGCAATACTTAGCCCAAGACCAAAGAAATCTGAAGATGGTTGGAAACTTCATCAGGTTGAGGATGGAACATTCATCCCTCAAAGTGGACCTGAGAGCGGAATCCCCCATCATTACTTCACTGAAGATGAATTGCATAAGGTCCTCATAAATTTCCAAATACTAGAGATGTATGTGGATGATACCGATCATAGATGTGTTTTAGCAACGAAAAAATCCTAAATTTGGTCATCCAATCCGAATGTCGGAAAAATGAGTTCCTTGACCTTACTAATTGATTCATCCACAACCCGACGAATCTTGGGATATTGTTCATATGGCACTCTTAAGGGTCTGCTCGTCCATCCGCCTCTTTTGACTTCAAAACCATGTTTTTGGCATAGTCTTATCCACTCGCCTGGAATTATCGGTGGCAATGCTATGTCCGCGATGTCTGCCAGTATAATTGTCCAGATTTTTGCTGCAGCGACTGAATTGTATCCTCCACCACCGACGACAACTAATTTTCTGGTTCCTAAGTGGACAAGTTGACGGACTGTCTTCGACAATCGTTGATAGGTGTCGTATGTTAGCATTAGGTCAGTCAAAGGATCATTCATGTATGCGTCCGCGCCTACTTCCCAAAATACAAAGTCTGGTTTGTAGGCTAACCAAATTGGCACGACTACATCCTCAAATGCTCTCCACCACTCAACATCATCTGTTAGAGGTGGTAGCGGAATATTGACTGAATAGCCCTTACCCTCACCAATTCCAACTTCCTCAGGCCTTCCGCTTCCAGGATAGAATCCCATACTGAGCTCATGAAGTGAAATAGTCAATACATTAGGATCACTGTAGAATGCACTCTGCGTTCCATCACCATGATGCGCATCTGTATCAAGGTAGAGTACTTTCTTTCCGGGATACTTTTGTTGGTATTTCTTTATTGCAACAACGCAGTCATTATAGTAACAAAAACCCGATGCCTGGCTCTCTGTCGCATGATGAAGACCTCCAAAGAAAGACACAGCGTCTTCGAAATTGCCAGCAGCTACCCCCATCATTGCGTCGATTGTAGCTCCCACAATGTAACTTGCATATTTGTCAACACCCGGAAAAATTGGGCATTCATCAGTGTCTAGACCAAAACGTGCAGAAAATGCAGTACCTGTATTTCCAAAAAGCTCCAAAGTTTCTATATATGCAAGGTCATGATACAAAAGAAGCTCTTCACGTGTTGCTAGTCTCATGGGTTGAACCGATATTCGAGGATTTTCTAACATTCCTGTCATTACAGGTAGATTCCATGTGACTTCTAAACGGGCCCGATTCCAAAATGGATTAGGTACTGCTCTCATTCTATCTAGCTCATCAATCCCATCTAGATTCAGAATGACCTCGGGGTCAAATAGAGCAGTTAACTCAGACAACTGGTTTCCTCCATTTTGAAGTACACTTGGAAAATGAAAATATTACCACTCTTATGTTTGCTGGCGACATATCTCACTGGTCTCTTCGAAAACCTCATTATAGTCAATGAGCGTTAGAAAGATACTATGTCTAAGTTTGATTTACTAAGGGAAACCCTACTAGGAAACCTCGAAAACTGTATCCCATTCTCAGTATGGAAACATCATCCAGTGAGAGATAGAACTCCTGAAGGCCTAGCTGAAGCTGAGATTGAATTTCACAAGAAGTTAGACCATGATCTTCTCAAAATCTCATTTTTCGGTCATTATCCATGCATAGATTTTGGTTGTACTGCGGAATATGATGGAGAAATCAGCGGATCAACGTCTCTAACCTCATTTCCCATCGAAGATGCAACAGGATGGGAGGTTCTAGAACCTGTTGATGTGAGTGCTGGTGAATTTGGAAATCAAGTCCGCGCAGTGGAGCTCATCAAGAAATACGCTCATGGAATTGTTCCAACCATGGCTACAGTGTTCGATGCTCCTATGGTTGCTGATAGACTGTGCGGTCGTGAGCTCATCAGGTATATTGATGAAAGTCCAGACATTCTGAGAGGTGCACTTGACCTGATTACAGATGTAATGGTTGACTTTGCACGAGCTACACTCGAAGCTGGAGCAGATGGGATATTTCTTGCATCACAACATTCCACTCACTCAGCTATATCGGATGAATATTACAAGGAATTCATCTATCCTTGTGATTTGAAACTAGTATCTCGATTACGTGGAAAAGCTAAGTTCATCATGATCCACCTTCACGCACGGGAAGATAATGAAGAGATTCGTTTTGACAAGATTGCCAACACACCTGGAGTCGATGGCATCAACTGGGAGGATCAAAGCTCTGCACTCTCTTTGGCTGAGGGGAAAAAACAGGCACGAATTACTGCACTTGGAGGCATTGACCATAATGGTATTCTTAGGACAGGAACTCCAGATGATGCTCAAAAGCAGGTCAAAAAGGCTGTCAAAGAGGCAGGACTCAAACGGCTCATTGTCGCTCCGGGTTGTGTAGTGACTGTTGATACTCCTCCTGAAAACTTGATTGCGGTAAGGGATGCAGTTCGCGAGATTAATCCTTACGGCGATGCATAGGAGTTACACAAATGACAAAGAATGCCGAGGTTGCTAACATACTGAAAGAGATAGGTCTCCTATTACAGGTTGAAGGGAAGGATAAATTCAAGTTTCTCGCCTATCTTCGAGGCGTTCGGTCAATAACCTCTCTGGGTGAGGACATCACCTCAGTTGCAGATCGTGGCGAATTGACCAAGATCCAAGGGATTGGAAAAGGATTAGCTGATGCCATTACTAGCTATCTTGAAACGGGCGAAGTGGAGCTACTTACTGAACTTAGAACACGTGTTCCAGTAAAAGTCATGGAACTTGAAGCAATTCCTGGAGTAGGACCAAAAACGATCCAACTGGTTTACGAAAAACTTGGAATAACCGACCTAGAAGGGTTAGAGCGAGCTGCTCTTGAGGGAAAACTTTCTGGGCTCCCTGGACTTGGACAAAAGACTGAGGAACAAATACTCTCAGGAATTGGAATTGTAAAGAGTGGCCTTGATCGAACAATACTTGCTGAAGCACTCTCAATTGCGGCTAAAATTGAAGGTGAATTAAGAACGATTCCTGGGATTCACCAACTTGTCATTGCAGGATCTGCTCGTAGACGAAGGGAAACAATTGGAGATATCGATATACTAGTAGATGCATCAGACTCTAAGCTTGTAATGGACACCTTTGTTGAATACAGGGATGTTTCTACTATTACTGCACATGGTGATACCAAATCTTCAGTACGATTAATTGGGGGATTGCAGATTGACCTACGGATATTACCAGCGGATAGTTTTGGTGCAGGTCTTCAGTATTTCACTGGAAGTGTGGACCACAATGTTCGCTTGAGATCAATTGCAAAGAAAAAGGGGCTCACCTTGAATGAATATGGTCTATTCAAGGGTGAGGAGAAGGTGGCTGGAGAAGATGAAGAAGGAATCTACAAGGCGCTCGGTATGACTATGATTGAACCAGAGCTTCGAGAGGATAAGGGCGAAATTGAGGCTGCACAAACTGGTGAATTGCCCTCTCTCATTACGGTGGATGATATTCGCGGAGACCTCCATAGTCATACTGACCAATCCGACGGTCGGAATACTATTGAAGAGATGCTTGACGCAGCAGAAACTAAAGGATACGAATACTACTGTGTCTCAGATCACACACAGAGTCTGACAATAGCAAATGGACTTGACGAAGGACGCCTGCTCAAACGCATTGAAGAGATTGATGAATTGAATGCTTCCGGCAGATGGAAGATGAAGATATTGAAGGGGGCTGAGGTAGATATTCTTGGACAAGGTGCACTCGATATAGAGGATGATGTTCTTTCGCAATTAGATGTAGTTACAGTATCGGTACACAGCCGAATGAAGGAAGAAAAAAAGATAATGACCGAACGAGTATGCCATGCTATTGAGAATAAGCATGTACACGTCTTGGGGCATCCCACGGGGCGTCTAATCCTAAAACGCCCTGAGTTTGAAATTGATCTTGAAGCAGTCTTTGAAACTGCCGCAAAGAACAATGTTGTGATGGAACTCAATGCGCACCCTAAGCGACTTGACCTCAATGCTGGTAACCTACGAGCAGCAAAACGAGTAGGTCTAAAGATTGCTATTAATACTGATGCTCACGTGATATCAGAACTTGACAACATGCAATATGGAATCTTTGAAGCCCGTCGAGGCTGGGTGACAAAAGAAGATGTCATCAATACATTTCCTCTAAAAAAGATGTTAGGACTGCTCAAGAAATAATGGTGCCGAAAATGGGATTTGCTAGCGCATCAGGGGATTAGAAACGAAAGGGAGAAAACCTGTTGAATCAATAGAGAGGTTGAAACACGAATGAAGAAATCAAAATTCTCACTTGCGCATTACAGAAAAGATGAACGAATAGTTAATCTTGTTGAACAAACTGATCACAAGGTATTAGCCAACTGGGCAATTGATTGTGTTGAGCGTGTTCTACCCTATTTTGAAGCGAAATTTCCCGACGATCCCCGACCTCGAAATGCAATTAAAACACTAAGAGATTGGATTGAAACTGGAGTGTTTAGCATGAAGGCAATACGTAAGGCATCTCTTGATTCTCATGCTTCTGCTCGTGAGGTTGGGAAAGATACTGCTGCTCGTTCAGCAGCCCGTGCTGCAGGTCAAGCAGTGGCAACAGCCCATGTTCCTACTCATTCAATTGGTTCTGCAATCTATTCTTTGCAAGCTATTCACAGAGCTGCAAACTCCTCTGATGCCGATAACGCCGTAGCGAAAGAGAGAGATAGGCAATATCATCGCTTGCTTAGCCTGAGGACGAAGTAGTAATCAGGAATCCATACCAGGCTTCAGGATGATTTACATTTCAAAATGGAGTGGTGCCGAGAATGGGATTTTCGGGTTACATGAAAATCATGGAATCGTTCGAACCCATGAACCCCTACAGGAGTGGATTTCTCCTTGGAGTTCGCCGCAGGCAAACTGACAGATCTTGAGTCCACCGCCGTTGACCGGGCTTGGCTATCTCGGCTTATCCGTCGTCAGGTGATGTCAGTTACTATTTAGCACTTTTGGAACAATCTACACTCTTACTTTCAAATTATCAGTCGTTGCGTTATTTAATCGTTTCAATGGTTGAAAATACGTTGAATCTGCACAAAGATGAAATCAAAAAAGGAATAGGATACCACCATAATTAGTGGTGATATTCACTTCTTGACATAATACGCCATAGTGCCAATGTCACCAAGAAGAAGAAACTGACCTCGATGGCACCTGCAGCTAATTCAAGAAAATCAGTAGCTATCTGCGTTCATATCGCCTCGTATGATATATATTAGATTATAAAAATATAAATTAAGTGTTAGAGGAAATGTGGAAACCCAATTTATGGATTTTCTATATGAGGTTTAATACTTTCATAAAACTCAGCAATTATCTTTGACTTAGGATCTTCAGTTTCCAGAATGAAAAGACGTATCTGTTGTCCCACCTTTATCTCTTTGACAATACCCATGTCCACAAGAGGTTGCATTACACGATGTATCGTTGAATGAGCTAATCCTGTTTCTTTTGCAACTCTACTCAGATTGAAGAAGTCCTTTGGACGGTCTAGAAAATGCTGAACTACACGGGTCTGAGCACGGGATGCAAATACTTTCTCAAGTAATTTCTTCAATTTGATTTCACCTCATTCATCATGAACAATTAAAGTGCCAATTTTAAAGTCACTAAATACCTTGGTTAGATTCTCTGGATTACTACCATCGAAAATGACCGTAGGTATCTTCGAGCGTTCCACTACTCTGATGGCAACAGGATCAAAGAGCTTGTATTCTCCAGCTTTGGTACCTCCACCTGAAAGTACTTCCTTCAACTCATTGATAGTGATTGTATCGTATCGTGTTGCGCCTGGTTCTTTAGGGTCATGATCATAGACGCCATCGACGTTGGTCGCATTGAATAGCATCTTAGCATTCACTGATTCTGTGGCAACAGCAGCTACAGCATTCGTGGACTGCCCCGGTACTAAACCTCCCATCAACACTACTTTCCCAATTCTGGCAGCCACCTCTAATTCATCCAGAGTCTCTACAATTTTTGGATAAGCAATGTCACCAATAGCTGCACACAATAGTTCTGCATTGTTTCTTGCAAGTTTAATTCCTAACCAGTCACATTGTGCTTCACTTGCTCCTAATTCTCTAGCAGCAGAAATGAATACTCTAGCAGGGATTCCACCACCTACAACGACAACTAGTGACTGCCCACTCTTTACTAGGGACTTGATAGCAGTAGCATAATCTCTCACCCTATCGACAAGTATCTTACCATCTTTACCGTAGAGGAGAGATCCTCCAATCTTTAACACTGCTCTCATATAGAGTCCTCTTAGACGCTTAGTATGTTCTTGTCCATCTCGTTATTAAAGAAGCTTTCTTGAATGGACCAGTTTGCCGAAATTTCGAATCCTAAATGACAACTGTCAATGTTCTAACGCGCCAAATGGTCCATTTCTGTCCAATCTGAAACTTCATTCAACCGTGTGATATCATCATCACTAAGTTTTAGCTCTAGAGCACCAATATTCTCTTGAAGTTGTTCAGGAGAATTTACACCGATTATTGGAGCGGTTATAGTTTTTTGAGTGAGGACCCACGCAAGAGCAATCTGAGCGACACTTGCATCATGGGCGATAGCCATCTCTTTTAGAGTATCTACAATTAAGAAATTCCTGTCCTTGAAATAACGGGTCCTTGTTGTTTCTGCTCTCTTTGAATCTGGTAGGCTATCCTTCGAGTATTTTCCCGTCAAGAATCCTCCCCCGAGTGGGCTATAACTTGTCACTC
>Ga0307423_1002226_pt1 | contig 11009 bp, 8 predicted proteins | sample SalMarWE160310MG_FD_202154 | JGI IMG/M metagenome (GOLD analysis project Ga0307423, IMG submission 202154) | Salt marsh sediment microbial communities from the Plum Island Ecosystem LTER, Massachusetts, United States - WE1603-10 | ecosystem: Environmental > Aquatic > Marine > Intertidal zone >...
CAGAACCTGGTGACGGCTCTGGAGGAGCCAGAGCCGGGCCTGGGCAACGGCCGCCCCGTCCTCCGCGTCGGGGAGCGGGAGCCGCAGCTGGCCCGTGATCTCGTCCAGCTGCTTCCTGGCCTCGGTGAGACGCTGCTGGATCAGCTCGGGCGGTCTCTCCCGCTCGGTGTCCAGGCGCTTCTCGATGTCCGCTCGCTGTGCGCTCTCGGCTGCGAGGTCGCTCTTCTCCTTCTGAAGCATCCGGTCGATCTCGCTCAGCGATGCCGACGCGGCGACGTCCGGCTCCGAGCGGGCACTCGCGGCATGGGTGCCGCCCAGCTCGTGACGCAGCTTGTGCGTCTGCGCAGGCGCGGTTTGGGACGCTTGCCGAAAGGACTGAGCCGCATCCTCGTCCTTTTTCGCCGTCTGCAGATTGCTCAGCGCCTCTCGGTAGAGTCCCAGTAGCTTGGTCTTGGTGTCCTCCGCGATATCTGTGGCAGCCTCGACCTCGGAGAACTTGGATTCGAGGATCTTCGTACTGACCTGAGCCGAGGCGGTCTGGGGAAGCGACTGCTCGCCCAATGCGGCCATGGCCCAGGTGAGCGCGGCGAGAAAGGCCGGGAGGATGGAGACAAGCTGTCGTTTCATCGCTATCTCTGGCAGCGCGGGCAGAAGAAGCTCGAGCGCTGCCCGATCCGTCGCTGCCGGATCGGTGTCCCGCAGCCCGGACAAGGCTCGCCCGCACGATCGTAGACACGCAGGGAAAGCGCGAAGTAGCCTGGGCTGCCGTCCTCCCGGACGAAATCCCGAAGCGTCGTGCCGCCCTGCTCGATGGCGCTGTCCAGCACCGCTCGGATCTGCCGAGCCAGGCGCCGGTAGCGATCACGCCCGATTCGGCCACAGGGGCGCGCCGGATGAATTCCCGCCAGATACAGGGACTCGTTGGCGTAGATGTTGCCGACCCCCACGACCACGCCCACGTCCATGATAAAGGTCTTGACGGCACATTTCCTGCCGCGGGAGCACCGGTAGAGGTAGTCGCCGTCGAAGCCAGGGCCCAAGGGCTCGGGCCCCAGATGCGCGAGCAGGGGATGTGTATCCGGCGGATCCGGGGTCCAGAGGAAGATCCCGAAGCGGCGCGGATCGCGAAAGCGCAGACAATTGCCGCCGAACAGGCAAAGATCCAGGTGATCGTGCTTTGCCGGTGGGATGTCGGACGCCAGCACCCGCAGACTGCCGGACATGCCCAGATGGATCAGGATGGTCCCCCGCTCCAGAGCCAGCAACAGATACTTGCCGCGGCGCTCCAGCGCAAGGATGCGCTGGCCTTCCACCTGTCCCTCGATTCCGGGGGGTACCGGGTAGCGCAGCCGTCGCTCACGCACCAGCAGCCGCTCGATGCGCACCCCCAGCAGGTGGGGGCTGAGCCCGCGCAACGTCGTCTCCACCTCCGGCAGCTCGGGCATCCGACGTTGCTACCAGTCGAGGTTACCCTTCTCCGAGACATCGCCCTCGGGGCCGACTGCGGCCTCGGCGACCGCCCAGGCAGGAGGTGTCGCCAGCCGATAGCGCAGCCTCAGGTCGAGGCGCGACCAGACCAGCCCGTCCGGCGAGACCAGAAAGCGCAGGGACTGCACCCCGTCCGCGGAGGTGAGGGAGAGCAGGCGCCCGACCAGCTCCGAGCCCAGGGGCTCGACTGCCTCCGCAGAGAGCCCCTCTAGCCCGGCGAGCTGCTCGCTCGTCAGGGGCTTGTCGTCGAGGGTCCCGGCACCGGCCTCGAATCCTTCCGGTAGGAGCCTGCGATCCACATAGTCCTCCGGGCTGGCGAGCAGGTGGTAGTAGAGGGCATCGCCGATAAGGTGGACCTGATCGGCGATCGCCACGTACCTGTGCTGGGCGATCGGGTCCAGGTCCCCGAAGCGCAGAACCAGGCCGTTCAGGGTCAGACGCACCCTTTCCGGATCCAGCCCGAGCGGCTCCTGATCCGTGCCCCGGGGCAGGGAACGGTAGACCGGCATGGACGCGATTCGCGCGAGCTTGGCGATGTGCTCGGCATCGGCGGGGACCCGGTAGGGGGCCTCCATGCGCCAGCCGCTCTCCCCCTGGACCAAGCGGATGGCGGGATCACCGGACCGCTCGATGGCGATCTCCGTGATGCTCTCCGGCAGCAGCCCGGTCAGAATCGCCACCCGGCGCCCCTCCTCCAGGTCGCGGCGCATCCAGGTACCGAGGACGATGACCAGGATCAGAAGCAGCAGGTTTACCAGCCAGCGGTTGCGCATGGAATCATCCCCGGCGCCGCCGCCAGCGTATGATCAGGCCGGTGAGCAGGAACAGGACCGGCAGCGCCACGAGGGCTCCGCCGCCGATCACCAGGCTTCGGGTGGCGGTCAGCGTCAGATCTCGGTCCGGAAAGGTACGTGTCGGCACCAACGCCGTACCCTCGGGTGCCGTCAGCCACTGGACCGCACGCAAGGCCAGCGCCCGATTTCCGGCGATGCCCAGATAGGCGTTGCTCAGGAAATCCCCGTCTCCCAGCACCAGCACCCGCTGCTCGCCGGGACGCTGCGGTGCCGGCCGTGTCATGGCGAGGGCGAGCGGCAAGGGACCGGGCAGCTCGCCGAGCCCCTGCTCCCTGATGACATCGCCGAGGATGGGCCCCGTCTCGTTCCAGCTGTTCTTCCGGGTCTGGAGCGGCGTGGCCAGGGTCCAACCCTCCGCAGCCCAAGCGGCGAAGGCGATACTGCCCGGAAAGAGGCTGTGCTGCGAGAGGCCATGGGTGAGGGGATGGTCCGGATAATCGGCGACCATGGCGACGGTGGGATCCTCGATTTTCAGCTCGGCCACGTTGGCATCCACCATGAGCCCCGGCAGCTCCTGGATACCCAGGTAGTCCATGATCGGCCGCAGGCCTTCCGACTCCCCGGGGTCGGCGAGCAACAGCAGGTTCCCGCCTCGCTTCAGATAGTCGATGATCGCCTGCTCTTCCCCGGGGAACAGGGCGATGGAGGGAGCGGAGAGCAGGAGCAGCCGGATGTTCTCGGGGACGGTGGCGATCGTGGCCAGGTCCAGGGGCTCCAGGCGGTATCCCCGTCCGCGCAGGATCTCGGCGAATCGCCCGAGGTCGGGTGCCGCCGCGCCTTCGATGCTGCGCTCGCCATGCCCCTCGAGCACGGCGATCCAAGGGCGCTCCTCGCGACCGATGCGGGCGATCGCGGCGGTGAGCGCTTCTTCGCTCGGCACGTCGAGGGTCTCCCGCCGCCCCCGGTACTCAAGCAGAATCTGTCCGACCAGAGAGACATCCGCCTCCCGCGCCTGCTCGGGAAAGCGCTGGGGGTCGACGTAGGCCACCTCCAGGTCCGACTTCGCTCTGCGGTAAAGGGCCAGCAGCTTGGCGATCTCCTGGCCGATCGGCTGGCTCCGCTCCGCGAAGACGGTGATCCGCAGGGGGGCGCTCAGTCGCGCCAGGACAGTGACGGTTTCCTCGCTCGGGCTGTTGCGCCCGGTCTGGGTCCAGTCCCAATAGAGATCGTGGCGCGCCCCCAGCCAGCCGGCGAGCACGACGGCCACCGCCAGCAGGACATAGAAGAAGCCGTCCACCAGACGGCGCTCGAAGAGCTCGTGGCGTGCTCGCTCGGTCACATCGTCAACCGAGACGCCGGTTGGCCAGCCAGCGGTGGGCCAGTGCCAGGAAGAAGAGGGTAAACAAAAGGAAATAGAGCAGATCGCTCATGCGCACGACCCCCTGCAGAAACCAGAAGAGGTGCTCGTTCCAGGCCAGCCAGTCGAAGAGGGTGGCGCCTCCGCTCCAAACGCCGCCGGTGCGATTGATCACCGACATCAGGACCAGGATCCCGTAGGATGCCACGGCCGCGAGGCCGGGATGGGTCGTCAGGCAGGAGGCAAAGAGCCCGACGGCGGCGAACATGAGCCCGCTGAGCCAGACCCCCAGGGTGGCCGCCGCCAGCAGCCCCAGGTCAAGATCGGTGCCGAGGCCGAGCCAGAGACAGATCTCCAGAGGCACCAGGCCCATTACGATGACCAAGGCGGCGAGGCCCAGGAACTTGCCGAGCAGGATCTCCGTCAGCCTGACCGGGGCCGAGCCCAGGAGGTTGAAGGTACCCTCGCGGAACTCGCCGCTGAGCATCCGCATGCTGAGCAGGGGCACCGCCAGCAGCACCAGCACCGCCGTGAAGCTGAAGAGGTTGACGGAAAGCTCCAGGGTGATCCCGACCTTGCGCTGGGCGACCTGCAGACCCGAGAAGCCTTCGAGGACGCGCAGGAAGATCCAGGCGAGGATGAGCTGGCTGGCGGCCAGCAGGGTCCAGGCCTGGGCTGTGAGAAAGCTGGCCTGCCACTCGCGGCGGGCAATGGCGAAGATCATGCCCACCCGAGCTCCCCGCCCTCTTGCTCGGCGCTGTCCGGCTCTCCGCTCCCGGACTCTCCACCCCCGGACACTCCACCCAGGATATCGAAAAAGATCCGCTCCAGGTCGGTGCGGTCCGGGGTCAGCTCCATGAGGCCCCAGCCGGATTCCAGGATGCGCTTGGCCAGGGAAGACGGGGAACCGCCCGGGTGCAGGCTGATCCGGAAGCGATCCGCAGCCAGAGACTCAGCGGCGGCCACCTCCGGAAGGGCGCCCAATGCCCGCAGCTGCGGGGCCCGCTCGAGCCGCACCAGATACCGACCGTTCGGGGTCTGCGCGTCCCGGTCCAGCCGGGCCTGATGGAGCACCCGTCCGTCGCGCAGGATGAGCACCCTGCTGCACACCGCCTGCACCTCCGACAGGATGTGGCTGGAGAGGATCAGACCGCAATCGGCGGCGAGACCACGGATCAGCTCCCGGACCACCCGGATCTGGACCGGGTCCAGTCCGTCGGTGGGCTCGTCGAGAATCACCAGATCCGGCGTGTGGACGATGGCCTGGGCCAGTCCCAAGCGCTGCCGGTAGCCCTTCGAGAGCTTGACGATCGGCCGCGTGCCGGCGTCGGCAAGCCCGCAACGGGCCTTGGCCCGCTCCACCGCCTCGGCCCTTCGTCGCCGCGGGATTCCGCGCAAGCGCGCGCAATAGACCAGGTACTCATCGACGCGCATGTCCGAGTACAGGGGGGGACGCTCCGGCAGGTAACCGATATGGCGTTTCGCCGGACACGGCGAGCGGATCAGGTCCAGTCCCAGAACCTGCACCTCTCCCGAGCTCGGAGCGAGATTGCCGCTCAGGATCTGAAGGCAGGTGCTCTTTCCCGCCCCGTTCGGGCCGAGCAGGCCCAGCACCTCGCCGCGGCGAAGCTGCAGGTCCACCCCGGCAAGGGCCGGATGTGTCCCGTAGCGGCGCCCGAGGCCACGGACGCTGAGAAGCTCACCCATGATCGGGGCTACCCTGCACCCTGCCCGGGCTCGTCCTTATCGTCGGCACCCGGAAGGCGGATCTCCACGTAGGCCTCGTCACGCAGCTGGCGCAGCCACTGATCGACGGCCTCGTCCGCCTTGCGCGCACGGACCGCTTCCCGCGCCTTGAGTCGCATGATCTCTTCGGTCGTATCCTGGTTGCGTCTCTCGACGACCTGGACGATGTGCCAGCCGAAGCTGCTCTTGAACGGCTCGCTCACCTGGCCCGGCTGCAGCCCGGTCATGGCCTTCTCGAACTCGGAGACCGTATCCCCGGGGTTGAGCCAGCCCAGATCACCCCCCTTGAGTGCGGAGCCGGTATCGTCGGAATGCCCGCGGGCCAGGGTGGCGAAATCGTCCCCGCCCAGGACACGGATCCGCAGCTGCGCCAAGCGCGTGCGCGCGTCATCGTCGGAGACGATCTCGTTGGTGCGGACGAGTATGTGACGAGCATGGGTCTGGGTGACGACCTTCGGCTGTGAGCCCTTGAGGTCGGCGACCTTGATGATGTGAAAGCCGCTCGGACTGCGCAGGGGATCGGTAACCTCCCCCTTGGCCAGGGAGCGCGCCGCATCCTCCGCCAGGGAGGGGACCTGACCGATGGGGAACCAGCCGAGGTCGCCGCCCTCCAATGCCTGCCGGCCATCGGAGGAGCGCATCGCCAGCTGCGCGAAGTCAGCGCCGCCGCGCAGGCGCTTTACGATGTCCTTCGCCTTGGCCTCCGCCTTCTTGACGGTATCGGGCGGGGAGCCTTCGGGAACCGCGACCAGAATATGGGAGAGCCGAACATCCGTGCGCTCCAGCAGCTCGCTGGCGTTGTGGGCGAGGAAGCGGTCGATCTCCTGGTCCGTGACGCTGATGTTCTTGACTACCTCCTGGGCCTGGAGGCGAGTCTCGATCAGCTGCTGGCGCGTATCCGCGGCGAAGTCCTCGTAGCTCATGCCCCCGGCCTCCATGGTGGCCTGCAGCTCCTCCAAGGTCATGCCGTTGCGGGCTGCGATGTTGGAGATGGCGTCCGTCAGCGCCGCATCGTCGACCGTGATCCCCAGCTCCTCCGCCTTCTGAAGCTCTAGCTTCTTCAGGATCATACGCTCGAGGACTTGATGCTCCAGGTCCTTGCGCGGGGGAAGCTCAGCCCCTCTGTGCTTAATCTCAGAGGCGGCCACCGTCATCTCGTGCTCGAGCTCGCTCTGGACGATTACGTCCTTGTTGACCACAGCAACGATCGAATCCAGCTCCTCGCCCCCCCACGCCGGCCCGGCGGGAGCCAGGAAACAGATCAAAAGGCCCAGCAGCCCCGAAATCGAAAGGGCTTGCCTACCGGCAGCCCTAATCCGCTTGATAGCCATAGATATTGTGCTCGAGAAGTTCATCGATCCGCTGTCCGATTGCGCCCAGCCCCGCGAGCTCGACCTGGACCATGACGCTGGTGCTGCCCACGCTGTCCTGCCCGCTCTGCAGATGCTGGCCAACCAGCCGCAGGCGCCAGCAGCAGCGGCCATACTCGATGCCTGCGAGGGCTTCGACCGTCTGGCTCCAAAGCAGGGAATAGTTCCAATAGCCGACGATCTTGAGCCGATCGCTCACCGGAAGACGGAACGAGAGATCGGTGTTCTCGTACCTGTTCGCCTCGCTGGTGCCCAGGTCGAACCGGTAGGCGAGATTGAGCAATCGGTCATCGTCCGGGGCCTGGTAGTGCACTTCCAACGACCGCTTGAGGGCGGGGTCGGTCGCCTCGTTCGGGTCGTACTCGAAGCTTGCAAAGCCCATCCAGGATTGCAGGAACCGGGCGCCGAGGATGCCGGAAATCGGCGAGCTGGGCGCATCTTGCGGCGGTCCCGCGATCTGCACGTCCCGGTCCCGGAAGTACAGCGTCTGAGCGATGCTGGCACGCAGCAACTCCTGCCCCGAATCCCTCGAGAGGGTTCGCGAGGTAAGGCCCAGGGTGACCTGGTTCGCATCGCCGATGCGGTCCCAGCCCGTGAAGCGGTTCGGCTGAAAGAGGCTGTAGTAGCTCAAGGACAGCTCCGAGCTATCGAAATCCGGCTGATCGCTCTGGTCCTTGTACGGCGTATAGAGATAGAAGACCCTCGGCTCGAGCGTCTGCAGCGCCTCCTTATTCAGCCAAGTGATACCGCGCTCGAAGATCAGACGAGAGTCCAGATTGAAGCTCGGGATCGCATAGGAAGGGTGGGTAGCTTTGCCCGGCTCCTGGTTGCGCAGATCATACCCGGCCAGATAAAGGTTCAGCCGTGGTATCAAGTGTCCCCAGCTCCTGCGTAGCGGCCAGCTGACGTAAGGTTGCGTCGCCACTCGCTGGCCGTAGACCTTGGTATCGTGGGTGAAGTAGTCGTACTCGGCTCCAACGCCGAGCTGAAGCCCCGAATCCAGCACGTACGGTGTCGTCGTGAGGGCCAGCTCGGGCAATTGTCCATAGGGCCGGCTCGCAGGTGGAATCGTGGTATCCACGGTCTGGAAGTCCTGAAGCCGGGTCCGCAGGCTCCAGCCGTCGCCCCGATAAGTCAGATCGCCACGACGCACGAGATTCCGCTTGCTGGTCTCAGTAATCTGGTTGCCGAAATCCTCGAGATACTGGTCGTCGGAAACTGCATTGAATCTCAGATCCGTCCGCCAGCGTTGAGCGAAACGACCCGCCTCCTGCACGTGGAGCGCCCAGCGTGTATCGTTGTTCATCTCGCGATCTTGCGGGATGACCTCCCCATAGATCCTCGCCCCCTGCTGAGCGGAGAGGTACCTGAATTCGCTCCCGAGCATCAGGCCACGCTTGCTCATGAGGCGCGGAGCAATGGTCGCATCCATGTTGGGAGCGATATTCCAGTAGTAAGGGACGGTCACATCGATCCCGTTCGTATTCGAGCTGCCGACCGAGGGCACCAGGAAACCACTCTTGCGCCGGTCATCGATCGGAAACGAAATATAGGGGGTGTACAAGACGGGCACGCCCCGTATCCGCAACTTGGCATCGCGTGCCGTGCCCCACCCCGCGGCCTGATCCAGCTCCAGCTCGGATGCAGCGAGCGCCCAAGCGTCCTGGCCGGGACGGCAGGTCGTGTAGACGATGTCCTGATAGCGGGTCAGAGTCGGGTCGACCAGCTCGGCCCGAGCCGCCTCGCCGCGAGCGTTGATCTTCCCCCAGAGTCGATAATGGACATCGGAAAGGTTGCCCTTGTCCGACTTCAGGTTCATCTGCCCCTTCTCCGCAACGAGACGGACCCCAGGATTGGCAAGGTAGACATCTCCCTTGGCCGCCAGATCCGCGGTGCTGCGGTCGTAGACGATCTCATCCCCCGCGATCTGCCGACTCCCTTGTGCAAGCTCGACATCCCCTTTGAGCCAGAAGAGGCTCATCTCCTGGTCGTAGTCGAAGGTATCGGCACTCAAATACAGCTGGTCTTGCGCGCTCGGCTCCGACGGGAGCTTTGCCGGTCCGAATTTGCCTGGCCGTGGACCGCAGAATTTCCAGTCGAGGCCCTTGTAGAGGCGATCCGTATTGGTCGTCCGCAGGGTCTGCTTGCTCGGCTCGGCACCGGCTCGCTTCGCCGCCGCACCCTTGGAGCTGCTCTCGGGGGCCGGCGCCGTAGGGACTTTGCTGACCGGCTTCGTGCTCGCCTCGCTATGAGGTTTTGGTGCGTCCTGCTTTCGGGCCGTCTCGGCAGAGTCCGTATGTGTGGCGGCGACCGGGCCCGTGGTCCGTCCGCTTTTCGTGATAGTCGCCGCGGCGTGCCGAAAAGCCGGTTTCTCCGTCTTACCGCCCCGGGACGAAGAGTACGTCGCGACCCGCCGCTCGGGTGTTTTCCGGCGCGCGTTGGATGTGGCGACTCCACCTCCCCTCTTCCCATCGCTCCTTTTCCCATCGTCCGGACTCTTGCTTCCGGCGCCGGGTCGCGTCCTAGTAGACTTGCCCCGCTGGGGATGGCTCGTCGCCGGGGATCGAGTTACGGCTGTAGTGGCACCAACGGCGGCACCAGACCCGGATTTGGCGGAGGCTTCAATGGATGTGCGCTTTGCCGGGCGCTCCTGTGCTCGGGTGGTCTCGTGTCCCTGTCCGGTACAGGACCAGCCTGCACCGCCCGCACCGGAGACGCAGTTCCAACCTTCGCCGGCACAGACACCGGATGCCGCTGCAAGCAGCAGACCGGAAACGGCAAAAGTGGCGCAGATTGGTCGACGTACGGGCACGGTGCTGGTTGCTGGCGGCGGGCAATTCCCATTCGGGTCGCCGGGGATCGCCAGCGTATCCGAGCAAGGGTGGATCCACAAAGATCCGTATTCTAGCGATTCCGGCTGCGAATCGGCATTAAATACTCGTAGGAGGTCGGAGATGGAAGAGCGCAATGCTCTGTTGAAGGACTGGGTCAAGGGCATCTTGGGCACCGACTGTCTGTTGGAGCCGGCCTCCGGCGATGCGAGCATTCGCCGCTATTGGCGGGCCCGCCAGGACGGACGCACCTATGTGCTCATGGATGCGCCCCCTGACGCCGAGCCCATCGAGCGCTTCGTACACATCGCCGACCGATTGCGCTCGCTGGGTCTGAACGCCCCCGAAGTCTATGCCGAGGAGGCGGCACAGGGCCTGCTTCTCCTGAGCGACCTGGGCACACGGCTCTATCTCGACGCTCTCGACGAGGACAATGCCGACCGCCTCTACGGGGACGCCCTCGCGGCCCTCGCGGTAATCCAGGCCCGCGCCCCCACTGAGGGACTGCCTCTGTACGATGGACCTTTCCTGCGCCGCGAGATGGATCTGTTTCGGGACTGGCTGCTGGTCCGTCAGCTGGGACTGGAGCTCTCCAGCGCAGAGGATGCGGCACTGGCTCGTGCCCTCGACTTCCTGGAGGCGAGTGCCATCGAGCAACCGCAGGTCTGCGTCCACCGGGACTTCCACTCGCGGAACCTGTTGGTCACGGCCCCTCCCTCGCCAGGCATCCTGGATTTCCAGGACGCCGTGGTCGGCCCGGTGACCTACGACCCGGTCTCCCTGCTGCGGGACTGCTACATCGCCTGGCCCAGGGAGCGGGTGGAGGACTGGGCGCGGGGCTACGCAGCGCTGGCGATGCAGTCCGGCATCCTGCGCGAGGAGCACGAAGACAGGTTCATGACCTGGTTCGACCTCATGGGGGTGCAGCGCCACCTCAAGGCCAGCGGGATCTTTGCGCGCCTGAATATCCGAGACGCCAAGCCCGGTTACCTCGCCGACATCCCCCGCACCTTGGGTTATGTGCTCCAGGTCGCCCCGTCCTATCCGGAGCTGACCGGGCTCGCAGAGCTGATCGAAAATAGAGTCCTGCCCCGCCTCCCTGACGCATCGATCGATATGCACGGACCCTTCGGGTCTTCGTGACAACAGCACTCGTCGGCGTCCTGCTCATCGCTCCCGAAGCTACCTCTCTGGCAGGGCATCTCGAAAAGGTGGACGACATGCTCCCCACCTTGCCCGAGTCTACGCACAAGAAGAAACGGGCCGTCGACAATAACTTCCAGGTCGGAATACACCGAAGCCATCGTCTGAATATGGCTCCCCCACGAAACAAAGCCCATCATCGCCGGAAAGCTGAGCGCCGCGAACGCGAGCCTCGTGTTCAACTACGGCAGAAGCTACCTGGAGCAGAAACGCGCGATAT
>Ga0307423_1002227_pt1 | contig 11008 bp, 4 predicted proteins | sample SalMarWE160310MG_FD_202154 | JGI IMG/M metagenome (GOLD analysis project Ga0307423, IMG submission 202154) | Salt marsh sediment microbial communities from the Plum Island Ecosystem LTER, Massachusetts, United States - WE1603-10 | ecosystem: Environmental > Aquatic > Marine > Intertidal zone >...
GTGGACCAACATCGCTGCTTAAACCAAGTTGAAATGCCCTTGACGGGCCATTATCAACATTTTGAGTAATCCCCCAAAAATTATAAAAACCTGTTCCTCTTGCATTAATTCCGGATTTTGAAACACCGTAATCGTGACTGTAATTTGAAGTAAAATTATCCCAATCAAAGAAGACGTACTTTATAACTGACTTAAAGAATTGAAAGGCACGGTTTAATGATGATGGCTTTTCACCCACAACAACACCTGTTGAATCTGAACTTTCTTTGTTTTTTCCAATGTCGCCTTTTTTGGTTGTTGAAGGAGATTCATCCTTTCCAAAAATTGGTTCGGTTAAAGATTTCCATCGTAAAATCATTCCGGCAGTAAATTTTTGGTTGAAACCGGCACTTCTTCCAATTTCATCCTGTCGTAAGTCAAAAGCCCACTGGTATCCGACTGAATATCCCGCCGTGATTGTAAAATAACGGTTAATATCCCATAATGATGGAAGTCTTGGTGAAGTTCTTAAATCAAACGATTGTTGATAACGGTAATCCTTTCCAAAACCTGCGCTAGAAATAATATTATTCCATATATCCCCTTCAGTTCTTTCCATACCATTAACATCGGTTAAAATATCGGCAAGCGAGGAATTCATATTTACATTATAGTTGATGTTTAAGTTTGCCAAACCTCCATCGGTTAGTTTCCAGTTAAATTGAAATCCTCTGCTCGTAGTGAAGTCCTGTGAAATAATTGGTTCGGTCGATATTCCAAGTCTGGGTCTTGTCTGGCTGCTGTTCTTGTTACGGCTGGCTGTTAGATTAGCAGAAAAGTTCTGTGGTGCAAAAAAGACCTTTAGATCTTTATAATCATTAAAGATAGAAAAGAAAAAGCCAACGATTGGAATATCCGCCAGTCTTATATATAAATCAGGACTGAAATTAAATCCATAATTAACACTTGCATTCCATAACCAACTTTTAGATTCAAGAACGGTAGGGCTTCTGCCGAACCTGTTGTTATAATTGATGCCAAAGCTCAAAGCATTCCAGGTATCTCTAATATACCAGACATCGGTTGGTAATTTTAATTTTATATTCGATGATGAAATTGTGTTAACAACATTAAGTGTCTGTGTTTCAAGAATAAGCTGTTCCGGGGTTTGGGCTGGATTCCCCAAAGAATCCGGAGGCGCATTTACTTGCTGCTTAGCTGCTTCATCAACTTTTACATCGGTTCCGGGAATATAAAGTGGTTTACCCAGAGACTCTGTGTGTGAATAATTTACTCTAAGGCTGCTCTCCCGCATATTGAATGGAATTAGCTTTAAAATATCCAGGTCTGTAGAAAGAGCCCAGTTTTGATTCTCCACCCTTGAACCAAAACGATCTGAAAGCTTATGAAAGTACGGATTATTCTGACTCATATTAAAATTAACTGTCATCAAGTCGGCAAACTTCAATGAGGTATTAAAACTGTATGCCCAACCCGGAGAATCATCTGCACCTACAACTCTTAATTCATTAATCCAGACTTCTCCAGACAATGGACCGGGATTAAAAGTTGAATCAAGATTAAATACTCCCACAGATAAAAATTTTACTGCAGTGAGTGTTGGATTGCCTTTTACCACATAAAAATGTCCTGGCAATCCTGTAACTGACACAATTCTTTTTCCAGTGATTGGATCAAGAGGTGCATTTTTGACAGCAGTTAGTTCACTGAAATTTATAGAGATATTATTCCAGCCGTTCGATCCAGGTTCAAGATTGTATTCACAAGGCTGGCGATATTCATAATAGTTATTCGTATCTGTTCCGAATCTAAAAAATACTTCCGCAGAATTTTGCCCCGTTACTTGATCTATATATGAAACAGAAGTGGAATCTATATAATTTGGATCTCCGTGAATAAATAATTTCATTTCAGTATAGTTAAAAACATCAAGTGGACGAAAGAGATATTTAACTGCTTCTCTCGATTGCCCTTCAGGCAGATCAGTCAAAATAAGATTTAATGCCTGCTCATTCTGGTAAATTTGTTCATCAGGACGAGTTCTGTCTCTTTCTCTAAATACTCCGGGAGGGCTAGTGTAATCAGGATTTTCTTCATAACTTACCACTGAAACACCTAGAACCGGATCATCCGGTATTAGTTTTTGCCACTGGGTTCCGACAAGATTGAATTCCGAAATTCTTACGTGAACAGCAGAATCAACACCCTGAACATATAACCTGATTGTTTCGACGTTCGACAAGCTAGGACTGCCAATTGCTGATGAAGTATCTTTCAGCGGAATCCTGTATAAAAACCAATTAGAGCTTGTAAATCCGCCACCTGCAATGTAAGGATTCACAGTCGTATCAGTAGTAAGCGGGATAGTATAACGGTAATAATTATTAGCAAGGTCCACCGTTCCATTTCTATTTAAGTCTTCAGTATCCGGGAGCAATCCAACATCTGTAAGAACAGCATTCCCCTCGGTTCCATTTATTTTAAAGTAATCAAATATACTTGTTATAGATGTTGGTAAGAAAAAGTTATCCCCAGCAGGATCATCCTTATTTTTTAGGTAGCTTTGGTATTCAATCTTTTCCTGAGCATTGAATATACCATCAATTCCTGTATCCTCACCCTCATCAATTGCATCATTTCCGTTTTTATCTTCTGTATTAAGAATATTATTTGGAATAACATCCTCACTCACAAGACCAATATCCAGATTAATGGAAGCACCCTGAGGGGCATCAACTATCTTCATCCAGAACTCAACAGCTCCTATATTCTGTTCTACAAGATTATTAGCAGTTGAGGATAAAAGTCTTTGCATACCACCCCAGTTTAACTCTTTCTGCTGTAGGTCCGGATTTCTATTATATGTGCCGGGTGTATCCGGCAAAAAAACATAATCGAGCACAGTAACCTGCTGATCGGAACGGGCAACTTGTTTTCTGCCCCCATAAATACTATCAACTACAACGTCCGAAGGCGTAACAGTGTACCAAAAACTTTTTGCTTTATAATTCATTCTTTCGTCTCTTGATAAACCACCTATGCCATTTAATCTATCGGGAACAGAAAGATCTTTCCACCCTGTATAATTTACACCAACGGGAATAATTCTCTTCGCACCTTCAAAATCATCGATGTATGCAATACTTTTCCCCTGATCAGAAGCGATTGTACTCTTCTTTGTGTTCGGATCAGGTGACATATAAGCGTACTCACCATTAAAAGTAAAGTTTGACATTTCTTTTGTTGAAATTACCCAATCGAGCATATCTGTTAGGAAGGGCAGATCGGCAGATGTTTTGAAATCAGCACCCATAATTGTATTGCTTAATGGTTCTTCACCAATTCTTACTTTGTCACTAAGGGTTTGCTGATTAAGGTTCATAAGTGTAAAACCGAGCGAAGTTTTATCAGAAAAATCGTAAATACCCCTTGCACCAAGAAGCGTTTTAGATGCGAGCTGAAAAAGATCATTTTGCTCATAAGTGATTTTAAGATCAGCACCTGGAACCAGTGCTGCATCATTTCTAATAGTAAGCTGACCAATATTGTAATCGACTGTATAATCCACTCCTTCTTTCAACTCACGACCATTCAATAATACCTTAACAGAATTTTCGACTACATTAAAACCAAGCTGATAGATTGCAGAGCTTTCACCGGTATTTTTGCCTGAGAGTGCCCATTTATCAGGTCCTTTATCCTGCTGGGCAAAAGTTTTAGTTGTATCATAAATCTTTTGATATACTTTATCCTCCAATCCTAGCGGAATGTCCCTGCCAAATGGTTCAAGTGTGGGGAAAATAATTTCACCTGTTTCAGGTAATATTGTAATTCCCGGTCGCCAGTCAAAAATATTGTCCGGAGTTGGACTACCACCTGATCCCTGTTTATCAAGTCCGAAAGCCTGGATCAGCCTCACATTATTCCCCTGAGTTGTTTGTACTTCTTCTGTTGGATCCTGTCCAACAAGTTCGTACAATATTTTAAATTCGAAACCCTCTTGTTTAACATTCCTTGCCCCGGTTGGGTAAATATTCTTGAGCTTAAGGCTCCAGGCTTCTGCAAATTGTGGTTGAAGATTCTTTGGTTTGACAAGTTTTAAAACGATTAACGTATCGTTTTGCGTAACTGTGTTTAAGAATTGACCATAAGTATTATTATTTGTTCCTTGTTTAAATGCAACGGCAATTATATCCTGATCATTTAGTGAAGTCTTAAAGGAAATATAACCGGTTTCAGGATGAAGCACGTAGTCAACACCATCCGTTAAGCGAAGAAACCTGCCGGTTTCTGACCTGCCAGCAATAGGATTCTCAAGTGGTTGTTTCAGGGAGTCAGGATAAGCACCTCCAACTTGCGTCAGCGTTGGCAAATCAATAAAGCAATTTGCGTATCTTATTTTCGATTGATCTGCAACTATCTGGTTTAAAGATTTCCATACTTCAATTTCATTAACCTGATATTCCGGATTAACCTGTGATGGTACATTGTTGTAAAAATTTTCGAATAGGTTTAGATTCCGGTCAGAATAGGCTTTATCAATAAAATAATGATTTTCAGAATAATTATAAGCCCTTATTGAATAATCCTGCGAAGTTGAACCACCGGAAACTGCGACTTCTTTAGTTTCACCTTTCTTCTGACTTGCAAGAGCGGTTAACCTGAAGGGACCCATTTTAAATTGAGCTTTAATACCAAAAAGTGCTTCCGCTCCGCCAATCAAGGATGGGGTTTGCATCGAAACGTTACCAGCTTCAATACTTTGAATAATTTCGTCTTCATATCCAGTGTATTTTATTTTTAGCTGGTTCTCATATTCAAAAGTTCTTTCGGTATTCCAATCAGCACTTATGTTAAGTTTGTCACCAATAGTTCCACTAACATTAATTTGAACCTGCTGTTTGAAATCCGGTTCATTCCTCGTATTACCAAGCCGCGAAGCAGTAACACCTTCAGTTGTTTCACTTCTCCACGCTCCGTGGATTTGCACCGAACCTCCAATCTTCAGACTAATCTTTGGCTCCCCGAATATGCTAAGCACACCAACACTGGGTAACGGAATTTCAAAATCAGTAAAACTTGTTATCAATTCGCCAAGACCTAATTTCCCCTCTTTAAGCTTATATTCATAACCCAACTTTTCCCAGCTCTCTCTTTCTTTAAGTGCAAGCTTCATGTTGATGTAATCATCAATTGGCATCCTTAAAGCTAGTTTGGATTCCTGAGGTCCAACCATTTCCCGAACCTCAACATATTGTCCTGTAGAATCGATGGTTACTGTTCTTCGCCTAAAAGTAGGAGAGGGTTGAACAAAGAATTTTGATTGTTTTTTCTCACTCTGCTCAACATAAGGTTCATCTTCCCGATGGTACCTAAATTGTTCCAGTCTTGCAGTTGAGTCGATTTCGCGCCAATCAATTTTAACAGTGTCTTTTGCAGCGAGAGTATCAGTATTTGTAATAGTTGAATCAAGAGAAATAAAACTGGAGTCGGATTTTATCAATGTCGAATCTAAAAACTTCTTTTCACCGGAATCGGAAGGCGGAATTTCAAATTCGTCACCCAAATCTGGTGGTGCCTGATAAATAATCATATCCTTGGTAAGTTTGAGAGAGGTTATTCCATCATCTGAGTGGTCAGGATTTAAAACAGAATTTTCTTTTTCTTCCTGTTCAAGATTTTCTAAATATTCTTCTGAAACGGTTTTAAAACAGGCATCTAGCCACATTTCATGGTTGAGCTGAGGTTTTTGAGGCGAGTGGAACCCGAGATTTATTCCAGCAAAGAAAATAATCAAAGAGAGCAAAATAATGCGGATAATCTCTTTAACCAGATTTACGACCTTGTGTCTGATGAATTTTCCTTAAGGATATTTCAGTATTTGAGCAAAAACAAATAGTAGAAAATTATTCTATATTTTATCCTTTCTATTTTGTAGGTCGAAAATTTAGACAAACCGCTATATTTCTTCAAGCTAAAATTAAGCCAAACAATCAAAATTACAAGGAAAATTTAATTCCTAAAAGAATTCTTTCTGAGGTAAAATTTTTGCACCTGCGGCCTGCATTTTTATCATACTCAAGAAGAACTTGTCAGTCGTTGAATTAATTCTCTGTGACCTGGAAATTTTTTAAGCAGGAATTCTCTTTTACCCAATTTAAAATCTTCAAACTCAAAACCGGGTGAAACGGTACAACCGAAAAGTGAAAATAATTTCTTATCATCAACTTCTGCAGCAAACCAACAATGTTTTTCTATGGCAATTTGAAATTCTGCATCATTAGATCTTCCGAATTTTCTTATTGTTAATTCTCCCTCCGGATTAATGATATAAATTTTTAAATCGGAACCATCATAAAAATGCCACAGTTCATCTGATTGCAAAAGATGGAATGCAGAAAACTGGTTTCCTTCAAGCAGAAAATAAATCGATGTAGAAAAATTCCTGGATGATTTGTAACGCTTTGGCAGATGGGCTGGTAAAATTTTCTCACCGGAACGGTAAACTTCCCTGTAATAACCTCCTTCCGGATGTTTCTTCAAATGAAGTTTTTTAATGTATGTTCTGGCTTGAGTATGCAAGTTTCTTCCAAAATTTCTCTACAAAGAACTACTTGAGCAGCAGCATCTTTTTTGTTTCAACAAAACCTTGTCCCGAACTTGATTCGGGATCTGCGCCTTTTAATTGATAAAAATAAATTCCGCTTGGTAAACCAGTTCCATTAAATTCAATTTCGTAAGTGCCCTGTTGTCTCTCTTCATTAACTAAAGTTGCAACTTCTTTTCCTAAAACATCATAAACTTTCAAAGTAACGAGAATGTCACTCTGAGCCTGTCGAAGAGTGACCGTAGGAATGCTATATTTTATTTTTGTTGTTGGGTTAAACGGGTTGGGGTAGTTTTGTTCTAAAGAAAATTCTGATGCTAGCTCAGTCTTAGTTTTTACTGAAGTAGGTATGTCAGGAACATAAGCCGTTGCTTCGTTGCTCCAGGTAGTAACTCCTCCCCATCCTAATTTAGTTTGAATCCTATAAGTATAAATTGCATTTAGCTGAACCGTTGAATCTTCAAATGATAATGTGTAGGGACCAACTTCTGATATTGTTTGATAAGCTGATGAACTATTGGGTAGTCCAATCTTACGTTGAATTTTATATCCTGCGATGGGATCGATACCAAAACCTGGACTCCAATTTAGAAATACTCTCCGAGTCGAAGTGTCAGCCAGAACTTGGATCTGACCTGGAGGTGCTGGGACTGTCAATGGTGAATCGAGTATCAAATCATCAACATACCAGTATCCATATATGTTACTGCTGAATAAAGATAATTTAACGTAATTTTCGTTAGGAACCGACTCAGTTGAAACAAGAGTCGGCGGAATGTTTTCATTCACGACTTGTTGCCAGAATGGTATCCAGGTAATTCCTTCATCTAATGAATAGGCAAGCCCAATTAAACCTGCTCCAAACCAATAATCAAAACTATATCTAAAGCTTAGAGGGTTTATATTAGGGCTTAAATCAAAGAAATCATTCAATATTAAATATGAGGTTCCTGACATTAAATTATTATGTTCTAACTCTGGGATTGTTCCACCCGCATTCGACGAATATGAAATACCCCAGTATCCACCCGGTGGATTAACAGTATAATTTGACAATCCATTACTGAAATCATCAGACCAATAGTTAAATCTATAACCTTCAGAAATAAAGTACCAGATAGGACCTATAGTCAAACATGATCCGTTATGCTCAACAACCCGCCAATAATATTTAGTATGATGCTCTAAGGTACCTATTAGAATTAAAGAAAGATCATTAAATATCCGAGATGAATCATATCCGCTTAATACGAGGGCTCTTGAATCCAGTGAGATAACTAAACTGGAATCCGGACTCAGATAGATATCATTATAAGTGGTATTTGATGGATTTTTCCAGAATAGTTTATGGGCAAAATATTGAGTATTTACGCGGTTGATGTGTCTGCTACCAGGAGCAGTCATCGGATGGAACGGTTCCCCTGGTCCTTGAGAGAAGATTGGAATAGAGAGTACTAATAAAAGCACGAAACAGCAAAAGAATTTTATTTTCTTTTTCATTTTTATTCCCCGAGAAAATTAAACTCGACCTTAAAGAAAACAAATTATGACAATAAAGCAAGCATTTTCTGAAAATGTTTGATTTTGAGATGAATACTAGATCGTAGAGGCACTCAATTGAGTGTCTCTACGATCTTAAGGAGTACCGGGTCAGCAGTATTTTTTAATTTCTAGAATCTAAGAATGGATTTAAAGTGAAAGTGTATTTTTCTAATCCCGAAAATATCTCCGCTAATTTTTCCTTCTCAGATTTACTTTTATCAACCCAGAGAAAGGAGGGCTTTAAATTTTGTTTTGCGGGAATTAATTCTACGTTGCCAATCGGCAATCCGCCCGAATAAATATTTTTTTCATCGATAAGAATTTTTTCATTTGAAGAAACGAGATAGTCTCCATCGTAAATCAATTGGTATCTTTTTTTCAACAGACTGTAAGTTTCTGAATAAGAATATTGATTATAGCTTTCGCCCTCACTTGTGAAAGCTATAATCAATGCACTATTTCCTTTGTGTACAAGAACGGGTGTTCCTTTTTCAACTTTTTCAAAAAGAAATTGTGCATCTTCCCTCGAAACTCGTACGCATCCGTGAGAAACATTTTTCTTTCCTAGATATTTATAATAACTCTTTCCCAGCAAGGCGTGAAATCCGATTCCATTATTAAAACCCATCCAGTTGAGCATAACAGTACTGTCAAACTGAACCGAATATTGTTTCTTCGCTTTCCACTGAATTGCAAAGAGACCTGTGTTTGTTTCCATACCTTTTTCAACCCATTTGGTACCGGAAGAAATCGGGAAGTTGAACTCAGAACCATCTCGTGAGTAAAGAGTTGCTTTCTGTGTTGCAAGGTTTGCTTCGATGTAATGATCTTTATTTGTGTATACGGTATCACGCAGTTGTTTGAAGTCGTATTTAATAAGCGGGTTAAATTGATACCTAAAATCTTTTACAGGAATTTCTTCCTTGTTTTCAATTAAGTAAGCGCTGTTAAAAAATAAAATGGATATAACTACAAATGATAATAAGTAGATCTTATTCGTTCTTTTCGTTTTCAAAGTGCCCTCTGACAAGTTGAGCTTTCTTTATTCCTATTAATTTTGATAAAGTTTCTGTGTCAGTTTTTTTAATTTTTTCGACACTACCCAACTTGGAGAGCAACATATATGCCGTCGCTTTTCCTATTCCTTTTATCTCTGTCAGTTCTGTCGTAATAGTTCTTTTAGATCTTCTTACCCTGTGAAAAGTGATTGCAAAACGATGTGCTTCATTTCTTATTTGCTGTAAAAGCTTTAATCCGGAAGAAGTCTTTGCGATTGTTTCAGGTTCCGATTTTTCAGGAAAAAAAACCTCCTCCAGTCTCTTTGCGAGACCAATTATGTTGTACTGTTTTATTCCGAGACTGTCTAATATTTCTACCGCACTTGATAGTTGTCCCTTACCGCCATCAACCATAATTAATTCGGGAAGTGGTTCTTTATTTTCAAGTAGTCGAGTATACCTCCTTCTAATCACCTCCTGCATACTTGCAAAGTCATCCGGACCTTCAACTTCTTTAATAATGAATTTTTTGTATTCACTTTTCTTTGGTTTGCCATCAATAAAGACAACCATGCTTGCAACAGAATCGGAGCCTTGAATGTTTGAAATATCGAAGCACTCGATTCTTCGTGGGAGTTCTTTCAGTCGTAAATCTCTTTGCAAGGCAGATAAAGCGTAGGGAACATTTCCTTCCTTTTTCATTTTTTGAAGCTGAATTTCCTTAAGCTGAAGGATTGCATTTTGCTTGCACATAAGTACGAGTGCTTTTAATTCACCTCTCTGTGGAATGAATATTTTTACTTTTTTTTCTGATCTTTGATTCAGCCATTCTTCCAACAAGTCTTTTTCAGAAGGTTCAACTTCAAATAAAATTTCTTTAGGGATTTCAACGTGATCCCCGTAATAAAACTTAACAGCAGCACTGTAAATTTCCTCAAACTCTTCACTACCTGAAAGACTTAATCTCAATTGTTTTTTCCCAACAAGCTTTCCTGCGCGTATGTTGAATACCGAACAGGCAGAATCTTTATCTTCAAAAGCTACTGAAATTACATCCCTGTCCTCAAAATCATTGCTCACAACTTTTTGCTTCGATGAAATAATTTTTAGCTGGTCAATTTTATCTCTTATTTCAGCAGCTTTTTCAAACTCCATATTTTCTGAAGTAGATTTCATTTTTTTGTCCAGGTCTTTAATCAAGTCGTCAGTTCTTCCGCGGATTACTTTAACAACTTCATCCACCATTTCGTTGTAGTCTTTTTCGCTTACCAATCCTTCACATGGTCCGTCGCATTTTTTAATGTGGTAATCCAGACAGACTTTAAATTTTTTCTTTGCGATTGTTTCATCGTTAATATCATACTTGCAGCTTCTTATTTTGAAAATCTGGTTGATCATCCTCAAAGCCGACTTCATACTTTTTACACTCGTGTAAGGTCCAAAATATTTTGAACCGTCACGAATAGCTCTTCGTGTTGAAAAAATTCTTGGGTATGGTTCATTTGTCACTTTAATAAAGGGGAAAGATTTATCATCCTTCAGGTTAACATTGTATCTTGGTTTGTTTTCTTTAATGAGATTATTTTCAAGAACTAATGCTTCTACTTCAGAATCGGTTACAACAAGTTCCAGGTCGGCAATTTTACTAATAAGTGCTTCAGTTTTTGCGTTTGGAATTTTTGAGCGGAAATAACTTTTTACTCTGTTTCGGAGGTTGTTTGCTTTGCCAACGTAAATAATCTTTCCTTTATCATTAATAAATTGGTAGACGCCCGGTTTTGTGGGAAGATTTGATAATTTATTTTGAAGTTGAGGATTCATAGCCCAAAAATAATAATCTGATTTTTATCCCTGGATGAAT
>Ga0307423_1002228_pt1 | contig 11008 bp, 7 predicted proteins | sample SalMarWE160310MG_FD_202154 | JGI IMG/M metagenome (GOLD analysis project Ga0307423, IMG submission 202154) | Salt marsh sediment microbial communities from the Plum Island Ecosystem LTER, Massachusetts, United States - WE1603-10 | ecosystem: Environmental > Aquatic > Marine > Intertidal zone >...
GCCTTGGCGGCCTCCAGATCCTTCATGATGCTCATCTTCTTGAAGTCGGCGCCCGCCCCGTGACAGGCCTCACACTGAACGCCAGCCATCTCCTCGGAGGAGTTTGTGGCGTGGCACTTCAGGCAATCCGCCGAGAACGCACGCTCGGTTGATGCCTTGGCCACCTCGGTCGCCTTGGCGTGCTTCGTGCCCTCCCACGATGCGTACTGCACCTTGTGGCACATCTTGCACTTGTCGGCTCCAACATACTCATGGTCTCCGGCGTAAGCGCTGGACGACACCACCACCACAGCCAGAACGATCGCGCTCCAAAGAATCAGTTTCTTCATCGATATCCTCCAAGTTCTCCGGTTCGACCCGTCGGGCCTTTTCCGGCGCCCGCCGAATCTACCACCGTCGCAACCGCGGTTCAAGATCGACACTCCTGTGACATATACGATTCAGAAACCCGGTTCATTCCGCCCAGCTATGAGATCAGCCCGCCAAAATGCGGTTCCGTCGCGTCCTAAGTTATTGATAAAATTCAATGTTGACCAAAAAACGAGCACCTACCAGCGATCTGGATCGAGGCCCTCGAACACGAGGAGTCCACTGAGGGTCGTTCGCCGATTCATGACGAGATCGCCGGAGACTGGGTTCACGGTCAGCGGAAGGTGTTCGAAGTGCGAGGCCGCCGGCATTCCGAAATCGAGTTCTGATCGACGGGACCAGGTCCAGATGTCGGGCACCGATTCCCAGAGCTCGATCCGGTCGCCGGCGCGGCGAAGCTGCCAGAGGAACCGGCCGCTGCGGCTCCACACCAACCGTGTCGGCTCCGCACCGACCTTGCGCGGCGTGCCGCCGTCGGCAGGCACCACCCAGGCTCCCTGGTCGGGATCGGTGTCCTGTGTCCAGACCGAATAGGCGATCCAGCGCCCGTCCGGGCTCCACTGCGGATAATCTCCACCCGCCGGTGTGAGCTCTCTCGGCTCCCCGCCAGCGGCCGAAACCACCCACACTCGAATCGGCGAACCGGCGGCATAGGTCAGATAGCGGCCGTCCGGAGACCAGCTCGGGTACTCCGAAGCCTCGACGTTGGCGGCAAGGGTTACCGGTTGGCCCCCGCCTCGCGAAACGACCCTGAGCAGGGTGCCCTCATCCGGCTCTCGTGCCAGGTAGGCCATCCGATCGCCCTCGGGTGAGACCGAGGGACATGATGCGTCTTCGCCCGCATCGGTGAGTGTGACCTCGAATCCCGACGCATCGCGCAGAAAAAGGATCGCGCTTCCAGCGACGTAGCGCCGGTAGACGACGGAACCGGCGGAATCCACACTCCCCCATCCGCTGTTCGAGACGCCACAGAGAACGCAGCTCCAACCGGCGCCGTTCGGGTCCACCGCAACCAGATCGTTGGTGGTGTTGCGGCGAACAACCGCCATACTTCGTCCGTCGGGTGACAGGGATGGATACCACAGCCGATCCACCCTCGGGATGACGGGCGCGCCGCCGTCCTCATCGACGCGGACCAATTGACCGTCCACCGATGCCACCAGCGAGCGGCCCGAGTTGGTCCAGTCGACTCCGTAAATCTGCTCTCCGGGAGCCAACCAGGCGCGAGCACGGCCCGACAGCTCGCCGGCTACGAAGAGGCTGTCCGGTTGCCCGGCCGCACCTGCCAGGATGGCGTAGCCGCCACCGGGCCGAGCGAGGGCCCGATACCACGAAAGGTCGGTCTCGGAATCCCGAACTCGGACTGCCTCTCGATGGCCGACCGAGAAGCGATAGAGGCTGAAGCCGGTGGCCACGTCCTCACGCGAGAAGAGGAAGCTGTCGGAGTCCAGCCAGCTTCCGCCACCGGCGTTGATCACCTCGGTGATGGGAGGTCCTCCGACTGCCGGAACCACCCGCAGCAGAGAATCGCCGGCCGCCACCACCTCGATCAATATTGCCTTGCCGTCAGGAGAGTACTGGGGCAAACCGAGGCTCACGCCAGGATCGCCGACGAGCACGTTCCGAGTGACACCTGTGGCGGTCTCGACGGCAATCACTTCGCTTTTACCGGCGTGGTTGCGAGCGACCACGATTTCGTTCCCCTCCGGGCTCCAGTCGGGGTCATTCAAATTCCCCACCGTGTCCAACAACGAGCGGACCTGCCACCGGCCGGGGTCCGGACGCTTCGGTTCAGTCCCGATGCGTGCTATCAGGGCGCCGACGGCAATTCCTGCCACCACCACGACCGCCGCGATCCCTGCGCCACGGATAGCGAGCCGCCGCCGCCGCATGGACACCGCCTCGAGCCTGCCGGAGCTGATGGCCAGTGTCGGAGCCTCGGCGAGGCTGACCTCGTCCGTGCCCTGGAAAATCGCCAGGTCTCTGGCAAGATCTGCACTCGAGCGGTAGCGTCGTTCGGGTTCGCGTTCGAGACAACGATCAACGACGGCTACCAGCTCTTGGGGCGTGTTCGGCGTCACTTCAGGGAGCGGGCGATACTCCGAACGCACGACCGCCTGTAGGACCTCGAGCGGCGTCTGACCTTCGAAGGCTCGAACTCCCGACAGCGACTCGTAGAGAACGGTGCCGCAGGAAAAGATGTCCGACACCGGAGAGACACCTTTGCCCAGCGCCTGTTCCGGCGCCATATAGGGGCACGAACCGAGGACCATTCCCGGCGACGTCAATGTCTCGATCGGCGTTTCGCCTTCACGTTGCATGAGGCGCGCGAGCCCGAAATCGAGGACCGTTACATGACCGCCGTCCGCGACCATGATGTTGGAGGGCTTGAGATCGCGGTGGATCACGCCGACCTCGTGCGCAGCGGCGAGCGCGAGGCTCGCCTGTTCGATGATGCGAGCAGCCTTCCTCGCCGGCAACGGACCTTCGGCTATCAGCTCGTTGAGCGAGCGCCCACGAATCAGCTGCATGACGAGGTAGGGCAGCTCCTCCCCAACACCCGGGTCAAAGGTCCCGAGATCGAAAATGCTGACCACGTTCGGATGCTGCAGCCTCGCCATCGCAAGCGCCTCGCGCTGGAACCGGGCCTCCGCCGCAGGCTCGGTCACGAGGATTCTGGGCAGCAGCTTGAGCGCGACTTCACGATCGAGGCGCTCGTCCCACGCCGCCCATACCGACCCCATGCCGCCGCGTGCAAGCTGCCGCTGGAGGCGGAAGCGCCACACGTTCATCCCGGGCTTGAGGTCAGTCATCATAACTGTCCCATCATACGATGACCGGGAATCAGTTGCGTTCCACGATGAGGATTGTCAGGTCGTCGGCCGCCGGGACTCCATTCGCGTGCCTCGCGAGGGCGTCGAGAATGTCTGTCGTCAGAGCGAAGGCGGAGCGGTTCGTGGCGGCCTCCACGACCTCTGCGAGGCGTTCATAGCCGAATGGCTCGTTATCGGGCGAGATCCCCTCGACGAGACCGTCCGAGTACAGGACGAGGCGGCTGTCGGCAGGGAATTGGCGCACTAACGACGTCGGACTGCAAAGCTGGCTGCCCATCGGCAGAGAACCCGCCAGGAGCTCTTCCAGCCTCCCATCCGGGTGGATGAGGAGCGCCGGGCAATGGCCGGCATTGGCCAACACCAGACGCTCTTCGCCGAGCTCGATTTCGACCACCGCAAGGGTGACCATCGTGCCCATCTGACCGTGCTCCATCAGCAGGTTGTTGACCTTTTCGATGAGGGCAGTCCCCCCATAGCCCTCATATACCAACGCCGCCACCGATGATTTGAGGCTCGCCATCAGGAGGCCGGTCGAGAGGCCGTGGCCGGCGACATCGCCGATCGTCACCACCAGCCTATCCTCCGAAATGGGAAAGACATCGAAATAGTCGCCGCCGACTTCGGCCGCGGGCCGGAAGGTGGCCTGCACACTGAACGGGCCGAACTCGAGGTGCCTGGCCGGCAGTAGGCTCTCCTGGATTTCCCGAGCCAGCTCGAGCTCCCGTGCGAGGCGCTCCTTCTCCGCCACGTCGGCCAGCATCGACTGCACCGAGTCCGTCATGTGATTGAAGGATCGAGCGAGGTCACCGAGCTGGTCGTGGCGCTTCACCGGCACCCGATGGTCAAGGTCGCCGCTCTCGACGGCACGCGCACCTGCGCTCAACCTCGACGTCGACCGTGTGATGGAAAGGATCATGGTCGCGGACGTCGCCATCGCGATGCCATAGCAGATGAGGAAGAAGAGGCCGAGCGCCGCAATCGCTCCCCACAGCTCGGTGGCGAGCTCGTATCTCGACAGGGTGAAGTCCTGCCAGACGTTACGCGGAGAGGTGCGTAGGAGGGCGAGTTGGTCCAGATCTTCGAGAGCCTCCCCCGATTCGAGATCGACCACGTCGGTGATGGCTCGAAACCACACCACCCACGGCTTCGAGAACAGGCCGTGATCGCCGTCGGTCCACGGTGGCCAGATCTCCTCGCTGGAGAGGTGCTCGCCGTCGATCGTGAAGTTGATCGCGCCGTTTCTCGAAGCCTCAGCCCTGATCTCGTCGTCCTCCTCCCCATCACTCTCGGCGGCGCCGACGTACGCCTCGTCGAGGCTGAAGAACGCGACATCGAACCACCACTGCGAGCTCAGGTCGGAGGCGGTGACATCGTCGAAGGGGATGAGTGCGGCAACCCGGTCGCCTGATGGCGAGCGGAATGCCGTCACGGAGTATGTGGTCTCGCCCCGACGGGCCAACTTCCAGGAGGCACCCTCCGGAAGCCACCCGAAATCAAGGCTTTCAAACTCACCGCCCATCGTCTTCGTTCGCTCTCCGAGATGGACCCACCAGAAGACCCTCGAAAGCGGATGGGGAGGATCAGCCGCGAGCTCGTCGAGGGCGGTGAAGGCCGCTTCAGGGCCCTTGTTGGAGGCAATTTTGATCACGTTCTCACAATCGTCCAACAACGACCAGCCGAAACGGTCGAACTCGGAACCGACCCGCACCGAGGTGTACTGACCCATCGCGATGTACAGACCGAAGGCCGCAAACGCCGTCGCGAAGAACAGCGGCAGCACGCCGATCAGGAGATAGGTAATGAAAAGCCGCACGCCGACCCGGTAGGTCATCCAGCGCCACAGACGCCAGGTCAGGAGGCACAGGCTGATCACCAGCCAGATCCAGGCGAGGACCGTCAGGAAGTCTGCGAATCCCGACTCGGAGGCGATGGCGGACACCGCTACGGCGGCGCCGATGAGAACCGCTCCAGCAATCCACCACCGGCGATGGTCCAGCCTCAAGCCTCGTCCTCCGCGTCAGAGCCGCCATCGGCGGGTGGGATCAGCCACGGTTCGCTGGCGGGTGGCGCCCCGTCCGGCTCATGACAGCGGCGGCATCGTGCCTCGTAAGCACCCGTCGCACCGACCACCACCAGCTCGTCGCTTTCGATCAATCGCTGGGTATAGGCGGCCTGCGACCCGCAGCTCGTACAGATAGCGTGGATCTTGTGGACTTCCTCGGCCACCGCGAGGAGCTCGGGCATCGGACCAAACGGGATCCCCCGATAGTCCATGTCGAGGCCGGCTACGACCACCCGCTTGCCGAGGTTGGCCAAATGCCCGCATACCCGAGGCAGCTCATCATCGAAGAACTGCGCCTCGTCGATCCCGACCACCTCCGTTCGAGGGTCGAGCCGCGGCATAATTTCGTCCGCCCGCTCCACCAGCTCGCAGGGGATCCGCATCTGGGTATGGGAAACCACGTCTCCCTCCGAGTAGCGATTGTCCAGCTTCGGTTTGAAGACCTGGACCCGTTGCCGGGCGATTGTCGCCCGCCGAAGCAAACGGATGAGCTCCTCCGACTTGCCCGAAAACATTGGGCCGGCGATGACCTCGATCCAGCCCGCACCCGGTCTCGTTGGATTCATCTTCGCGCCACCTCCGGTGGCCACAGATTAGCAGGAACCGAATGAGGAATGCCGCCCGCCCACCCTGCAGGTCCTGCCGAAAACCGTGGGGTTGGGTGGGAATTCCTAATTCCTAATCCCTAGTTACTTATTCACCATGTGCACCGCTTGCCCGAGGGCGCCCTCGATCGCTTCCTGGAGCGCTTCCGACATCGTCGGGTGGGGATGAATTGTCAGCGCGACGTCCTCGAGAAAGGCGCCCATTTCCAGCGCCAATGTCGCCTCGCCGATGAACTCGCTGACCCCGCGCCCGACTGCGATGATCCCCAGGAGCTGCTTGGTGTCGGCGTCGGCGATGGCCTTGACGAAGCCATCGGTCGAATCGAGAGACATCGCGCGGCCCGAGGCCTTGAAGGGGAAGGTGCCGGTGACCACGTTGTGGCCCACGGCCTTCGCCTCCACCTCTCCCATTCCGACCCACGCCACCTCGGGATCGGTGTAGATCACCGCCGGCACCACGTTGTCGAAGGCCGCCGGTTCGCCGGTGATGACATCGGCCGCAACCTTGGCCTCCTGAAATGCCTTGTGGGCCAGCAGGGCGCCGCCGACCACATCGCCGATAGCATATATCCGGGGAGCTCTGGTCTGCATTTTCTCGTTGACTGTAATGAAGCCTTTTTCGTCGGTCGTGACTCCCGCCGCTTCGAGACCGAGCCCTTCCACGTTGGGTACCCGCCCGACACTCATCATGACGACGTCCGCTTCGAGCCGCAGCTCCTCGTCATTTGGCCCGCGGGTGATGACGATCGATGGCTTGCCGGGCTCGAAGGACTCGGCGCGATGGCTGAGGTGGAGCGTGACCTTGAGCTTTTTGAGCTGGCGCATCAGGGCCTTACCGACCTCGGGATCGAGATCCGGCACGACCTTTGGCAGGAACTCGACAATAGACACCTCAGAACCCAGCTTGGCATAGACAGTGCCCAGCTCGAGACCGATGTAACCGGCGCCGATGATCACCAGTCGGTCGGGAATTGACTGCAGGGAAAGGGCCTCGGACGAACCGATGATCTGTTCGCCGTCATGAGGGAAGCCGTCGAGCGCCATCGGCCGCGAACCGGTCGCGATGACCGCTTGTTCGAACTCGATCTCGACACGATCGTCGTCGGAGGCGACGACGATTTTCCGATCGGACACGAATTCTGCGGCACCGTGAACCACCTCGACCCCGGCTTGCTTGCAAAGATAAGCCACACCCGATGTCAGCCGCTCGACGATGCCGTCCTTCCACGCCACCATCTTCGGAAGATCGACCGTCACGTCCTTGACCGAGATGCCCATGTTCTCGGCGTGTTGAGCCTCGTGCGCGAGCTCCGAGGCGTGAATCAACGCCTTGGACGGGATGCAACCGACGTTGAGGCAAACCCCGCCGAGGGTCGGGTTCTTTTCAACCAGGATCACGTCCTTGCCAAGCTGGGCGAGCCGGATCGCGGCCACGTAGCCGCCCGGCCCGGCGCCGATCACTACCACCTGACAACCGCGGGAAACAGAGCCTACGACCATTACATCCTCGCCATCAACACCATCGGCTGGGAGACCAGGCGCACCATGTCGCTCATGAACCTCGCCGCCTCGGCGCCGTCGATATACCTGTGGTCAAACGAGATGCTGAGATACATCATCTTGCGGATCGCGATCTCGCCGTCCACCACCTCGACCCGCTCCTTGATCGCGTGCAGCCCGACGATGGCGAGCTCCGGCTGGTTGATGATCGGGGTCGCAAAGACCCCACCCAGCGGGCCGATATTCGTGATGGTGCAGCTGCCGCCCCGGATCTCATCGAGGGTGAGCTGGCGCGAGCGGGCGCGCTCTGCCTTGTCGGCCACCTCCGCCGCTAGCTCCACCATGTCCTTGCGATCAGCATCCCTGATCACGGGCACGATCAGGCCTTCCGGCGTATCGACCGCGACACCGATGTTGTAGTACTTCTTGAAGAGGATCTCCTGTTTGTCCTCGTCAACCGAGGCGTTGAAGATCGGATACTTCTGGAGTGTTGCCACAAGTGCCTTGATGAAGAAGGGCAATAACGTGAAGCGAACACCACTTCGCTCCTCGATTACTGGCTTGGCGCGACGGTAGTGGTCGACGAGGTCGGTGACGTCGGCCTCGTCGACGTGCGTCACGTGGGCAGCGTTGTGCTTGGAGGCGCGCATTGCGTTGGCAATCATCTTTCGTAAGTGAGTGATCGGAACCCGCTCCACCTCGCCGTCGGCGGTCGCCGCCACGACTCCCGCCGGTCCTACCGGTGCAGTTGAGGCAACCCCTCCCCCATCGGCGGCACCCTGAACATCCTTGTCAGTGATTCGTCCGCCCGAACCGGAACCGACGATCTGCAACAGGTCGACTCCCAGCTTGCGCGCCAGTGCCCGGGTGCGTGGTGTCGCCAGCGGACGTCTCGACGCGACCGCCGGCGCCGGCGGAGAGCCAACATCGACCGCTTTCGGAGCAGTCGACGAAACGGCCGGAGATCGCGCCGGCGTTGCCTTATATTCAGGCAGGTCGTCGCCGGGGGACCCGATGGTCACCAGAGCATCGCCGACAAAGATCGTGGCGTCGGCCGCGACGTGCAGCCTGAGCACCGTGCCGGCATGGGGGGATGGCAGCTCGACTACCGCCTTGTCGGTCTCGATCTTGATCAGTGCCTGGTCCTCGGCAACTGTATCGCCCTCACCGACCAGCCACTCCACCACCCGTCCCTCGTGGATCCCCTCACCAACATCGGGGAAGCTGAAAACGAACGCCATGGCGCTCCTTCCTTCATCGAGATGCTCTGTGCGCGATTCGCTTTGCGAATTGCGGAATTACGATTAGAACAACAATACCGCCTTGACCGCCTTCACGATCCGCTCACGCGAGGGAAGATAATACTGCTCCGACTGTGCAAGCGGGAAGACCGTATCAAAACCGGTCACCCGTTGCACCGGAGCCTCGAGCTGGAGCAGCGCGTGCTCATTGATCTGGGCCACGATTTCGGCCCCGAAACCGCCGGTGCGGGCTGCTTCGTGAACAACGACGGCGCGTCCGGTCTTGACGACGCTTCCGATCATCGTCTCGCGATCGAGCGGATTGAGGGTGCGCAGATCGACCACTTCGGCTTTGACGTCCTGACGGGCGAGGACTTCGGAGGCATCGAGACATGCCCGGACCATCGCCCCCCATGCAATCAGAGTCACGTCGGCGCCTTCGCGGGCGATGTCGGCCTTGCCGAGCGGTACCGAGTAATTGTCGGCTGGAACCGCCTCGCGAAATGCGCGGTAGATCCGCTTCGGCTCCATGAAGAGCACCGGGTCGTCATCACGGATCGCGGAAACCAGCAGACCTTTGGCGTCGTATGGGTTCGACGGCACCACTACCTTGAATCCGGGGGTATTGAGGAACAGGGCCTCATAGCTCTCGGAGTGATGCTCGGGCGGGTGGATACCGCCGCCGTAGGGCATGCGAACCACCATCGGGCAGCTCAACCGCCCGCGGGTGCGGTTTCGCATCCGTGCGGCGTGCCCAAACAGCTGGTTGATGGCCGGATAGACGAAACCCATGAACTGGATCTCGGCGATCGGCCGGAAGCCGGTCGCGGCGAGCCCGACCGACATGCCGATGATCGCACTCTCGGCAAGCGGCGTATCGATCACCCGATCGGTTCCGAAACGCTCGATCAAACCTTCGGTTGCTCTGAAGACTCCGCCGTCGACACCCACATCCTCACCGAGGACAATCACCCGGTCGTCACGATCCATCTCCTCGCGCATGGCGTCGCGGACCGCCTGCGCGATCGTCAACTTCTCGGTCGCCACCTCGGGTACCGCGTGCAGCGAGCGCCCCCCGACCTTCTGCCCACTCAAGACTGCATCTCCTCGAGGAGCGACTGCATCTGTTCGACGACATGCGGCGGCATGGCCGCATACATCGAGGTGAAGATTTCCTCGGGTGCCTGGGGCTCCATATCCTCGAGGGCCTTCACCTGGCTGTCGACCCAGCTCGTCGCCTCCTCGAGTAACACCGTCTCCTGATCGTCATCCCACAGCCCTTGCTCGACCAGGTAGCGGCGGAGGCGAAGAATTGGGTCGCGACCCTCCCATTTCTCGAGCTCCTCTTCGGTGCGGTAGCGGCTGGCGTCGTCGGCTGTCGTGTGGTCGCCGAGCCGGTAGGTGACCGCTTCGATCAGCGAAGGCCCTTCGCCGCGCCGGGTTCTCTCGATGGCATCGCTGGCCGCGGCGTAGACCGCAAACACATCGTTGCCATCAACCTGGATGCCGGGAATACCGTAGGCGTGCGCCTTCTGGGCGAGAGTCTCGGAGGCAGTCTGGCGGTTCAGCGGCATCGAGATCGCCCACTGATTGTTCTGGATCACGAAGACCGTCTTGGCGCCAAAGACCCCTGCGCAGTTGACCGCCTCGTGGAAATCGCCTTCGGAGGTCGAACCGTCGCCACCGAACGTCACCGCCACCGCGTCCTCGTTGCGCAGCTTGAGGGAGAGCCCGACGCCGGTGCCGTGCTGCCACTGACTGCCCACCGGCACCGCGACCGGGAAACAACGTACGTTCTCGGGATACGAAGAACCGCGCTCGTCACCCGCCCAGTAAGCGAAGACGAGATGGAGGGGAACCCCGCGCAGGACCATGATTCCGTGCTCGCGGAAGGCTGGAATCAGCCAGTCGTTTTCTGCCATAGCGAGCCCAACGCCGGCCTGGATCGCCTCCTGGCCCTTGATCGGCGGCCAGGTGCCCATGCGTCCCTGTCGCTGCAGCTTGAGCGCTTTGGTGTCGAAGGTGCGCATCAGCACCATGTCGCGGTAGAGATGACGGATTCGGCTGGGATCGATCTCGGGCATCAGGGCGGTGTCCACCCGGCCCTCGGTATCGAGGATCTCCAGCCGTTCCGTCACCGCTTCATACACCGTCGTCCGAGGCATACGATCTCCCCTTCCGAATTGTCTGGTCGTATTACGACAACATCAAAGGATAGCAGGGTATTTCGGACAGGCTTGGGGCTTGGGGCTTGAGGCGGTGAAGGTCTGACGTTTGGCGGTTACGGGACCGGGGACCAACGGGAGGTCTGGTATGGCTCGAGGAATCTATCCGGCACAGGTTCTAGGGGGCAACGATGCGCCTCGAGGCCGAGCCCATCGGCGAGACCCTCGACGA
>Ga0307423_1002229_pt1 | contig 11007 bp, 9 predicted proteins | sample SalMarWE160310MG_FD_202154 | JGI IMG/M metagenome (GOLD analysis project Ga0307423, IMG submission 202154) | Salt marsh sediment microbial communities from the Plum Island Ecosystem LTER, Massachusetts, United States - WE1603-10 | ecosystem: Environmental > Aquatic > Marine > Intertidal zone >...
GACAGATAAGCTGTCCAGCCATCCATAAACCGTAAAACCAACATAAGGAGGGGTCCAAATGCGTACAAAAAACATCTATTTTATTTTTACAATCACTCTTTTTGTAGCGTGTGGCCTGCTGTTTACTCCCAAACCTTCGCAGGCCGCCTCGGTCACCTTGAAGGTTTCACATCAATTTGCCGCCGGCGATGTACGCGACCTCATGGCGCGCGCTTTCGGAGACATGGTAACCAAAAAGACCAACGGCGAAATCAAGTTCCGATATTATCCCGCCTCCTCTCTTTTCAAAGCCAAGGAGCAGTGGGACGCCATGCGAAACGGCGCCCTGGACATGTCGGTCTTGCCCCTTGATTATGCTTCCGGAAAGGTCCCCCAATTGTCCATCACGTTGATGCCCTGCACCGTGACCAGCGTTAAGCAGGGTGCGTCCTGGAGAAACAAACCCATCGGCAAGAAAGTCGCGGCGGTGATGGAGAAAAACGGCGTCAAAAACCTGGTATGGGCCTGGTTTAGCGGGGGTATCGGCAGTAAAGTCAGGCAGGTGGTGCTGCCCGAAGACGTCAAAGGACTTAAGATGCGGGCAGCAGGAAAAAAGTTCGAGTACATGCTGCGGGAGGCCGGAGCATCCATCACGAGCATGCCTTCCTCCGAAGTCTACCATGCCCTTGCTACCGGCGTGCTCAATGCCATGCTGACCTCGTCGGCGTCTTTCGTATCCTATAAGTTGTATGAAGTGTTAAAGTACATCAACATTCCGCGTGACTATTCCATCTGGTACATGGCGGAGAACTTGGTCATGTCCCAAAGAAGTTGGGACCGGCTGACACCGAAACAACAAAAGGACTTTATGGAAACGTCCGAGTGGATCCATGATAAATGGATTCCCCAACACTTCAAAGGCCTGGTCGACAAGGAGATCGATGCCTTTACCAAAGCGGGCGCGAATATCCACTACATGACCAAAGGCGAATTCGATCAATGGCTGGCGTTTGCCAAGAAGACGGCCTGGAAAAACTATGCACAGACAGTTCCCGGCGGCCAGGAATATTTGGATCTCGCCCTGGATGCGATGAAATAAACGAAAAGGCTTGATTTGGGTTTTCTCAGGCACCCTTTCTACGAACCTGAGACCCGATGGGCGCCCGGTCGGGCGCGAGGGCTTGGTTTGCCCCGGCGGACAAAGACTTAGAAGTGGTTTCAAAACCTTCAATCGGGTTCAAGGTCTCCCGCCCAAGATCGGCGGGACAAGAACGCGGACTGGGACGGGCAACCGCCCCGATTAAAAAAATCGGGACAAGCATCCATATCGTGAATATATCGAGGATTGAACGGCTCAGTCCAACACAGCTTGTCCCGTCGTAGCTATCGCGAAGATGGAAGATTGAGGCTGAGGGGAGGTTTTGAGACCACTTCTAGTGTGATCCGAAAGAGACAGGGGAAGAGACGATGAAAAAGGTTTTTCGCAAATTGATTTGGGTCATTGACGGTCTGACCCTTCTCACGGGCTGGTTGGCGGCCTTGTCCCTGGTTGCCGCCGCCTTGATCATTACCGAAGCCGTTATTGTTCGAAAGCTTTTCGGAGCCTCAACCATCTGGCAAATCGAGGCTTCCGTATATCTGTTGATGTTCAGTGTATTTGCAGGCGCACCTTTTGTGCAGAAGAATGAGAGCCATCTGAATGTGGACCTGCTGATCATCCATTTTTCGCCCAAGACACGCGAAATCATCCTGATCTTCGTCTCCGTCGCTACTTGCATGCTGGCACTTCTGTTGGCCTGGTATGCGTGGCCCATGTGGTGGGAAAGCCTCGTAAGACACGAGCATTCCGAATCCCTTTGGGGTCCTCCCCTCTGGATTCCTTATTTTTTTCTGCCGCTGGGAATGAGCCTGCTGTTTCTTCAATACATTGTATACATCTGGAGGAAAATCGACGCATTGAAAAAGGGAAAATATGAATGAATACGTGCTTGCCGTGTTGTTGTTCGGAAGCGCCTTTGTCTTGCTCATATCCGGCATTCCCATCTGGGCCGGGCTTGCCGGGATATCCGTAGCGGCCATTGTCATTTTTTCACCCAACCTGCTGCACGCGCTGCCTTACACATTGTATGGCAGTATGGACAATTTCGCGCTCCTGGCCATTCCGCTTTTCATTTTGCTCAGCGCGCCCATTGCAGCGTCTCAGGCAAGCAAGGATCTTTATGAAACATTGCACAAGTGGCTTCATAAAGTCCCCGGGGGAATCGGCATTGCCAATATGATCGGGTGCGGCATATTCGCCGCTTTATGCGGATCGAGTCCGGCAACGGCCGCGGCCATCGGCGGAATCGGTATACCGGAGATGCGCCGGAGAGGATATTCTCCGGCACTGGCGACCGGACTGATTGCCCATGGCGGGACCTTCGGCATTCTCATTCCGCCCAGCGTCACCATGATCCTCTATGGGGTCGCGACCGAAACATCCATCGGAAAGTGCTTCATCGCCGGTGTCATCCCCGGAATCCTGCTGGTACTGCTGAGCTGTGTATGGGTGGGCGCGGTATTCGTTTACCGAAAGTTCCATCCGGCCAAGCGCGGGTCCCTGTATTACATCGATGTTGAGCAACAGGGAATTGCAGAGACGTTTCTCTGGCGCGAGCGATTCGCCTCTTTGGTCAAAGTATTGCCCTTTGTGTTGATTATTTTCGGTATCATGGGCTCTCTGTACGGCGGATGGGCCACGCCCAGCGAGGCCGGAGGTCTCGGGGCGGTTCTTTCTCTGGTTTGCGTCATGGTCATCTACCGCGTCTACCGGCCTCGCCAACTGTGGAAAATCTTCATCAAGGCCCTTAATGAGAGCACCATGATCCTGATGATCATGGCTGCCGCCTTGATTTTTGCCTGGGTTTCGTCAGATTTGTATGCGACCCAGACCCTGGGAGAGCTGATACTGAAGCTTCCGCTGGGTAAATGGGGTGTCATCTTTTTCATCAATATTTTTCTGTTGATTCTTGGCTGTTTTATTCCGCCCGCGGCCGTGATTTTGATGGTAGCCCCCCTGCTTTTGCCCATCATCAAGGGATTGGGGTTCGATCCTGTCTGGTTCGCCGTGATTATGACCGTCAATTTAGAGATCGGGCTGGTAACGCCCCCGGTGGGCCTCAACCTGTATGTGGTAAAAAGCATTGCCCCGGACATTCCCATGTCCAAGGTTCTGCTGGGAGCAGCACCGTTTGTGTTGATCGACTGCCTGCTCATTGTACTTTTGTGTATCTGGCCTCAACTGGCGCTGTGGCTGCCCAACAAAATGATTGGTTGATTATGGAGAAATCAATGTACACTGATTCCATTCGTTCCTGGTTTGAAAGCATTTGTTTGAAATGGTATAACAAGAAGGCGATTACCTTTTTTCGTGACGGCGAAATCGAAACCGTTCTTACGTATTCTCAATTGGGACACGACATCTCGGGATTCGCAGAGACCCTGGTTTCACACGGCGTCGCCAAGGGGGACCGGGTCCCTTTGTACCTGAAAAAATCCCTGATATCCGTTGTCGCGCACTTTGCGCTGCAACAGATCGGCGCAGTTTCGGTCCCATTGAATCCGGGTTTCAAGAAAAGTGAAATGCAATACCTGCTAAAGGATGCCGACGCCGCACTTGTGCTGGTCGATGAAGGAAAGGGCCGTTTTATTCGGGAAATCGATCCGGACGTTCACGTCATGGAACTCCCCACGCATAAGCCCTACCAGGAAGGGATATCCTTGGAATTGTCTTCCCGTACCCATACAGAGACGGCCCTTGCGCCGGAAGACCCGGGCGTGATCATCTATACGTCCGGTACGACCGGTGACCCCAAAGGGGCCGTTCTCACTCAGGGAAACCTGGTCCATGATGCGTCAAATGTCATCGACGTGTGGGAAATCGGCCACGAGGATGTTCTATGTCATGCCTTGCCCCTTTTTCATGTTCATGGGCTCTGTTTTGCGCTGCACACCGCGCTGTTGAGCGGCGTCCACGTGCTGATGCTGGATCGTTTCGAACCTATGAAAATTCTGGACGTACTGGCATGCAAAGAAGAAGACCGGACTTGCACCGTCTTCATGGCGGTGCCTGCCATGTACACCCGGCTGCTCGATGCCATGGAAGACCGACCCCGGGATTTTTCCCATATTCGCCTGCTCACTTCCGGCTCGGCGCCCCTGCTGGTAAAGGATTTCCATCGCATCGAACAGATGTTCGGAAGACAACCCGTGGAACGTGAAGGCATGTCGGAAACCGGCATGAACTTCTCTAACCCTCTCAAAGGCAATCGGAAGCCGGGCTCCATCGGTCTTCCTCTGCCGGGCTTGTCGGTCCGAATTGTGGATCCCGACACGTTTGCGGATGTTCCTCCCGGAGAAAACGGGGAAATCTGGCTCAAGAGCGCTTCCATCACCCCCGGATATTGGCGCAAGCCAAAGGAAACCAGGGAAAATTTCGAAAACGGCTGGTTTCGAACCGGAGATTTGGGAAATGTCGATAAAGAGGGTTACTATTACCTGACGGACCGGATCAAACATATCATCATCACGGGAGGAGAAAACGTATCAGCCAAAGAAGTCGAAACCGTCATCAACCGCATTGACAACGTCGTCGAATCTGCCGTGGTGGGTATTCCGGATCCCAAATGGGGAGAAAAGGTGGTTGCGGCGGTCGTGACCGAAGCAGGCGCCGGACTCGATCCGGATACGGTAAAGACCTTTTGCAAAGAACACCTGCATGACTGGAAATGCCCGAAAGAAATCATATTCGTCGCCGAAATCCCCAGAAACACAATGGGTAAGGTGCTTAAGGAAAAAGTCAAAGGGATTTTCGGCAAAGATTGAAACCGTGAGGCAAGCGGGGATGTGGCAGGTTGGCTCGGATTTCCGACAAAGGAGGCACGCATGGATTTTTCTTCAAATACGGTGCTCATTACAGGCGGCGCATCCGGGATCGGGTTTGCCCTTGCACAGCGATTTATTCAAGGGGGAAGTCAAGTCATCATCTGCGGCCGAAGAGAATATAAATTAAAAGAAGCCCGATCAAAATATCCCCAACTGGATTTCCGGGTGTGCGACGTGGCCGAACCAACCGAACGCACGGCGCTGCATACATGGGTAACGGAAACCTACCCCGGCTTGAATATACTCATCAACAATGCAGGGATTCAGCAACGTATTGACTTGAAACAAACACCCGATTGGGAAACCCTGTATCAAGAAGTGGCGATCAATCTCGAAGCCCCGATCCATCTTTCAACCCTTTTTATCCCCCATCTTTTGAGACAAAAACAGCCGGCAATCATCAATGTCACATCAGGGCTTGCCTTTGTGCCGCTGGCGAACGCGCCGGTTTATTGCGCGACAAAAGCCGCGCTACATTCATTTACCCTTTCGCTGCGGCACCAACTATCCGCTTCGCCGATTGCCGTCATCGAAATCCTTCCCCCTGCGGTGAATACCGATCTCGGGGGAAAAGGCCTGCACACGTTCGGTGCGCCCCTCGATGCGTTTACAGATGCCGTTGCGGAACAACTGAAAACAGGAAGCATTGAAGCGACCTACGGCTTTTCGGTTGAATCGAGCCGGGCAACACGCGAACAGCTGGAAGCCATCTTCAAGCAGATGAACCAACCATAGCCGGACAAGAGGTGCCGTAAAACACACACCAAAAAGAAGATACCCCGGCGACATTGTTCGTCGTTAAAGATAAAATTGCACACATCGAATCGGTATATCTTGACAACGACCTTCTTCATACCTAGAATTAAATCTTAAGACGATGCGGGAAGCCCGCCTTGAAAACCCCCCATATCCCAAACATCGTTTGGCCTGCTGAGAATTCAAGACCTGCCCGCACACAAAAGATACACAAAAAACTATAAGCCATCTCAAAAAAGGCTTTTCGTCCGATATCGGTGTTTAGGCCCTCGGCTCAAGTCCCCGACATATTTGAGTATGCCTTCGGGTTGATTATCGGCCTCGTCCAGATTTCGACCGAAAGCCCTAATTTTGAAATCGCATCCATATAAATTATTGTTTTAAGATTTGACACCATTGGCAGACACCTCAGCATTTGAGCCGAGGCTGGCACATGCAGCAGAAACAGAAAAGATAGCGGAATAGAAGGAGTTAAAAATGGAAAATATCAATATCCTCGGAATCGCCGGCAGTCTCCGGCAAAGCTCATACAACCGTGCAGCATTGCGGGCGGCCAAATCCCTCGTACCGGACAACGCAGTGCTGAACATCTTCGAACTCGACGGCATTCCGGGCTTCAACCAGGATGACGAACAAAACCCGCCGGAGAAAGTCGTCCAACTGAAAAAGCGCGTGCTGGCTGCCGACGCAATTTTATTCGTGACCCCCGAGTACAACTACTCGATACCCGGCGTGTTGAAGAATGCCATCGACTGGGCCTCGCGCCCCTATGGGGAGAGTGTCTGGAACGGCAAGCCGGCGGCCATCATGGGCGCTTCCATCGGCACGCTGGGCACGGCCCGGGCCCAGTATCATCTGCGGCAGTGCTGTGTCTTTCTGAACATGTTTCCGTTGAATAATCCGGAAGTTATGATCCCAAATGCCGCGGACCGTTTCGACGCCGACGGAAACCTGGTCGACGACAAGTCCCGGGAACTCATTGCGCAATTGCTTCAGAGCCTCGTGGCCTGGACACGCCGGCTTAAAAACTAAAACAGTGAACAGCAAACATGGCCACATACAACAAATGAAATATAGATAAACGCGACCGATTCTATGGCCAAAGATTATCCATGGGAAAAAATCGGGCATTGTGCACGGGATCTGAGACGCATCCGGGAAAGCATGGCGCACCTGACGCCTCGCTTTTCAGCGAACCGGACGGTCCGGGAATACACGGAAAAACATTACCTTCCGGCGGCAGCCGCCTTCCGCCGACGTACAGAAAATAACGGCGCGCTGGCCCGCCGCATCGTTCAATGGCAACGCGAATGGGAGCAACACTGGGGAAAGATGCGTTTCGGTGATTTGAATGTCGAAACCCTGGAGTCCCGACATCAGTTCGAGGTCCGGGTATTTCTGGAAGGTCTGGATCCCGAAGGGCTGCGTGTGGAACTCTATGCCGACGGCCAACATAACGAAGATTCGGTGCGCCGGGAAATGACATTGGTTCAAGAACTTGCAGCCGGTGCCGGTGAGGTCGTTTATCGCGCGTCAGTCCCCGCGACGCGGCCGCCCGAAGATTTCACGCCGCGGATTATACCAAACCGCGCTGAGATTGCCGTTCCCCTGGAAACCTCTTTTATTTTGTGGCAGCGGTAGCGAGTGCTGTTTTTCAATAGATTGACTGAAAAGAGAGAATGCAGCCGAAACCAAAAAAGGAACACATTGGAGACAATAATAAAGCAGAACGTACCATAGAAGACGATTCGACGGAAAATAAACTGTCGTGCCGGAATGGGGCAACCTGCGGTCAACCCGATCGAAAAGTTCAGGTGATCGAGGTGGCGGTCTTTTTGTTTTTGATTTTACCCGCCATGTCGACCTCTTTTTTAATCGGCACCACTTCGGGCAATCAGCCCGGTACGGGTTTTATGGGTGTCGCCATCTTGTCCATCCTGAACGATCTGGGCATGGTGAGCCTGGTGTTCTATTTTGTGTGGCGCAACAGAGAAACACTGCGCCGAATCGGTTGGACCCTGCAAAACCTCCCCAGGGAAGTCGGCTGGGGCCTTGTGCTGTTTTTTCCGATCTTCTACAGCGCCAACCGGCTGGAAAGCGCATTGCATTCGGCCGGTCTTTCGGCACCGTCCAAACTCCCTTCATTTCTCGTTGCGACCGGCCATTTCAGGCTGGTGCTGGCCGTTATTCTGGTCATTGTCGTTGCCATTGTGGAAGAAACCGTGTTTCGGGGTTATAAAGAAGAGGGGACGACCACAACGCCCTTCGACATGGTGGTCCGAAACGACCTGGATCGCTTTCATCTGGCCAAAGATGTTATCGATCGGGTGCCCAAACTGGGATCCCGGGCCGCCTATGCGCGTCAATTTATTCGAGACAAATTGCTCGACCATAAAAATTACATTCATCGATACGGCCAAGACATGCCTGAAATCCGTAACTGGAAATGGCCGATGTGAGGCTGCGAGGGTATTTGCGCGATGACCCGTTGATATATTTTTTTTAAATTCCGCTTGCAAGTGCACATCCTGTGATTACCATTTACACCTTGGGGGGGTAATCGCCGGACTTCATTGTGACCCGAAAGCGGCAATGCCGATAAAATATGGTTTTGATATTCCGTCATAATTGAGCTGGGTGTTATAGACCAAACCTATGCGGAGCTTATGCATCGGCGTTTGATAATTGAAAGGATACAAGTAATGCATTGGAGAATAATGATGGTGGTGCTGGGCGGCGCCTTGTTGATGGGTTGTGCCGTCGGCCCCAATTTTCAACCTCCTGAAGCACCGGATACACAGGCATATACGTCTACAGCGCTTCCATCTGAGACAGCTACCGCATCGGTCGCCGGCGGCACAGCCCAGCGCTTTAAAATGGGTGAAAAGATTCCGAACCAATGGTGGAAGCTCTTTCACTCCGAGGCTTTGGATCGTTTGATCCGGCGTGCGCTTGTTGACAATCCGACGACCGTTGCCGCACAAGCCGCACTGCGGCAGGCTCAGGAAATATTACGCGCCCAATACGGGGCAACCTGGTTTCCAGGGGTAGACGCCAATCTATCAGCCGGCCGACAGCACTCTGCCGGTGCTTCCTTTGGGCAGGCATCAGGTGGCGGTTCGACTTTTGAGTTGTATAATGCTTCGGTGAACGTTTCCTACCTACTCGATATTTTCGGCGGCGCACGTCGCGAGCTCGAATCGTTGCAGGCCCAGATTGATTATCAGCACTTTCAGCTGCTGGGGACCTATCTGACGCTGACGGCCAACATCGTGACCAGTGCCGTGCAGGAAGCGTCGCTGCGCGCTCAGCTTCAAGCGACCAGGGAAATTTTGGCGGATCAGCAACGGGCATATGAATTGGTTCAACGCCAATTCCAGTTGGGCGGCATTTCGCATGCCGATGTGCTTGCGCAACAGACCCAGCTGGCCCAGACGCGCGCCACCCTGCCGCCTCTGGAAAAAGCCCTTTCCCAAACGCGCCACTTTTTAGCGGTGCTGGTGGGAAAGTTGCCCAACGATGCAGGAACACTGCCCGAGTTCGATATCCACAACATAACGCTTCCAAAAGAACTCCCGGTGAGTTTGCCGTCTTCTTTGGTGCGCCGGCGTCCCGACATACAGGCGGCCGAAGCGTTGTTGCATGCGGCCAGCGCCCAGGTGGGGGTGGCGACCGCCAATCTCTATCCCCGCATCACCCTTACGGGCAGTTACGGATCGGAAACCAACAAGATCGGTGATCTTTTCAACAGCGACACGGTCGTCTGGAATTTTGGAGGCGGGCTTCTGCAGCCGCTTTTCCACGGTGGTGAGCTGAAAGCCAAACGCCAAGCGGCCGTAGCCGCCTATGATCAGGCGTTGGCGCTTTACCGCCAGACGGTATTGCAGGCATTTCTCAATGTTTCGGATGCTTTGCGAGCCCTTGAGTCGGATGCCCGGACGCTCAAAGCACAATTCGAAGCGGAAACAGCGGCCAAGGATACACTGGAATTAACCAAAAAGCAGTTTCAATTCGGCGCCGTGAGCTATCTTTCGCTGCTCGATGCCCAGCGCCAGTACCAGCAGGTGCGCATCAGTCTGATCCAGGCGCAGGCTGCCCGATTTTCGGATACGGCTGCGCTGTTCCAGGCCGTCGGTACCGGAGAGTGGCACGCTGCTTCGGCCCATGAAAACAAAACCGCAAAACCAAAACATTGATTGCTTTTGCAACATAACGAGACCCTGGTCTCATAACTTAGCATTGAAAACGGAGGCTCAATGTTCAAACGGATGTTTATTATGCTTGTATGTGCCGGTCTGCTGTTCGGCGGCATTTTCGGCTACAAGGCATTTGTCTCTCATCAGATGGAAAAGGCTATGGCCTCTCAACAGGCTCCGGCGGTAACGGTGTCCACAACCACGGCCCGGATGCTGGCCTGGCAACCGCAGCTTAACGCGGTCGGTACGGTGAGGGCAATGCGTGGTGTTGACGTGACAGCCGAGATTGCCGGCCTTGTGCGAACCATCTATTTTAAATCCGGCGACGATGTGCGTAAAGGCCAGGTGCTGGTGCAACTCAATGCCGATGCAGACAGGGCTTTGCTCCATTCGCTGGAAGCAGAGGCCGAATTGGCGAAAACCACTTATGCGCGCGACAAACAACAGTTCAATGTCAAGGCCATCAGTCAGGCGACCCTGGATGTCTCGCAGGCTGATCTCAAAAGCAAAAAGGCTCAGGTGGATCAGCAGGCGGCCGTTGTCGACAAGAAGACCATTCGCGCACCGTTTAGCGGCCGTGTCGGCATCAGCACCGTCAATCCCGGTCAATATCTGAACCCGGGAGACCGCATTGTTACGCTGCAATCTTTTGACTCGGTCTATGTGGACTTTTTTTTGCCCCAACAGGATATTGCGCGGATTACTTTGGGACAGACGGTTGTCGTGACCACCAATACCTATCCGGGGCGAAACTTCGAGGGCAAGATAACCGCTGTTAGTCCCAAAGTGGACCCCCAGACCCGCAACATTGAAATCGAGGCAACGATTGCCAATCCCAAGTATGATTTGCTGCCCGGTATGTTCACTTCGGTGCAGGTCCATGCCGGTGAATTGGAACACTTCATCACGCTGCCCCAGACGGTCGTAACTTACAATCCCTACGGCGAAACCGTGTTTGTGATCGTGAAGGCCGGGCAGGGACCGCAAGGAAAGCCTGAATTGGTTGCCAAGCAGGCCTTTGTGACCATCGGCAGTCTACGGGGTGATCAGGTCGCCGTTCTAAAGGGCATTAAAGTGGGCGACCGGGTCGTCACCGGCGGTCAGCTAAAGCTCAAAAGCGGCAGCCGTGTGGTCATCAACAACAAAATTCAAC
>Ga0307423_1002230_pt1 | contig 11004 bp, 7 predicted proteins | sample SalMarWE160310MG_FD_202154 | JGI IMG/M metagenome (GOLD analysis project Ga0307423, IMG submission 202154) | Salt marsh sediment microbial communities from the Plum Island Ecosystem LTER, Massachusetts, United States - WE1603-10 | ecosystem: Environmental > Aquatic > Marine > Intertidal zone >...
AGGCTTAACAATCTCAGCTTGCCATATGCAATAAAATCTTCGGAACATTTTAAAAAGTGCATTGAGATCTCTCCAAAATACACGGGCAAAAAATTCGTTGTGGATCCTTACTCAAAAATTCAATCCATCTGGGGTTCAATGGCAATGACTTATTTATACAGGAACCAACCGGATTCAGCCAAGTGGGCATTTAACCGTGGACAGGTTGAAGGAGGTTTCTATCCGGGAATACTGGAGTACAACAGGAACATTATGGCTTCCTGTGAGAGGAACGCAATACTTTTTACAAACGGCGACAACGATACTTACCCAATGTGGTTTCTTCAGTTTATGGAAAATTACAGAACGGATATTACAGTAGTTAATGTCAACCTGATAAATGTTCCCTGGTATATAAAACAATTGAAGAATGGATATCCTTTTGGTATAAATAATTTGTTTATGATGCTGACCGATGCTGACATAGACAGCTTAAGACCGGTACATTGGAAAGAGAAGGATATGGAAATTCCGGTTAAGAATGATCCGCTTAATAAAGCGGGAAAAATTCAGTGGCTGATGAAACCAACTATTGAAGACAAAGCTATTCGGGTTCAGGACACAATGTTAGTGCAGATTTTAACATCAAATAACTGGAACAGACCGGTTTATTTTTCAACGACAGTTTATGGTCCTAACAAAATCGGTCTGGATGACTATCTCGCACTTGAAGGATTGGTCTACCAGTTAAACACTCATAAAGGTAAAATAGATACTGAAAAACTTTACAGCAATCTTTTGAATGTTTACACTTACGATGGAGTGAATGATAAGCACATTGGATATATTGATGACATAGCAAGTCTCTATCAGAATTATCGCGATGCATTTATAACACTGGCTTCTGAGTACGACAAAGCAGGGAAGAAAGCAAAAGTAAAAGAAGTATTGGATTTTATGGATGAAAAGCTGCCTGAAGCTCAGCTTCCATATTCAAACGAAGCTTTACTGAACAAGTCAGATAGTTTGTATGATAAAAATTTGTAAAAGAAAAAAATAAGTAAAAAATTATTTCCCCTCCTCTAGGGAGGGGACAAAGGGGAGGGTTTATTCATCAAAAACGTTTTTTTGTCAAATATTATGTTCTACACTTAACTTAATTAGTATTATTCCGGTTTATTATTTGTTCCCACTATATTAACTGAGATTTCATTTTTTTCAGAAACCCTGTCAGGTACAAATATACTCCGGACTCCATAGTCTGATAAATTTATGTTAAATTTAGAAACAACAGAAAGCAAATCACCGGATATTCTTTTTTTAGTTAATTCATTTTCTGCTAAGTATTTCAACGTGGCATCTATTGGTATAACCTTCGTCTTTCCGTGACAACTGAAAGAACCATTGAGCGATAGTTTTATTTTATTGTTATCAAGAATATTTATTCCCACTACTTTTTCAATCTTTAAAGATATTACCGGATATTTTTCAGCATCTAACCAACCATCGCCTCTTAATTCTTCGTCTCTCATTTCTATACCTGTTTTAATAGATTTTACAGATACTAATATTTCACCCTTAATGGTATTTTGAACGTCACCTGGATCAAAACTGACTTCTCCCCAAACATCTGATGCAAGTCCTGTAAAAGTTTCAAATGGCGCTTCGCTGGTGAAGGATACCTGATTCCGATTTTGTGGATCTTGAAAGTAAAATGTTTGAATACCTGTTTTGCTTATATCAAAGCTTTGACAGAAGAATGTACCTTGAAGTGTAAGCAATAATATTATGATATAATGATTAAATCGCATTGTATTCCCTTATAATATAAGAATTGAATGAACATTCAGTGTGAATATAGATAATATTTTTTGATATGCCAACGCCACTTGATCAGGCAAACTATTGCAAATGAAATTAGAATGGGAAAAAATTAAACCAAATAAAAAGGGAGCCTTAGCTCCCGAATGTTACTTCATTAAAATCATTTTCTTGGTCTGGACAAAAGAACCCGCCCTTAACTGATAGAAATACACTCCGCTTGGCAAAGTAGAAGCATTAAATTCAATTTCATAATTACCTGAGGGTTTTTCTTCGTTGACTAAAGTTGCAACTTTATTTCCGAGGATATCGAAAACCTTTAATTCTACTAATTGAGATTGCTTCGCTCCGTTCGCAATGACAGTTGGTACTGTAAAATTGATTTTCGTTATTGGATTAAATGGATTCGGATATGCGTTAGATAAAATATAATCCTGAGCTGCGATTTGATTTTTCTCTGTACTAACATTTACTAATGGATTTATTACAGTAAAGGTATCTATAATTTCTCCGGTAGTTTTAACCGCTGCAAAATGAAGAATCTGATTGTTTATCTTGATTGTGCAAAAGTGATTTGCCATTGCAGTAGCTACTATATTCGGGTAACCAGGATCCGGTGTATAAAGTGGAGCGCCACCGCCACCGGTTGTTATATGTTGAACATTGTTTACTACTGCCCGTGCATAATAGTGATTGTGCCCTGCAAACAAAATAGGAACATTGTATTGCAAGCAGAGAGGCTGAATATAATTCTGAACACTTGTATTATTTGCATGACCTCCTGCTGACCAGCCGGGTTCATGTAAGTAAATAAATTTCCACGGCTTGTTTGTGGAAGCAAGATCGTTTTCAATCCAGTTTAGTTGTGCAGAACCGGGTCCATAGCTGGTATATTGATCCACAACAACAAAGTGAGCCGGTCCATAATCAAATGACCAGTAACGTCCCTCAACAAAAGGATAAGGAAAATATTTTACGAAAAGCACTCCCGATCCTTCATGGTTACCTATACAGGACTGGTACGGTAAAGTCGCAAGCATATCCTGAATATGCTGGTATGAATGATTAAAAAGCTCGTTGTCCCAGTAAGATTCGCTAGCACCATTATAAACAAAGTCACCTCCAAAGATAACTACTGTCTGAAGATCAGGATCATTATTGTATGCAGATATCATTGCCGCTGTAACCTGATCATGGATCCCGGGATTAGACCTTGTGTCCCCGTAAGCAAAGAAACTTATAGAAGTAGCATTATCGTCTGGTGCGGAACAAAAATTTCCCGTATGAACTTCCTGATTCACACTGACCCGATAAAAATATTTTGTCGAAGGAGCTAAATTTGTAATAGTATATGTATGCTGGTGATCTGTTCCGTACTCAAAAGTCTGTGCATTTCCGACAGTATATAAAGTATCAGTTCCCCAATCTATCTGACAGGTGTCTGTCGCATACGTTTGCCACAAAACCTGCATTTCATTTTCATTTCTATTAAAAATAAGATAAGGACCTTTCCGCATCAGTTGAGGATAAGTCAAGGTTGATATTATAAAAAAGAGAAACAGAGACAATGAAAAAGTATAATTCATTTTGTTCATAATTTTCTCATCTATTTAGTTTAATAAATACTATCCAAGAATTTTTGGCCTAACATAATGAAAAAAACAATTATTTGTTATTGCAGATTTAATGTTTCCGGATTAGTAAATCAATATTTTGGATGAGTAGTAATTAAAAACTACCTCAAAGGATTTTAGCATTTGAATTGTGAGAACCCGAATTATAAACGATAGTAGTTACATTTTACTTCCAATTTTCTTCAGAATTATTACTTAGTTTAAAACGTATGAAAATATTAATTATTGAAGATGAAAAAGAATTAGCGAACTCTGTAGCGACTTTTATAAGCCAGGATGGATATGTCTGCAATATTAACAACAATTTCAGCGAAGCCGAAGAGAGTATTAATTTAAATGATTATGACTGCGCTATTGTAGATATCATGCTTCCGGATGGTTCAGGTCTTGATATCATAAAATTAATAAAAAAAATACAACCTAAATGCGGGGTTATAGTTGTTTCGGCAAAAAATTCTATCGATGATAAAATAACAGGATTAAATCTTGGTGCTGATGATTATATCACAAAACCTTTTCATCTTTCGGAACTTAATGCAAGAATTAAATCGGTTATCCGCAGAAGAAACTTCGATGGGAAGAACCAGATTATTATTAATGAATTAAAAATTGATGTCGACAAAAGAGAAGTTAAAGTTTCTAATAAAATAATAGACCTCACAAGAAAAGAATTTGATATTCTTCTTTTCTTTATCAGTAACAAGAAAAGAGTTATTACCAAGGAGGCTATAACAGAGCACATCTGGGGTGATGACTCAAATACATTTGATAATTTAGATTTTGTTTATACTCACATAAAAAATCTTCGTAAAAAGTTGTCTGAAGCAGGTGCAAAAGATTATATTAATTCTGTTTACGGTGTGGGATACAAATTTTCAGTAGAATGAAGCTTATTAATAAAATATCACGCTACTACCTGATTAACTCAGTCATTCTGTTTATCATCGCATTTGCTGAAATTTATTTTACGTTAAACTGGATCATTACAGATGAAATTGATGAACAGCTTAGAATTAAAAATGAGGAAATCAAAAAAAGATTTTACACTGGAGAGCTTGTTAACGACCCACCATATATTGAGATTACAAAAGTTGAAAATGTAATAAAATCAACTGGTGAGGTGACCGATACTCTAATCTATTTTAGTAGTGAAAGAGAGAGTGAACCTTATCATCAGATAATTTCATTTGTTCACAAGGATGGTAATAATTATAAGCTGGTTGTAAGAACATCGCTTATTGAAAAGGAAGACTTGTTTTACAGTCTTCTAATCATTTTCGGTATTACCTTCGCTTCGCTTGTAACGATTCTGTTTTTTGTCAATCGAAAATCCACTAAAGATATATTCACTCCATTTTATCATAATCTGAATCAGCTTAAGAATTACTCAGTTAAAGCTGATACTCCTTTAAATCTGCGTGATTCAAAAATAGAAGAATTCAGTGAGTTGAATTCTGCACTTTATTCACTTTCCGAAAAAGCTGCAAAAGAATATAAAGCTTTGAAAGAATTCTCAGAGGACCTGAGTCATGAACTTCAAACTCTTGTTGCAGTAATTAAAAGCAAGTTTGAGTTGCTTCTTCAGAAGGTTGGTCTGGATGAGGAGAGTGCTAACAATCTTCAGAGCGCATATCATAGCTTGAATAAACTTGATAAACTTAACAGATCTTTAATTCTACTCGCAAAGTTAGAGAGCAAAGATTTATTTGAATCGGATAGCATAATATTAAATGATATAGTCAATAAAGTAGTAGAAAACTATCGTGATATTGCAGAAACAAAAAATCTTAAAATAGATACCAATATAAATTCGGACTTAACAATAATATGCAACGCACCTCTGATTGAAACAGTAATAAACAATCTCATTTCTAATTCAATAAAACACAACATTGAGAATGGGAATATCGATATTAAACTTTCGGGAAATACCCTGGAAATACAAAACACCGGAGAACCTTTTACAGGCAATACTGATGAATTTTTCAATCGCTTTAATAAAGCTTCTAAAAAATCAGATTCAACCGGATTGGGATTGGCAATCGTGAAAAAGATTTGTGACTTGTATAATTACAAAATAGGATACTTTTACGATCACAAATACCACAAGATTAAAATTTATTTTAAATAAAATTATCTAACAGAATGATTAAAAGAATAACAATTTTAGTTTTATTACTCTCCGGAATCTCGGCAGCACAATATTCATTAGAACATTATTTGAAACAGGGAATTGATAATGCGCCGACTTTAGCTGAATATAAGAATCTTAAAAATATTAATGATATCCAGAGTGAGTTGAACTCTGCTGAAAATTCCGCATTTAAAGTTTTTCTTTCTGCCGATTATTTATTTGCTCCTTATTTCAACAATAACGGGCAATTGATTTCCACTAATCCAGAACCAAACGCAATTGGCTATGATGTTGGTATTACTAATGGCGGATTATATTCTACACAGTTAAATGTTGAAAAAAATATTTTGAATGGCGGATTACTTAATGCTCTGCTAAATCAAAATAAATTACGGGCAGAGCAATTTGGTTACAGCTATGATCTCGAAAAGCATAACCTCGAAAAGCAGATAACCGATCAGTATTTAGTTTCTTACAAGTCTTTGCTGTTATTTGAACTGTCAAAGGATATTGTCTCGAATCTATCCGATCAATTAAAGATCGCCTCAGATTTGGTTGAGCAAGGATATATGAAAGCTCAGAATTATCTTCTATTGAAAATTGAACTGCAAAATGAACAGATAAGCTTGAACGAAGCTTTTCAAAATTATAGGAATGATCTCAGCCAGCTAAATACAATCTGTGGAATTAAGGATACAAATTTTGTATCGCTCAGTCAGGTTGAACTAAGTTTAACATTACCCAAAAGCAGTTCCGATTTCTATAAAAAATATGAGCTTGATAGTCTTGCAACAGTTAATCAGCAATCTTTATTTGAAACGAAATATCTTCCCCAGCTTAAGTTATTTGCTAATACAGGATTAAATGCTGTTGAAACAAATGGAATTGAGAGAAAGTTTGGAATGAGTGCCGGTTTAAATTTTTCGCTTCCAATTTTTGATGGTGGCCAAAAGAGTTTAACTCAGCAGCAAAGTCAAATCACACAGAAAACAATAAGCGATTACAGAAAATATTTCGAAGTGAATCTTGAAATGATAATAAGTAATACTTTATCAAGGATTACATCCTTAAAGAAAAATCTTGATGATCTGAATGCGCAGATAACTGAATATCAAAAGTTGATGGATATTTCTATAAATGGTTTACAGAAGGGGGATATATCAATGATTGAATATTTAACGTTGCTTAGAAATTTCATTGATATGAAAAAAAATAAAATTGATAAAGAGATTACCTATCAGGCGGAAATAAACAACTACAATTATTGGAACTGGTAAGATGATTGAAGAATACAAAATTAAGTTGAGGAATTTTTTAAAATACTTTTTTTATCTGGCGTTAGTGTTTTTTATCTCCTGTTCTTCGGATAATAAAAACGATTCTTCACTATCTGAGTCAGGAACGCTGGTTAAAATTGCAAATCCTTCCAGGACTGATTTGACAGAGTTTATAAACCTTAATGCGAACACAACTTTCCTAAATAAGGAAATTGTTCGGTCTACATTCCAGGGTTTCATAGAAAAGATTTATAAAAATATTGGTGACGCTGTAAATATTGGTGATTCTCTTTTTCTCATCAGGACCAAAGAATCTTCAGCCAGTGACAGCCTTCAAATTAAGATCGGTAATAAAATTTTTAAAGGAACAGTTATGGTAAAAGCTCAGGCAAACGGAGTATTGACTTTATTAGATTATAACAAAGGTGATTATGTTACTGAAGGTGAGCAGCTTGCAATTATATCAAATCCTTCTTCACTTCGAATCAACTTAAGTGTGCCTTATCAGTACGTATCAAAAATTAATCACCGGTCTGTTTGTACAGTTCTCTTACCAAACGGAAAATCTGTAAAAGCAAATATTGAAAAAGTACTTCCAAGCGTAGATCCGGCATCACAAACTCAAACGTTTATTTTGAAACTTGATAAAGGAGATATCTTACCTGAAAATCTGAATGTAAACGTGAAGATTCCATTAAGCTATATAAAAGGTACTTTGACGCTTCCCAAAAGTGCTGTAATGAGCAACGAGACTCTGGAAAAGTTTTGGGTAATGAAACTTATTAATGATTCAACAGCAGTACGTATTGATATCCAAAAAGGAATTGAGAACGATAGTTTGATACAGATTTTAGATCCTCAATTAAATCTTAACGACCAAATTATTGTTGATGGAGCTTATGGTTTACCGGATACAGCAAGTGTAGTGATCACGCAATGATATGAACAATTATTATTTAAAATACAAAAGCCCAATAGCTGCAATTCTGTTTCTAATTCTGTTAGTTGGAGTCTATTCTCTTTTAAACATTAAAACTGGATTATTCCCGGACATAACTTTTCCTAAAATCAAAATCATTGCAGATAACGGTGAGCAGCCGGTAGATAAAATGATGGTTACTGTAACTATACCGATGGAAAATGCTATTAAGCGAGTAGAAGATCTGCAAATGGTTAGAAGTATTACAAGCCGGGGAAGCTGTGAAATTTCTGCTTTCCTCAATTGGGGTTCCGATGTTGATTTAGGGAAACAAAGAATTGAAGCACAGATCAATGCAATTAAACAAATTCTGCCACCAGATATTAATATTACCATAGAAAAGATGAATCCTTCCATTCTTCCTGTAATGGGATTTTCGCTTCAGGGAAATGGATTAAATCAAATTGAATTACGAAAAATTGCTGAGTTCACAATTAAACCTATACTGGCAAGAGTAGAAGGTGTTTCCGATGTAGCTGTAATTGGCGGGAAGGTTAAAGAGTATCATATAATACTCGACCCGATAAAGATTAGCAATCTCGGAATTACTCCGGCTAAAATTTCTCAAGTTTTATCAGAATCAAATTTTATTACTTCAAATGGTTTAACCTCAGATTATAATCGTCTTTATTTAACCTTAACGGATGCTGCAATAGAGGAGAAAATCGAACTTGAAAATACTCTTATAATTAATTCTCCAAAAAGTAAAGTCCATCTGAAAGATATAGGTACTATAGAAATTGCAGAAAGAAGAGATTTTATAAAGATAAATGCTGATGGCAAAGATGTTCCGCTTATCGCAATAGTTAAACAGCCAACAGCAAATTTAATTGATGTGACAAACGGAGTTAAAGCTCAGTTAGACGAAGTTCAAAAAGTGCTTCCCAAAGGAGTGGAACTGAGCATGTATTATAATCAGGCAGATTTTGTTGGCGACTCAATTAGTAGTCTTAAAGATGTTTTGTGGATTGGATTATTACTTGCAATATTTATTACGATATTATTCCTTCGATCACTTAAAGCAAGTTCAGTTATTCTTATTACAATTCCTATCACACTTGGTTTCACTCTGGTTATACTCTTTGCTTTGAATTATACTTTTAACATAATGACGATCGGTGCAATTGCTGCTGCCATAGGTTTGATAATAGATGATGCAATTGTAGTTGTTGAGCAAATCCATCGTATTCATGAAGAAAATCCTGAAGAGAATAGTTATCATCTTGTCACCAGAGCAGCAAAGTTTTTACTTCCCGCAATGATTGGCTCGTCTCTTAGCACCATTGTTATTTTTCTTCCGTTTATGCTGATGAGCGGTGTAGCGGGTGCATATTTTAAGGTGATGACTGATACGATGATCATTACTCTAGTGTGTTCTTTCTTCGTTACATGGATTGGTTTACCCGTTATTTATATTTTATTTTCAGTTGAAAAACATTCAATAAAAAAATCACTTAAAAGTGTAAAATCACTAAAGTTCATTAATTTCTTTATCAGAAAACCGTACCTGGCTGGTAGTTTCGTTTTAGTGTTAATCATCTCTGCCTTTATTATCCTTCCAAAATTACCATCAGGATTTTTACCGGATATGGATGAAGGTTCAATTGTACTTGATTATAAAAGTCCTCCCGGCTCATCACTTGATGCTACTGATAAAATGTTAAAAGTTGTTGACAAAATTATTTCGCAAATTCCGGAAGTAAAAGCATTCTCACGCAGAACCGGAACACAGATGGGATTTTTTATTACTGAAGCGAACAATGGTGATTATTTAATACAATTAAAAAAGAACAGATCAAGAACTACTGATGAAGTTACAAATGAAATCCGTATGAAAATAGAATCTGTATTACCTGGTCTGCAAATTGATTTTGGACAGGTAATCGGTGATATGCTCGGTGATCTTATGGCTTCAGTTCAACCGGTAGAAGTTAAAATATTTGGTGATGACCATAAAAAGCTGGTGAGCCTTGCCGATAGTGTTGCAAAAATAGTTGAAAATGTAAATGGCACTGCGGATGTCTTTAACGGGATTATTATTGCTGGTCCTGAAATAAAGTTTGAACCAAAAATTGCTAACCTTGCTCAGTATCAATTATCTCCAAGTGATTTCCAGTTCCAGATGCAGACAAAGATTGAAGGTTCAATTGTCGGATCTATCCTTGAAAAAAATCAGCTTGTTAATATCAGAATGATGGAAAATCCAAAACCCGTTTCATTTAATAAATTAAAGCACGATTTTATTTTTCTGAACGATGGCAAGTTAAAACCCATCAATGAGTTTGCGGATTTAGTTGTGAGTGAAGGTGTTGCTGAGGTTGACAGGGATAATTTAAAGCAAATGGTTGCAGTTACCGCAAGATTGAACAACCGTGATTTGGGAAGCACACTAAAAGAAATTCAACAGGAATTGCAGAGTAAAATTAAACTTCCTTCAGGTTATCAAATTGTTTATGGTGGAGCTTATTCAGAACAGCAAAAAGCCTTTAAAGAATTATTAAGTATTCTTATTGCAGCTGTGCTGCTCGTTTTCACTGTAATTTTATTTTTATTCAGAAACCTCAAAATTTCGTTTGCAATAATTTTCCTAGCTGTGGTTGGTATGACCGGTAGTTTATTAGCGCTTTTTATAACAGACACTCCACTTAATGTTGGAAGCTACACAGGAATAATTATGATTGTTGGAATAATTGGTGAGAATGCAATCTTTACTTATTTGCAATATCAGGAAACACGTAAGAATAATATGAACAAAGAAGAATCAATCGTTCAAGCAGTTTCAACAAGGATACGCCCAAATTTAATGACAGCTTTGGGTGCGATTACGGCACTTTTTCCTTTAGCGTTGGGAATAGGTACTGGTGCACAAATGCATCAACCTCTGGCAATTGCAATAATAGGCGGATTTATACTGGCTTTACCATTATTAATTTTTGTATTTCCAACTCTATTAAGAATAATAGAGAAATAGAATCAAATAAAATCTTCTCTTCAAATTTTCTTCAGAATCACTTTTTATTTTTGAAGCATAATTAAACAAATCTATTAAATAATAAGAGAGGTGCTAAAATGAAATTCAATTTAATTCTTATAGCAGTATCACTTTTTTCCTTTTCTATTTTTGCTCAAAATGTTGATGTACCAAAAAAAGTGCAGGATGAGTTTATGAAACTTTATCCA
>Ga0307423_1002233_pt1 | contig 10996 bp, 9 predicted proteins | sample SalMarWE160310MG_FD_202154 | JGI IMG/M metagenome (GOLD analysis project Ga0307423, IMG submission 202154) | Salt marsh sediment microbial communities from the Plum Island Ecosystem LTER, Massachusetts, United States - WE1603-10 | ecosystem: Environmental > Aquatic > Marine > Intertidal zone >...
AACCGGCCTCGATTCCCGCTCGCCCCGCTGCGCGCAGATAACCGCACCGGCGCCTAGCGCTCGCTGAACTGCCCGTACGCCATCAGGCGCTTGTAGCGCTGTTCGACCAGCTTGTCCGGTGCCTTGTCGCTCAGCTTGTGCAGTGATTCGACCAGTACCTGCTTGATGTTGTCTGCCGCGGTGTCCACGTCGCGGTGCGCACCACCCAGCGGTTCCTTTATCACCTTGTCGACCAGGCCCAGCTCGCTGAGCCGCGCGGAGGTGATCCCCAGCGCCTCCGCGGCATCGGCCGCCTTCTCGGCGCTCTTCCAGAGAATCGAGGCGCAACCCTCGGGCGAGATCACGGAGTAGGTACTGTATTGCAGCATCAGGGTCAGATCGCCGACACCGATCGCCAGTGCGCCGCCCGAACCGCCCTCGCCGATCACGGTACAGATGATCGGTGTGCGCAGGCGCGCCATGACCAGCAGGTTGCGTGCGATGGCCTCGCTCTGGCCACGCTCCTCGGCACCGATGCCGGGATAGGCGCCCGGGGTATCGATGAAGGTCAGCACCGGCAGACCGAAGCGCTCCGCCATCTGCATCAGTCGCAAGGCCTTGCGATAGCCTTCGGGGCGCGGCATACCGAAATTGCGCAGCAGTTTTTCCTTGGTGTCGCGTCCCTTCTGCTGACCGATCACCATCACCGGTGTGTCGTCGAGACGCGCAAGGCCTCCGATAATGGCGTTGTCATCCCCGTAGTGACGGTCGCCGTGCAATTCCTCGAACCCGGTGAACAACCGAACGATGTAGTCCATCGTGTACGGACGTTGCGGATGCCTTGCCAGTTGTGAAATCTGCCAGGGCGTCAGGTTGGCGAAGATCGTTTCGGTCAGTTCACGGCTCTTGGCCTTGAGCTTCCCGACCTCCTCGCTGATGTTGATGTCGGTATCGCCGCTGACATAGTGCAGCTCGTCGATCTTCGCCTCCAGCTCGGCAATCGGCTGCTCGAATTCGAGAAAATTGAGATTCATCAGACAGTCCGGGAAAGTTTCGAAAGAACGCCTAAGGTAACGTTTCCGTTACAGCGAGACAAGTGAGCGACAGTTCACGCGTATTCCACCTGGACGCTGTTCTTGCCGGCCAGCTCGCGCAGGCGGTGCAGCAGTTCGTCGGTGGGATGCACGGCCCACTCCTCGCCAAGCGCCAGGCGTGCACTGGCGGCACCGCCCGTGTAATCGATGCATACCCGGCAATGCCCCTGTCGGAACGGCTGCAGGATATCGGCGAGGCTGCCGACGAACCCGTTCCCGGCCTGCCCTGACTCGATCCCCACCACCAGACGCCGGGCGAACAGCTCGCGCGCCTGGTTGATGTCGTAGATGCTCTGCGCCGTCACCTGGTTGCCGCCGGTGTAGTCATCCGCGCCGAAGCCGCCCTGTATCACCAGTACCTTGTCCTTGCCCAGCAGCGCCTGGTACTTCTCGAACACTTCGGGGAATACGCGCACATCGAGCCGCGCCGTATTGTCATCCAGGGTCAGGAACGCAATCCTGCCGCCGCGCTGTGTCTTGCGTATGCGCATGCTCATCACCAGTCCGGCGATGGTCACCGCGCGTTCGCCGGCGCCCGGCCGGCCGGGCCGGCTGGCGGCAGGCGTCGGCATGGCGGCGCACAGCTGCTCGAGTTCGGCCAGCCTTCCGCTGATGATATTGACCAGTTCCGGCTCGTAGCGCGTGATCGGGTGACCGGTCAGGTACAGTCCCAGCGCATCCATCTCACCCTGCAGGCGCTGTTCCTCGTCCCACTCCGGCAGCACCTGGCGGTCGGGTGGCGCCGACGGAACGGCGGCCATGGCCGCCCCGAACATGTCATTCTGCCCGGTGTCCAGGTCGCGGCTGCGCTGCTCCGCCAGCTTCAGCGCCTGGGTGATGTTCGCGGTGTGCGAGGCGCGCGTCGCACCCATCGAATCGAGTGCGCCGGCCCGGATCAGCGCATCGATCACGCGGCGGTTCAGCTTGCGCAGGTCGACGCGCTGGCAGAAATCAAACAGGTCGGCAAATGCGCCGCCCCGTGCGCGCTCGGCAAGCATGCCTTCGATGGCGGCCTGGCCGACGCCCTTGATGGCGCCTAGACCGTAGACGATGGTGTCATCCGACTGCGCCGTGAAGTGGTAATCGGAACGGTTGACGTCCGGCGGCACGACCTTCAGCTTCATGTCGCGACACTCGGCAATCAGGTGCACCACCTTGTCGGTATTGTCCATGTCCGCCGACAGCACGGCGGCCATGAACGCTGCAGGATAATGTGCCTTCAGCCAGGCGGTCTGGTAGGAGATCAGCGCGTAGGCGGCCGAGTGGCTCTTGTTGAAGCCGTACCCGGCAAATTTTTCCATCAGGTCGAAGATATGCGTGGCGACGTCGACATCGACACCGCGCGCACGCGCGCCGTCCTGGAATATCGAGCGCTGCTTGGCCATTTCCTCTGGTTTCTTCTTGCCCATGGCGCGGCGCAGCATATCCGCGCCGCCCAGCGTATAGCCGGCCAGCACCTGCGCGATCTGCATCACCTGCTCCTGGTAGAGGATGATGCCGTAGGTCGGCTTCAGGATCGGTTCCAGGTCCGGGTGCGGGTACTTGATCTGTGCGCCGTGCTTGCGCGCGATGAAATCGTCCACCATGCCCGATTGCAGCGGACCGGGACGAAACAGCGCCACCAGCGCCACGATGTCCTCGAAGCTGTCCGGCTGCAGGCGCCGGATCAGATCCTTCATGCCGCTGGATTCCAGCTGGAATACCGCGGTCGTCGCCGACGCCTTCAGCAGCGTGAAGGTCTGCGTGTCGTTCAGCGGCAGGCTGTTGATGTCGACCGGCTGCAGGCCGGTCTCCGCACGCTGGCGGTTGATGGTCTTCAGCGCCCAGTCGATGATGGTCAGCGTGCGCAGGCCGAGAAAATCGAACTTCACCAGGCCGACGGCCTCCACATCGTCCTTGTCGAACTGGCTGACCACCGCGTCGCCGCCCTGCTCGCAGTACAGCGGGGTGAAATCGGTCAGTTGCGAGGGGGCGATGACCACACCGCCGGCATGCTTGCCGGCGTTGCGTGCCAGCCCTTCCAGCGAGCGTGCCAGATCGATCAGGGCCTGTACGTCCTCGTCACTGTCGTAGAGCTCGGCCAGCTGCGGCTCCTGTTCCAGCGCCTTGTCCAGCGTCATGCCGATCTCGAACGGAATCAGCTTGGCAATGCGGTCGGTAAAGCCGTAGGGCTGACCGAGCACCCGCCCGACATCGCGCACCACCGCCTTTGCCGCCATCGAACCGTAGGTGATGATCTGCGATACCTTGTCACGCCCGTAGCGCTCGGCGACATACTCGATGACACGGTCGCGCCCTTCCATGCAGAAGTCCACGTCGAAGTCCGGCATGGAGACGCGCTCCGGATTCAGGAACCGTTCGAACAGCAGGTCATAGCGCAGTGGATCGAGATCGGTGATGGTCAGTGCATAGGCGACCAGCGAGCCGGCACCGGAGCCGCGACCGGGACCGACCGGTATGCCGTTCGCCTTGGCCCACTTGATGAAGTCGGCGACGATCAGGAAGTAGCCGGGGAAACCCATCTCCAGGATCACGCCGATCTCGAGCCTGAGCCGGTCGACATAGCGCCGGCGCACGGCAGCGCGGTCATCCTGCGCCTGTTCCAGCAGCGGCTGCAGACGCCGCTCCAGCCCCTCTTCCGCCTGCACGCGGAAATACTCCGCCATGCCGGTGCCGGCCGGGACCGGAAAATCCGGCAGGTAATTCCTGCCGAGCTCGAGTTCCAGGTTGCAGCGCCGTGCAATCTCGACGGTGTTTTCCAGCGCCTCTGGAATATCCTCGAACAGGGCCTGCATCTCCTGCGGCGTGCGCAGGTACTGCTGGTCGGTAAAGCCCCGGGAGCGGCGCGGATCATCCAGGGTACGGCCTTCGTTGATACAGACCCGCGCTTCATGCGCGACGAAGTCGGATGCCTTCAGGAAGTGCACATCATTGGTGGCCACAACCGGGACATCGTGTGCCATCGCCAGCTCGACCGCCTGGTGCAGATACGCTTCCTCGCCGGGCCGTCCGGTGCGCTGCAGTTCGAGATAGAAACTGTCCGGGAACAGGAGCTGCCAGGCTGCCAGCGCCTGTTCGGCAAGTGCCTGCCGGTTCGCGAGCAATGCCCTGCCGATGTTGCCCGCCACACCGCCGGACAACGCGATGAGCCCGGCCGTGCAGCCTTCAAACCAGTCGGGTTCCAGCACCGGTATGCCACGGTGCTGGCCTCGCGTGTAGGCGCGTGATACCAGGCGGGTGAGATTCAGGTAGCCGTCACGTGACTTGCACAGCAGCACCAGGCGCGCGGGCTGACCGTCCGCGGCAGCGTCGGCGACCCACACGTCGACGCCGACAATCGGCTTCACGCCCTGCGCCATCGCCGCACGGTAGAACTTCACCATGGAAAACATGTTGCACTGGTCGGTAACCGCAACCGCCGGCATGCCGGCCTCGGCGACGCGTCTTACCAGCGGCTTGATGCGAACGGTGCCGTTGACCAGCGAATATTCGGTGTGGACGTGCAGGTGAACAAAAGTGGGTTGCATGGAAAAAAGTGTCCGATTTTCGCCGACTGGTTGCAAGCCGAAAAATGGCGTTAAAATAGATTAAACTAATAACACATCTATTTGTTTAATATGACTATTTAAATTTACCCCGGCAGGTACGACGGGTCCCGGACCCACGGCTCGATACATTGCCGGATATGTGACAGGGATAACATCAATTTTTTGTCACTTTAGGTCGATACAGGCAGTAACGCAGCAACCTCTGCACGTCCCGACCCTTTATGCATCTACCCCATACCGAACACCTCCGCGGCATTTTTGAAATCGAGGAGCTCAAGGGCTTCTCGCGCAGCATGGCGGATCTGCACTGGCTGCTGCTCATCCTGGTTCTGTTGTATTTCATCATCCCGACAGGCCCGATCACCTCGACGGATACCATTGTCCTGTCCATGGTAGCCTACGCCTCATTCGTGCTGCTGTTTCGCTACCTGAATATCCATTCGCACAATACCCGCCTCAAGCTGGCGGTAGAGACCTGGGCAATGGTCATCTTCATAACCGTCGTGCTGCAGCATACCGGTATGATCGAAAGCCCGCTGCTCAATCTCTACCTGCTGGTGATCATTGCCAGCGCGATTACCCTGGGCAAGGCCATGACAGTACTCGAGGTACTGCTCATCGCCAGTTGCTATCTCTACATGGGTTACCGGCAATTCTCCACCGATTTCTTTGCGGCGCAGACGTTCACCCTGCTGATGGCGAAGTTCTCCCCTTTCCTGCTGGTCGCCGGCGTGACCTCGATGCTCGCCTCGGACATCCTAGCCGCCAAGCGTAAAATTACCCTGCTGTCGCAGACCGACGAGCTGACCGGCCTGCTGAACATGCACGCCTTCAACTCGATCCTGGTACGGGAAATCGCGCGCGCGACGCGCTATTCAGAGCCGCTCACCATGGTCATGATCGACGTGGATGGTCTCCAGCAGATCAACGACTTGTATGGGCATTCGACCGGCAGCCGCATGATCCAGGCCGTGGCACAGACGCTGCAGAATTGCGTGCGCAGCGTGGATGTGCTCGCACGCTACGGCGGTGGCGAATTTATCATCCTCATGAGCCATGCCGGCCTGGACAATGCACGCACCTCGGCGGAGCGCATCCGCTCAGCCATCAACAACACGACGCTCAGCGTTAAAGGACAATGCATCGCCGCGACCGCCAGCATCGGCCTGGCCAGTTTTCCGGAATGCGTCGAAGAACCGGACGCAGTACTCGACAAGGCTGATATGGCCCTGTATTGCAGCAAGCAGTGCGGTCGCAACATGGTGACCAACTACGGGAAGGAACTGGAACCCACCCGGGCCTGTGCCTGAAACACTCATCCCCGCCCGGCAATGCGCCTGACCGGCGCATAGGACCGGCGGTGCTGCGGTGTCGGCCCCAGCGCCTCCAGTGCCTGTATGTGTGCCTTGCTTGGATAGCCCTTGTGTTGCGCCAGGCCATAGCCGGGATAGCGCGTGTCGAGTTCGATCATCTCCCGGTCACGGCTTACCTTGGCGATTATCGAGGCGGCACTGATCGCCGCGACGCGGCTGTCGCCCTTGACGATGGCCTGTACCGGGCAGGCCAGTTCGGGACAGCGGTTGCCGTCCACCAGCACATGCTCGGCACAGGGCTGCAGTGCGTTGACCGCCCGCTGCATCGCCAGCAGCGTCGCCTGCAGTATATTGACGCGGTCGATCTCCGCGGCCTCCGCACGCCCCACCGCCCAGGCCAGCGCACCGGCCACGATCTCGTCATACAACCGCTCGCGACGGGCCGCGCTCAGGCACTTGGAATCGCGCAGGCCGGCGATGGGCCGCAGCGGGTCGAGAATAACCGCCGCGGCAATCACCGGCCCGGCCAGTGGTCCGCGGCCGGCCTCGTCGACACCGGCCACACGTCCCGGCGGAATGCTCAACTCAGCTGCCATCGCAGTCTCCAGTACCGGTCAGTTGCAGCACGGCCTGCGCCGCGCTGCGGCTCGCATCGCGGCGCAGCTCGGTATGCAGCACACCAAATGTACGTGTCATCTGCTCGACCCGTGCCGGATTGTCGATCAGTTCGAGAATCTCACGGCCAAGGTTTCCCGCATTGGCCTCGTGCTGGATCAGTTCCGTTACCAGCGGCCGGCCGGCCAGCAGGTTGGGCAGGGAATAGAACGGCGTCCTGACCAGCAAGCGCGCCAGCCGGTAGGTCATTGCCGACAGGCGATAGGCCACCACCATGGGGCGCTTCAGCAGCATGCATTCCAGCGCGGCGGTACCCGAGGCCAGCATGACCGCATCGGCAGCGGCCATCGCCTCCAGACCGCGCCCCGCCAGCAGGGTGACCGGCGGCGGTGTCTCGAGCCCGGCGAGCACTGCCTCGAAGGCCGCACGGCAGCGGTCATTGGCCAGTGGCACGATAAATTCCAGCTCACCGCGCTGCGCGTGGCACCACGCCGCGGCCTCGAGAAAGGGCCGTGCCAGGCGCTTTATCTCGCTGACCCGGCTGCCCGGCAGCAACGCCACCAGCGGTCCGCCGGGCGCAATACCCAGCTGCCCGCGCGCCGTCTCCCGGTCGATGTCATCGGCAATCAGGTCCGCCAGCGGGTGCCCGACGAAGCGCGCCGGTACCTGCTGCTCGTGATAGAAACGCGCCTCGAAGGGAAACAGGGTGAGCATGCAGTCCACGCTCGCGGCAATCTTGCGCACCCGGTAGCGGCGCCATGCCCACACCGACGGACTGACATAATGCAGCGTCCTGATGCCCGCGTGCTTCAGCGACCGCTCGAGTGCCAGGTTGAAATCGGGCGCGTCCACACCGATGAACAGATCAGGCGGGGCGGCCAGAAAATGCCGGCGCAGCGCACGGCGCATGGACAGGAGTCCGGGCAGGTGGGCCAGCACCTCGGTCAGACCCATGACGGAAAGCCGCTCCATCGGATACAGGCTGCGGCAGCCGGCGTCCTGCATGCGGGGCCCGGCCACGCCCTCGAATACGGCATCCGGGACCTGCTCGCGTATTGCGGCGATCAGCCCCGCCGCGATGCTATCGCCGGATGCCTCGCCCGCGACAATGCCTATGCGCAAGGGCATGGGCTATCGCACGATACCGCGCGTCCGGTTTTCCAGGAACCGTATCAGCACATCCAGTTCAGCGCTGTCGCTGCCCAGTGACCTGAGCTGCGTAATGGCATCCTGCAGGGAGCGGTTTTCGCGGTAGATCGTCTTGTAGGCCTGCTTCAGCAGGCGACGCACGTCCTCGGGAAAGCCGCGCCGGCGCAGGCCCTCCATGTTCAGCCCGTGGGCGTGCGCCGGGCTGCCACCCACCGTCACATAGGGCGGCACGTCCATACTGATGCCGCTGGCGAACGCCGTCAGGGCATGCGCACCGATGCTGCTGAACTGGTGCACCAGCGTAAACCCGCCGAGGATGACGTAGTCACCAATGTGTACATGCCCGGCCAGCGAGGCGTTGTTGGCGAAGATGGTCTGGTTGCCGATCTGGCAATCGTGCGCGATGTGCACATACGCCATTATCCAGTTGTCGTCACCGATGCGCGTGACACCGGCATCCTGCACCGTGCCCCGGTTGAGCGTAACGAACTCGCGGATGGTGTTGCGGTCACCGATCTCCAGCCAGGTGTCTTCACCTGCATACTTCTTGTCCTGGGGTGCCTCGCCCACGGATGCAAACTGGAAGATCCGGTTATCCCGGCCGATCCGGGTCGGCCCGTGGATGACGACATGCGGCCCGATCTGCGTACCTTCACCGATGATCACGCCCGGGCCGATCACCGTATAGGGACCGACACGCACATTTGCGGCAAGCTCCGCTCCCGCATCGATCACCGCACTCGGATGTATCAAGTGTGGATGTCCTGCTCGGTGCACATGATTTCCGCGCTGGCAACCACTTTGCCGTCGACACTGGCGTCGCAGTCGAACACCCAGATGCCGCGCCTCGAGCGCAGCAGCTTTGCGCGCAACACCAGCTGATCACCCGGCTCGACCGGGCGCTTGAAGCGCGCCTTGTCCATGCCGACCAGGAAGTACAGGCTCTCGCGCCGCGCCCCGCGATCCACAGTCTTGAAGGCCAGCAGGCCGGTCGCCTGGGCCATGGCCTCGAGTATCAGCACACCGGGCATGATCGGACGCTCGGGGAAATGCCCCTGGAAGAAGGGTTCGTTATAGGTTACGTTCTTGTAACCCACCAGCGATTCACCCGCGTTGAACTCGGTGACGCGATCGATCAGCAGAAAGGGATACCTGTGCGGCAGGTGTTGCATGATCTCGTTAATGTCCATGGATGTACGCCCGAATGGTGTCGTTATGGAAGGGTTTCTTGTAATTTTTCAAGCGCTCAGTCCCGGCCCTGCTGCTTGCCGTCACGCGCCGCAAGCTCGCGCTCCATGTCCTGCACTTTTCTTGCGAGCCGGTCCAGCTGCCTGAAGCGTGCATAGTTCCTGTTCCAGCTGTCGTTGTCCTGTGCCGGTACGCCGGAGGAATAGACACCGGGACGCGTGATCGACTTCGTGACCATGGTCATGCCGGTGATGATCACATTGTCGGCGATCTCGAGATGTCCGACGATCCCCGCACCGCCACCGATCATGCAATGCCTGCCGATTCTGGCGCTGCCCGATATGCCGACACAACCGGCAATCGCGGTATGCGCACCGATATGAACATTATGCGCAACCTGTATCTGATTATCGAGCCTGACACCGTCTTCGAGCACGGTATCTTCCAGGGCGCCGCGATCGACCGTCGTATTCGCCCCGATCTCGACATCATTGCCGACGCTCACACTGCCGAGCTGCGGAACATTCAGCCATTTGCCGCCCTCATTGGCAAGCCCGAACCCCTCACTGCCGATGACCGCCCCCGGATGGATGTTGACCCGCTCACCGATGCTGACCTCGTGGCAGATAACCACGTTCGGTGACAGGCGGCTGTGTGCACCGATGCGGCTGCCCGCGCCGATAAAACAACCGCCGGCGAGCTGTACGCCCGCATGGATGACGGCGCCGCTTTCGATGATGCAATGCGGGCCCACCCAGGCCGTTTCATCAACCTGGCACCCCGCCTCGAGTGTTGCCGTGGGATGGACACCCTGACGCTCCGGCGCGCGCGGTGCGATCAGCGCGGCGGCACGTGCATAGCTCGCATAGGGGTTGGCCGAAACCAGCGCGGCAACCGGGCATTCGTCCGCGTGCTCCGCACCAAGGATAACGGCCGAGGCGCGTGTGCCGGACAGGTATTTCCGGTACCCCTTGTTGGCAAGGAAGCTGAGATCACCGCTGCCGGCATGCTGCAGCGTGGCAACAGCCGTGATCCGGCAGGCCGGGTCTCCCCCCCGCAGCGTTGTCCCGAGCTGCTCCGCCAGTTCACCGAGGGTAATAACCATGCATGATTATCCGCAACTGCGCGGCAGTACTACTGGGCGAGCTTTTTCAGTATCTGGTCCGTGATATCCACGCGCTCGCTGGCATACATCACACCCTGGGCGATGATAAGGTCATATTTTTCGTCTTTGGCGAGATTTTCGATAACCTTACCGATTTCGATGTTGACCTGTTTGAGTATTTCGTTCTTGCGGATGTTCAGATCATCACGAAATTCGTCCTGCGATCGTTTCAGCTCGCGGCGCTTGCTGAGTATTTCCCTTTCCTTGCCGTTGCGTTCGGATTCGCTCATGACTGCGCCGTTGGTGGAAAGCTCCTCCTCCATCTTGGCGATCTTGCGCTGCAGGGCAACCAGCTCTTTTTCGCGCGATGAAAACTCGGCATCGATCTTGCCTTGCGCGGAAATAATCTGGGGAGCGTTTTCGCTCAGCTTTGCGAGGTCGACAAATCCGACTTTCAGCTCGGCCCGGGCAATGCCGGCGAACAGAATCAGGGCAGCCATCGAAACGACGGCCAGTACAGTATGCTTGCGGTTATTCACATCAATTCTCCGTAAGGTTGTAGCGTAATCAGAAAAAGGTTCCCACCGTGAACTGGAAGTTCTGCTTCTGATCGGTGTCCTTGGCATTCAGGGGAACACCGAAACTCACAGATATCGGACCGAGCGGGGATGACCACAGGCCCGCCAGACCAACAGAATACCTCAAATCACCGGCATCAAATGCATTGACGTCCTGGTAGACGTTGCCGATATCAAGGAATGCACTCAGCCGCGTACCGCTGCTGATATCGAGGAACGGCACCGGAAACAGCACTTCCATGTTGAACGTGGTCAACAACGATCCTCCGATGGAGTTGCCATTGGAATCGCGGGGACCGAGGGTGTTGTCCTCGAACCCGCGTACCGAGCGAATGCCACCGGCAAAAAAGTTCTCAAAAAACGGCAGGTTGTCAAAATCACCATAGCCGTCGCCATAGGCGAAGCGGCCCTTCAGCCCCAGTGTCAG
>Ga0307423_1002234_pt1 | contig 10995 bp, 7 predicted proteins | sample SalMarWE160310MG_FD_202154 | JGI IMG/M metagenome (GOLD analysis project Ga0307423, IMG submission 202154) | Salt marsh sediment microbial communities from the Plum Island Ecosystem LTER, Massachusetts, United States - WE1603-10 | ecosystem: Environmental > Aquatic > Marine > Intertidal zone >...
CAGTTAAACCAGCACCAATATTATCGTGCAAATCTGATGCTATTTTTAATTTTAATTTTTCAATTTCAAGCTGATTTTTTATTCGTATCGTACTTAAATAGTAAATAAAGAATGCGATTAATATAATCGCCAGTGTTGCAAACCACCAAGTTTGCCAGAAAGGAGGATTAATAATTATTTTAATTTCAGCCGCATTTTCATTCCAGATCCCGTCGGAATTAGTTCCTTTTACTAAAAATGTAAATTCTCCCGCAGGCAGGTTGGTATATGCTGCAGATCTTTTTGAACCTTCAGTATTAATCCAGTATTTCTGAAATCCCTGGAGGATATATGAATATTTATTTCTGTTCGGAAAAGAAAAATCAAGCGCCGCAAATTCGAAAGAAATAAAGTTCTGATTATGTGATAAAATCAATTCATCAGGATTCCCTTTAATTTTTTCATCTAAAATTTTTATGCTACTGATTACAATAGGTGGAATGTATGAATTTATAACTATGCTATCGGGATTGAAATAATTGAAACCGTTGATGCCTCCAAAATACATTATGCCATTTGAATCTTTTAGGTAAGCGCCGCCACTGAATTCCAAGCTTTGTGCTCCATCCTCAATTCCGAACTGAGTAAATCTTTCTATTTTCGTATTAAACAGAAAAATTCCATCATCAGTGCTAAGCCATAAATTTTCGTTATTGTCTTCAAGAATGCCATAAACTACTGTGCTGGTTAATCCCTGCGCAATTGAATACATTTTAAACGATCTACTTTCAGGATCAAATTTATCTAATCCACCACCACTTGTCCCAATCCAAATTTCTTTTTTTGAGGATTCTATTATGCTGAGAATTTTGTCACTGGATATTGATTTAGCATCATCTGGATTATAACGGAAAGATTCGAACTTGTATGTTTTTTCGTCAAATTTATTCAATCCGCCTCCATAGGTACCTACCCAAAAATTCCCTTTACTGTCTTTTAATATTGTGTAAACCCTATCATCCGATAATGAGCCTGGATCAGAGGAATTATGTCTAAAAATATTAAAGGTGGGTTTGCCGGAGGAGTTCTTATCAAATGAAAGTTTATTGAGTCCTCCTCCAAAAGTTGCGACCCAAATTGTTTTTTCAGATTCAATAAAGATATCTAGTACCTGATTTGCTGAAAGAGAATTAATATTGTTGGGTTCATTTTTAAAGATATCTATTTTGCCACTGGCATGATTAATCCTGTTTAGTCCTCCGCTGTAAGTTCCGACCCAGATATTTCCTAATTTATCTTCAGCAAATGACCTGATATGGTTGTCGCTTATGCTGTTAGTTTGGGAAATTTTCTTCAAAATCTTTGTTTGTTTTGATTTGAAGTTCAGAATATTGATGCCACCTCTATATGTTCCAACCCAAAGGTTATCTTTCCGATCTTTAAATAATGACCAAACAACATCGTCATTTAATTTCAGTTCTCCTGTAGATAAGCTATTAATAATTTCAAAGTTTGATATGTTCTTTTGAACTTTTGTTACACCTTCACCAAGATGGGAACCTACCCATAAGATACCGGAGCGATCGATAAATAGTGAAAGAATTTCAACATCTGGAAATGAGGAGTCGTGGGAGGATTTTTTAGAAAAATTCACAAACGTTTCTGAATCTATATCAAACCTGTCAACTCCCCCTCCAAAAGTTCCAATCCAGAGGTATCCATCAAAACCCTGCACAATAGCCATTACTGTATTATTTGAAAGACTATTGCTTTGATTCTGTTTGTGCACGTAAGTTGTAAACTTTGCTTTATCCGAAGGATAGTTTTTATTTGTTGCATCCAGTTTATTTAGACCACCGTAAAAAGTACCAATCCACAAATTTTTATTTTTATCTTCAAATAAAGATATAACCTTGTTGTCACTCAGAGAACCTTCAACATTCTTTTTCGATGTGTAGTGTAAGAATCCAAAATTTGAAACACTTTTGTCTGAATAATTATTACCAAGCTTATCAATACCAGCTCCAAAAGTTGCAATCCAAAGGTTACCTTCTTTATCTGTGAGAATATCAAGCACCCTGTTTGAACCCAGGCTACTCGGATTGTCAGGATCATTGAATATATGGATTCCAGTAAGATTCTTTCTATCAAATTTTATTATACCATTCCCCCATGTTCCAATCCATAAATAGCCGTCTTTATCTTCGGTAATTGTTGTTATCGTATTTATTTGATCTCTTGAAAAGGCAAGCGGATAATCATAAAAATTATTTTCAGGATTTCTGACGGTCGAGAAAAAGTTATTAATGTAAAACCGTTTAAATATTTCTGTTTTTTTATCAAACCTGTTTAGATAGCCGTTTATTGTGCCTATCCAGAGGAAACCATCACTGTCCTCAAAAATTGCTGAAATAAAGTTATCAGAGATGGTAGTTGAATCGGATGGATCATTTTCAAATATTCTGAATTCATAACCATCGTATCTGTTTAACCCGTCTACAGTTCCTAACCAAAGATATCCGTCTTTGTCCTGTATAGTGGTAAATATCGTACTTTGTGAAAGTCCGTCCGCATCGGTGAGCTGCTTGAATATATATTCTTCAGTTTGGGAATATAATGAAGATGAACAAAAAATTAGTGTTAATATAATCGATAGAGTTTTCATAGAATTAGAAACCGGAATCAGTCGTATTTCAGCTATGCGAAATATAGTAAATTGGAGTGTCTTTTTAATTATAATTAAAAATCTATAGACATTTAAATTCATCTAAAGTTTTTATTATTTTGTTTCAGCATTAATTTACTAACAGGCGCTTTCAAATTTAATAATCAGCCAAGTAATCAACTATGAACATAAATCTGAACGCAGATACCTTAAAACGTTTTTATACTCTTAGTACTCATAAAATTTATTCGCTGCCAATTGTGATATTGATGCCTCACAGCCGTTGTAATTGCAGGTGTGTAATGTGTGATATCTGGAAAGGGAATAATAATGTCCAGCAATTAAATGAATCGGATGTTGAAAAATTACTGGATTCTTTTAGAAAGTTGAACACAAAATTAGTGGTGATGTCAGGAGGAGAAGCACTGATGCATCCCAATTTTTTTAAATTGTGTGACATTATAAAAACTCAGAAAATCAACATTTGTATTTTGTCGACCGGTTTATTGCTTAAGAAATATGCAGCAGAAATTATAACCAAAACTGATGAAGTAATAGTTTCACTCGATGGATCCAGGGAGGCGCATGATAAAATCAGGAACATTCCAAATGCATTTGAAAAGTTGAAAGAAGGAGTTCAAGAATTAAAAAAGCTCAATAAGAATTATAAGATTACAGCCAGGTGTGTGGTTCAACGCAATAACTTTAGAGACTTATCCAACATAGTCAATGCAGCTCATGATATAGGGCTGGATCAAATAAGTTTTTTGGCAGCAGATGTTTCAACTGATGCTTTTAACAGACCCGAATTGTGGGGAGAAGAAAAAATTGGTGAAGTCAAATTATTGAGAGATGAAGTAGAGATATTTAAAAGTGAAATTGAAAAATTGATTAATTCTCATCACCTTGATTTTGAAAATAAATTTATAGCTGAATCTCCTGAAAAAATTCGAAGATTCTATAATTATTATGCTGCATTTCATGGCTTGAATGAATTCTCCCAAATCAGTTGTAACGCTCCCTGGGTTTCCGCCGTCATTGAGCCTGATGGAACAGTTCGTCCATGCTTCTTTCATACCAAAGTCGGGAATATAAATGATGAGTCATTGGATGAAATTGTTAATTCTGAAAAATCAATATCATTCAGAAAAAATCTGGATGTTAAAACTAACTCGATTTGTAAAAAGTGTGTTTGCTCACTGAACCTCTCACCATTAACTAAATTATAATGTCTTCCATTTCAACTGGAATTTTAAATGAGATAATTCAATATAAAGTTAAAATTTTCTGGTTAATAGTATTTATTCTTGCGTGCTATTTTATCTATTATGTAATTCAGCATGCTGCATGTCCAAGTCATGGCTTTGCAAGTTACTACACGGCTTCACGACTCTTAATTAAGGGTGATGATGTCAATAATTTTTATAATGATAATTGGTTCAGTTCAAGAGTTGAAGAGTATGTGCCTGAAGTTTACGAAATTTATAATGTTAATATGCCGACAACTGCTTTTTTATTTTTGCCGCTTGCATTTCTTGATTACAGTAATGCCCGCATAATTTGGACAATATTTAACCTCATAATTATTCTTATAACTTTAATCTATTTAATAAAAAAGCTTCAGTTCGAGAATTTTTTGGCACCACTATTAATAATCTTATTTCTTTGTTTCCAGCCATTGTATTCAAATTTCGCATATGGACAAGTTTATATACTGATTTTTTGTCTGCTGGTTTTAGCCTGGTTTGCTTATAAATCGCGAAGAGATGAGTTACTTGGATTTTTATTGGCACTTGTTTTTATTCTGAAAACCGCTGGCATTTTTTTAATATTACTTTTACTGCTTCAAAAGAAATGGCGAAGTCTGCTTTGGGCATTAACAACTGCAATCTTATTAATAACGGCTTGTCTACCTCGGGGAGGAATTGATGCCTGGTATTCTTATTTGGGAAGACTTGTCCACTATTCTTCGCATCCAAGTTTAAGTGTAACTGCATACCAGTCAATTCACAGTTTTTTTCACCACTTCACTGCGTATGATAAACAATGGAATCAGGAACCATTATTTAATCTTCCGATTTTGGGAAATATATTATCAGTTATTTTTAGTTTGATGCTGATAATAATTACCTCAATAAAAACTAACAAATTAAAAAAAACAGATCTATCTTTCGGAGCATTCGTTATTGCAGGAATTGTTATCAGTCCTGTTTCGCTAGATTACCACTATGTTCTTATACTTATTCCTATTGTGATACTATTAAACTGGCTTAGACAAAATCCTTCAAAACTTTTTTGGATTCTATTTATAATTTTTTATTTGCTGATTGCTGTGTTCCTGCCTTATATCTCCCCGAAAGTAACAGGAGGTTTATGGGTGGTCTTTGCTTATCCGAAATTGTATGGTGCGATTGGTCTTTTGGGATTACTGCTGTTTGCAGCTTATAAATCAAAGCTGACTGAGATCAAAACGGTGAAAAAATAAAATATTTCTAATTATTTAGCATGCTTTTAATTTTGAAAATGAAGTGTACCTCCCCCCAGATTTTTTTTTGAAAAATTTCTTCCATCAAAAACCTGTATTCGGTTGCGATTGATTTTATCATCTCTATTTCTGCTTCATCAGAAAGTATCATTATTACATTTGTATTTTCAAAATAAAAGTTACCTAGTTGACTAAAAAGTTTTCTGAAATACTGAAAGTCGTCTCCTCCAAACCAGGCAAATTCTTTTTGAGACGTCGGTGTTTTTTTATAATAGGGAGGATTGATAATGATATAATCATATCTGATTTGTGGCACCTGCTCAAACAGATCTGAATGCACCACCTCTACGTTGGCATCATTCATCTTCATGTTTTTTTCAATGTTGTAAAATGCTGTCAAGCTAATATCCGAAGCGGTAACAAATCCACCCCTCTTAGAAGTGTAAATTGATATTAATCCGGAACCCGCACCAAGTTCAAGAATATATTTGCCACTTAGATCAATTCCTTCAAGATATTTGAGGAGAAGTTTTGTGCTGAAATAAAATCCCGGATGGAAAACGCCGGGAAATACAGTTACGGTAATATCATTATATCTGTAACTCCGCTCTTTTGATAAATATTTTTCCGAAACGGGGTACAGAATTCGGAAAGCTAAACTCTTTATCAGACTTTTCTTTTTCTTTACGTTCATTCAGTATAAAATCCTTCGATTTCTGGTCGACGATATTTTAACCAGAACTTCTGTAAGGCTTTGAGTTCATAAGGAAGATTATAAATTCCTTTTTTATATCGAATTGAGGAAATGGTTCGCATTGTCTTCCTCTGAAATCTTGTTAACTTGTAATCGGACAGAGTCGGGAATTGTGCATTCAATACAGTTTCGAAATTAAGAATCTTATCAACCATTTCCGGCTTGAGCCATGGAGTTAATGGATTTTTCCGCAGATCGAAATTTGCCCATTGCGGATCGAGCCAGTCTTCTAAATTTTCTGGAAACCTAAAACCGGTTTTCTGAACTTCCTTATACAATTCTGATCCTTCCGTCGGAACAGGACTGTAAATATAAATTATTATTTCGGTGTCGGGATTAATTTCTTTAATCTGCTTAATGAATTGAATGTCCTCATCAATCTGTCTCATTACTTTTTCCGGTGTTTCGGCAGGAAGTCCGAGCACGAATGAATATTCAGGAATTATGTCAAAGTTTTTCATTCTTTCAGCAAATTTTTTTATCTGCTCACCACTTTGTGTTCCTCCTTTATCCATTTGTTTTAATATTGCATCGTTACCAGTTTCAGCCCCAAAGAAAATCATCCTGCAGCCGGCCTCTTTCATTAAGGTAAGAGATTCATCGCTATATTTATTTATGGTATCAATTCTTCCTTCGCCCCACCAGACAATGTTTTCATTTTTTATAAGATTAGAAAATTCTGCTGTTCTTTTTTCTGAAACGAAAAAATTGTTATCGTGAAACTCAACCGCATTTGCGCCGTACATTTCTTTTAGGTATTTAATATCTTTATAAACAAGTGGAGCTGATTTTCCTTTCCATCTTGCCTCATAAATTGGAACAACTGCACAGAACGAACAAGTAAACGGACAACCCATACTTGAATGATACGGTGCGGTCCTTGTTCCCAAAAAAGTTTTGCCAAGATAGTATTTGATAGGGTAGAAGCTGTTTAATTTTTCGTACGGAAGCGGTTGAAGAGTATCCTGATCGAACAATTCTGCTTTGGAAGTTTTTATAAACTCTCCATTTTTTTTAAAGATGAGATTTTTTATTGAAGAAGGATCAGTTTTTCTCTCGATTGAATCAAGTAGCATTGGAAAAGCTTCGTCGCCGGGTCCGTTAATTACATAATCCACATATCCTGAATTGAGAACACATCTATATTGGTTGGCAGGGAAGTAACCACCCCAGATATTTATCACATTCGGAAATTCTTCCCTGATTTTTTTTGTAAATGGTATAGCTTGCTTTGGCTGTAATCCCGGCATAACTGTGCATCCGAAATATTTAAACTCACCCGTTCTCAGATAATCGTAAATCTTTTTCCATGGATCTTTTTCAAGATTTCCGTCTACAAATACATAATCGTACTTTCCTTCAATCGAAGCACCCACCTGCAGGATTGAGTTAGGAATCCGGTGCTTCGAATTTGCGCTTCTTGGATTAAATAGTATAACTTTATTCATCATCGTTTTCAATATACTAATTTCATTTTATACCATAAATGGAAGCATAACTCTCTACTGTTTCATCAAGAGGGAAAAGATTAACTGGTACAAAATCTAAAGTAGTCTTCAGTAAATCTTGTGCTATGTTTATAAAATCCTGTTCATCTTTAGCAATGAACCACTTCAGATGGTTTTGCGTACAACCAACATTAAAAGATACGATGTTCATTCCATTTATTAAGGCTTCTGCGAAAACGTAACCAAATCCTTCAAAGGTCGACGGATGAACAAGTATCATACTTCTTTGCATCAATTCAAATATTTCTGTACGACTAAGAAGTCCGATTAGTTCAATATTTTTTTCAACCTTCCTTTCCTTTACCATAGCTTTTAATTTTGATAATTCCGGTCCAGCTCCAACAAGCTTGCAATTTATGCTTGGATTCTTTTTTGAAATCTGTTCAACCAATCTTATAAATAGTGAGTAATTCTTTAATGGAATAAGCGAACCCACTCCCAGGAGATCAATATCTCTTTCAAAATTGTTTATGGGCCGATCATCAATTCCCCAGTTAATAATTTCGTCCACTTGTCTTTTTGTGAGATCTCGGAACAGATTAGCTTGATTTTCCGATATTGCTACAATTTTTATTTCTTTATTTATTAATCTCTTTAGATATCTGTTTGTGGAGTTTACATCCTGACCCATAAGCGAACAAATATGTTCACAATCAAATTTATCAGCTAAGATATTTCCAAGCATTGCACATTCGCCAAGCCATAGAGAATGTATTGTATCAATTTTATTATTCTTATTAATATTTTTTGCTTGCTTAACAGTATTAAACCAGAGAAATGGTTTTTTTATCCGGCTATTTTTTCCATTTATAGGAATGATCCGGATTCCATTCCAATAGTAATCTTTATTTCGATACGGATAATGCAAAGAAATTACACTGAACCTTGAATCAGGAAAACGTGCTTTAAAACTGTTTAAGAATTCCTGCAAAGGCGGGATGCAGCTAACATCGTTTTCATCCTTTGGAAAACCGGGAGTTAATAATAGAATGTGTTTACTCGATTTCATAAAGTTCCCAGCCTTCATCAAACGATTCAAGCTTTACCAGATTGTAATTATTTTTCAAATAATTCCAGTTTATCATCGGGTTTTCGTTTTTCCATTGCTCTCTGAATTTCCTTTCATTAAAAAGTACCAGACCATCTTTTTGAAATAGATTAATTTTCTCATTGTACAGACTTATGATCTTTTTGTTTACTCCATACGAATGAAGAGCAGGATCGACAAAAAAAGTGTAAAGGACCTTGTTATTAAATTTTGACAAAGCTTCTGCTACATTCTTTTCAATCCTGTTTAATTCATAAATTTTACTAAAAGCGTAATAGAATATTCCGACTTGCATAATGCATAGAATTATTATTGCCAGAGTTTTTAATACTCTTTTTGTCCTTAAAAGATTAATTGCTCTGATAAATGGATGGTAAAGTACGATGAATACAAATGGAAAGGAAAGTAATAGATGTCTTTTATTTTGAAACGGGAAACCCGCCATAAATAATCCAAATAAAATCAATATTAAAAGGGAATTTCGAACTATAGGAAATTTCAAATCTTCTTTTCGTAAAAAGAATAATAGAACAGCACCAAAAAAAATATAATAAGGATGAACAAAATTTGAGAAAACAAAAATAATATTCGGAACAACGTGAGCTGAAAAGCCTTCATCAGTTGAAAAAGAACTTCGGAAAAAATTTCCTGCATTCCAATGCCTTACCTGTAAATCTTGTAGAGCCGTGTACAAGTTTGATTTCAGATAAAAATGCGGGGCTAAACAGATAACAGTAATTATCGCAACGATTAAAACTGAAATCAACTTATTTCGGTTAAAGGGTATGAAAAATTTTGGGAGGATAATTACAACCGGTATTATTAAGACCATAACAGCAGCATACCTGGTCATAAAAGCAGAGCCGGTAAAAAATACAAAGATGAAAAAATAATATTCTCTTTTCTCGGTAGAATATTTAAAGAAGAAATAGATCGCGCCGTTTATAAAGAAAATACTTAACAGGTCGGTCATTACCACGACTGAATACAATAGCATAAATGGCGAGAGAGAAAGAGTAATCAAAAGATAATAATCTGTAGTTTTCCCGCTATCAGGTCCGTACATTCTTAAAATCTTTTGTATGAAGAAAATGGAGACGAGAAAAGACACAAATGAAATTAACTGCAAACATGAAATAGGATCGGGGATCACAAATGAAAGAATAGCTCCAAACAATGGATAAAATACCGGCCAGTGAAAATTTGCTGGTAGCAGGCCACCTTTAAGAAATTTGATTATATCTTTACTATACCTGTAATATTCATGACTATCCTGTCCGTAAAGCCCATTAAATTTAAAGAAGATGACTAGCACAAGAAAAATTATGGAAGGGAGAATAAAAGGCAATAATTTTTTTATGGTCTGCGATTTTGAATTAGGAAATTTCAAATCGTATCCACTTCCTTCGTTAAACAAATCCAGGGGAATGGAGAATCTTTAACTGATAATAATTTTAATATTCTGTTTTTAAATGAAGTGGAGTCATAAAGAATTTTATGAGAATAAGTTGAGAGGTCTTTCCATTTATGATGGAAATAGTTATCAGCCATTTGTGGAAAGCCAATCGAGTTAAAATAGTCCTTTGTTCTTTGCTTTGCATTTGCAGATTCAGACTCGTCATAGAAGGGGGAATCTATAATATGGATTTCTCCATTCTCATTTAGTAAACCTAAAAGTCTATCAATTATTTTTTTGAAGTCGGGAAAATAGTGTATTGCTGAGTTAATTATTATCAGATCAAAAGATGATAGAGGAAATTCTGCGGTGAAAATATCTGCATAAAGAAATTTTAATTTGTTGGAATCAAAAATTCTTTTCCCTTGTTTCAGCTCTGTCAGGTTGACATCAATGCAGTAGTAATTATTATTAAATATTTTTGATATTTGTCCGCAGAACCAGCAATTACCACAGCCCAGGTCAAGAATGTTCAGATTTTCTTTTTTCATTCCAAGATATTTTTCAAAGCGCAGAAATGATTTAGCTCTTAAGTCCCATTCTTTTTTATGAGAATTTGATATGCCTGCAAAGGGTAATTTCATAACTTCTTCATCTGAGTAAACTCTTTGTTCTTTTTTTCTCAACTCGATATATAGATTTTCAAAATCATTTTTAACCGGGGAAATTAAAATTACACCCTCATCAGTTGGATATTTACTTAAGTCCATCAAATCTGTTCTCATTAATCCTTAACAATATATTCTGCAGTAACAATTATGTGATCGCCAATTCGGTTGAAAGGAAAAACTCCTGATATTCTCTCATCTATTTTGTTCAACACTTTTGCGAGAGATGGAAATTTTTTAGGAATTTTTTCCATTTGCGGAATTGGTGTGAAAACAGCAAGACTTTCAAGTTTTAATAATTTGAAGTCATTACCGAGTGATCTCATAACGTTCGGAGCGGAGAAATAATAGGTCTTAAACTTTACTCCTTCAACGTTTGCCATTGTTCCGCCCTTATTAAATCTTCTGAATGCAAATTTAATTTTCCCCCTGAATAATTGTATTAATTCCCAGGGACAAACTGGAGGAAGAATGACCAGACTCACTCTTCCA
>Ga0307423_1002237_pt1 | contig 10983 bp, 8 predicted proteins | sample SalMarWE160310MG_FD_202154 | JGI IMG/M metagenome (GOLD analysis project Ga0307423, IMG submission 202154) | Salt marsh sediment microbial communities from the Plum Island Ecosystem LTER, Massachusetts, United States - WE1603-10 | ecosystem: Environmental > Aquatic > Marine > Intertidal zone >...
TGCGGCACCTCTTCGAAGAATTTCCGATCCGCGAGCTGACGATCGCGCTTCAGCTGGTCCTCCGTGTTCTGCACGACCCCCGCGGCGACGCCCGCCGCCTGCAGCGTGGACATCACCTCGTAATCCGTCCGTTCGGTCGTCCACTGCGCGATCAACTCGTCCAGAGCCTCGGCGTTCTGGAGCCGCGACGAAAGAGTGGAGAAACGGGGATCGATCAGCCACTCGGGGCGACCGAGCACCTCGCAGAAGCTCTTCCACTCCGCCTCGCCGAACACGGCGACGGCGCACCACCTGTCCTCCCCTTTGCACCTATAGCATCCGTGCGGCGCGGCATGGAGGGAGCGATTGCCCAGGCTCTGCGGCTCGCGTCCATTGGCCAGGTACTCCATCATCACGTCGCCGATCACCGCAATCGTCGCCTCGGTCTGAGAGAGGCTGATGTACTGGCCCTCACCCGACCTCGAGCGGTGATCGAGCGCGCACATCACGGCGAAGAGCCCGTGCAGAGCGCTCAAGGTGTCGGGATACGCGTATTGGGTCATCGTGCACTCCCGTCGGGGAAACCCGGAGAGACTGCTCAGACCGGACAGCGCCTCGATGTTCGGCCCCCAGGTGATGTATCGGTGATGCGGGCCCCAATCGCCGTAGCCGGACGTGCTGATCATGACGACGTCCGGCTTCACACGGCGGAGCTCCGAGTATCCCAGCCCGAGCTTCTCCATCACACCGGCGCTGTAATTCTCGATCACCACATCGCACGCCGCGACGAGACGCATGGAGATCTCCACTGCCTGTGGCCGGGTCAGATCGAGAGCCACGAAGCGCTTCCCCGCATTCCAGTCGGTGAACCACGGCGAGAGCTGGGGCTGCACTCCCAGCTCGGGTGCCCATGGGGGCACGTACCCGCGCACCACGTCGGGGCGCCTCCTCGACTCGACCCTGATCACTTCGGCCCCACAGAAAGCCATGATCCTTCCGATCCAGGGTCCCGCCAGAGCTGCTGCGAACTCGACCACCCGGAGCCCTTCCAGCGCCTGCCCCGTCCCTTTGGCCGTCTGCTCCGCCTGCGCCATCAGATGACCCCGGCCTCCTCGAAGGAGCGGAGCTGCTCATCGGTCACTCCCAGCTCCACGACGTAGAGCTCCCGGTTGTGTTGGCCGACAGCGGGTGCCGGATGTGCGATACGCCAGGGAGTCGCGGAGTGTCTGTAGGCCGCTCCCGGATACGCGAGCGCGCCCACTCCCGGATGCTCCACGAGGGCGAAGTAGTCCCTGGCGGCGAGATGCACATCGTGGGCCACTGCCGCGGCGGTGTTCACTGGCGTGAAGGCGATGTGCCGCCGCTGACCCTCGTGGTAGATCTCGTCGACGGTGAACTGGGAGGTGAGATCGCAGATGTAGATGTCCAGCAGGTCCCGGTAGGGCTGTCTGGTCGAGGAGGGACCTTCGAACATCGGATCGAGGACCTCCTGATTGCCCGTCAGCTCGTGGATCCATCGCGCCAGGGCCTGCCAGTGGAGCGGACGGTTGATCATCAGATAGACCATGCCGTCGGTGCAGGGATACGCACCCGAAGGTACCGAGGCGAAGAGACCGGTTCCCCGGCGCCTGGGAATGATGCCGTCATCGAGCCACTTGCCCACACCGCAGATGTGAGACACCGAGACGGTGGCCTCTTCCACCGAGATGTCGACGTGCTGGCCCTCCCCGCTGATCGCGGCGCGGTAGAGCGCGATCATGCTGCTCACCGCTGCGTACGTCGACGCCATCATGTGGGCCTGGGAGCCAGCCAGTTTCACCGGAGGGTCCTCTTCCTCTCCCGTGACGTACATCGATCCGCCGAGTGCACTGGCCACGATGTCCGAGGATTTGAAGCTCCGATAGGGTCCCGTCTGACCGAAATCCGTGATCGAGGTGAAGACGAGGCCGGGGTTCAACTCGCGCAGATCCCCATAACCCAGTCCGAGATCCTCCAGAAAACCCGGCCGAAAGGTCTCCAGAACCATGTCCGCGGTCTTCGCCAGCCGCCTGAAGAGCCCCTGCCCTTTCGCGGTGGTGACGTCCAGTGTCACCCCTCGCTTGCTGGTATTGGTGTAGAGGAAGAACAGTCCCCTCTCGGGATCTGGCTGGCGTCCCCAGAAGGGAGGGATGTCCCTGGTGGCATCGCCTCCGGGCTTCTCGATCTTGATGACATCGGCGCCCATGTCGGCGAGGAGCTTGCCGCAGTAGACGCCCCTTTCGTCGGCCAACTCCAGGACCCGCCTTCCGCTGAGCGCGCCCTCTCCTCGCCCCGGCTCGGACACCGAGTCGCCGCCTACGCCTCCGCCCGGTCCAGAACGTCGCTGGCGATCAACTCCTCCAGGTGCCGCGTATCCCACCAGCTGAGCTGCAGCTGCTTGGCCCGCCGGAAGAAGAGCTGTATGTCGTACTCGAGCGTGAATCCGACGCCACCCCAGACCTGCACGCACATCGCAGTCATGTCCCGGTAGGTCTGGCAGGCGAAGAGCTTGGCCATGGGCGCGAGACGGGCGACGGACTTGCCCTCCGATCGGGCCCACGCCGCCTCCCAGACCAGTGTCATTCCCCCGTCGACGTCGGTGGAAGCATCGGCCAGATAGTGGGCGATGGCCTGAAAGGCGCCGAGCGGCTTCCCGAACTGCTCGCGGTCCTTGGTGTACTGTACGGTGATCTCCAGCGCCCGTTCGGCGCCGCCCATCGCCTGGGCCGCGAGCATGATGATCCCGTCGTACATGACCTCGTCCCAGGTCGCCCACCCCGAGCCTTCCGCTCCGACTCGTTCCGTCGCGGGCACGCGCACATCGTCGAAGCTGACCTTGTACTGGGTGTCGGAGGCCAGACTGAGCTGCTGGGTCAGCTCGACTCCCGGCGATTGCGGGTCGACCAGCAGCAGCGCGATGTCCTCGTCGCCGTCACCCGTGCGCACCAGCACCAGCAGCCGGGTCGCCGCCCTCGCGAAGAGCACGTGCTGCTTGGTGCCGGTGAGTCGATACTCGGCGCCCTCCGCCACCGCCCGGAGCTGCACGCCGGCGGGACCGTAGCCTCCCTTCGGCTCCAGCCAGGCGGGCGTCAGGATCGCATCACCCGAAACGATCTTCGGCAGCCAGGCTCGCTTCTGCTCGTCACTGCCCGCCAGCACCAGGGCACCCGCGCTCATCACCGAGCTGACGAAGTGCGGGGAGGGAGCCAGCGAGCGTCCCAGCTCCGCGTACACGATCGCGCCCTCCAGCGCCGTCTGCCCCGACCCGCCGTACTCCTCCGGAATGGTCAGTCCGAGCAGGTCCAGCTCTCCCAGCTGCTTCCAGAACTCGGCGGGGCAACCGGTCGGGTCGTCCTCCATGGCCCGGACGACGTCGAGGGGGGCGTATTCTGCACACATGCCCCGCACCATCTCTCGCAACATCTGCTGTTCTTCAGTGAAATCCAGGTCCATTGCGGACTCCTCGAGTGTGGTCGGACCGCGGAGATCCGATCGGCGAAATCGGACCTCCGCCGGATCGGACTAGAAGTTCTTGGGCAGGCCGAGCTTGCGGCGGGCGATGATGTTCTTCTGGATCTCGGATGAGCCGCCGCCGATGGTCTCGACCACGGTGCAGCGATAGCTGGTGTCCGCCCTGCCGTTCATGGGGGCGTCTTCCATGCCCACCCGGAGCTGTGTAGCGGGCCCTCCGATGTCCATCGACGCATTGGCCACGCGCACCGAGTGGGTGGTAGCATAGAGCTTGTACTGCGAGGCCTCGTTGGTGGGTGGAGCCCCGCCCTTGATCGACTTGGCCACGAACCGGAGACCGAGCACGCGCGCCACCTCGGTCTGGGTGACGAGCTGGGCGATCCGCTGGCGGATCACCGGGTCCTGGCGAAGCGGCCTGCCGTCGCGCTGCTCGCTGGCCACGTATTCGCAGAGCAGGTCGACTCTCCCCTGAATCGGTGCGAAGGTGAACATCGTGAACCGCTCCAGGTCCAGGGCCTCGGAGATATACTGGAACCCCTGGTTCAGCTCTCCGACCCGATACTCGTCGCTGACCCAGGCGTCATCGAAGAACACCTGATTGGTGATCTCGCGCTCCCCGATCGTGGCCATCGCCTGGATCGTCAGGCCCGGGGCATTCATCGGCATCAGGAAGAGCGTGATCCCCTTGTGCTTGGGAGCGTCGGGATCGGTCCGGGCGCCGAACCAGTACCACTCGGCGAAGTGCGCCGAGGTGGTGAAGATCTTCTGACCGTTGAGCCGCCAGCCATCGCCGTCGCGGACGGCCTTGAGCGCCATGGCGGCCGCATCGGAACCGGCTTGGGGCTCGCTGTATCCGACCGCGAACTCGATGTCGTTCTCGAGGATCTTGGGAAGGAACTCCTGCCTGAGCTTCTCGCTTCCGCGACGGATCAGCGTCTTTCCGATGATCCCGACGCCCTTGCCGATCTGCGGGCAGCCCGCGCCGGCCAGGCGCTCGTTCAGAAGGTACTCGTAGACGCCCTCGCCTTCGCTCCCTCCGTACTTCTTCGGCCAGGTCATGCCGAGCCAGCCCCGCTGACCGATCTTCTTCATGAAGGCGCGCCGCTTGGGGGTATCCACCAGCTGAGACATGTTCTCTCGACTGGGATCCATGACCTCCGGGTCGTAGTTCTCCTCGAGGAACCGGTCGACCTGCTCCAGAAACTCGTACTGCTCCTCCGAAAACTCGAAGTTCACGTTCGGATCCTCCCTTTCCTCTGGCCCGGGACCGCACCCCCGCTTGCACGGGCGCGTCGCGGCCGCAGATCCACCCTAACAAAATCCCTGGGCCGAGGGGCCGCCGCGAGGCCGTTCCGCCGCCGCGGTGAACACAGTGACCGCCACCGTCGCGGACATCGCATGGGTTCTCGAGTATCATCCGCCGCCCGGAGGATGGAATCGAGATGGCTCAGCTGAAGGCAGGCACGCGAATGCGCAGCGCAGTCTGCGCCACCGAGGTGATGGTCGTCGCGGCACCGCCGGACGAGGTGGAGGTGACCTGCGGCGGGGTTCCGATGATCGACATCAAGGGCGACCCCCCCGCGGGGGTCTCGCTCTCCCCCGACGCCGCGGAGGGAACCGCGCTGGGGAAGCGCTACGTCAGCGAGGCGGGCGACCTGGAGCTGCTCTGCACGAAGCCCGGCGAGGGCTCGCTCGGCGTCGGCGGCACCCTGCTCTCCCTGAAGGAAGCCAAGCCGCTGCCGTCATCGGACTGAACCATGAACCTGATGATGCTGCTCGAGATGGCCACATCGGGCTTCGGCGACCGGGTGGCCGTCAAGAGCGGAGCGTCCAGCCTCACCTACTCGCAGCTCTTCGAGGCGGCCGGGACGGCCGCCGGGGAAATCGCCAGCTCCGGCTGCAAGCGGATGGCGCTGCTCGACGTGAGCAGCCTGGCGGTCCCGGTGGGCCTCTTCGCCAGCGCCTGGGCGGGCGTCCCCTTCGTCCCGCTCAACTACCGCCTCACCGGGACGGAGCTGGAAACGCTGGTGAAGGAGATCGCCCCCTCCTACCTGGTGACGGACGCCGATCGGGGCGAGAGCCTCCCGAAGCTCTCCGGCACCACCGTCGTCACCCGTGAACGTTTCCTCGAGCGGGCCACGACCGGCTCGACGGGAGAGCCCAGCTGGCCGATGGATCCCGACCAGATCGCGATCCTTCTCTTCACCAGCGGGACCACGGGCCCACCCAAGGCCGCCGTGCTTCGGCACAAGCACTTGGTCTCGTACATCCTCGGATCGGTCGAGTTCGCTTCGGCCGCCGAGGACGACACGGCACTGGTGAGCGTCCCCCCGTACCACGTCGCCGGAATGGCGGCGATCGCCAGCTGCGTCTACGCCGGACGGCGGATCGTGCAGCTCCCCAGCTTCAGCGCCGAGGCCTGGTTGGAGCTGGCGCGCTCGGAGCGCGTCACCAATGCCTTCGTGGTCCCCACCATGCTGGCGCGCGTCATCGATGCCCTCTCGGGCGCCGCGAGCGCGGATCTCCCCCATCTCCGGGCCCTCTCCTACGGCGGCGGCAAGATGCCGCAATCGGTGATCGAGAAGGCGATGAAGCTCTTCCCCGACACCCACTTCACCAACGCCTACGGACTCACCGAGACCAGCTCGACCATCTCTCTACTGGGTCCCGACGAGCACCGCGCCGCCGCGGAGAGCCACGACCCGGAGATCCGGCGCCGTCTGACCTCGGTGGGTCGCCCGCTGCCGAGCGTCGAAGTGCAGATTCGCGACGAGGCGGGAAAGTCTCTGGGCCCCGGCGAACGCGGCGAGATCTTCGTCCGCGGTGAGCAGGTCTCCGGCGAGTACCTCGGCCGTCGCAGCACCGTCGACGCCGAGGGCTGGTTCCCAACCCGTGATAGCGGCTCGATGGATAGCGAGGGCTACATCTTCATCGAAGGCCGCGCCGACGACATCATCGTGCGGGGCGGCGAGAACATGTCGCCTGGAGAGATCGAGGACGTGCTGCTCGAGCACGAGGCTGTGGCCGACGCAGCGGTCGTCGGAATCCCCGATGAGCAGTGGGGAGAGGCGGTCGCCGCCGCGGTGGTGGCCAAGCCGGGGCGCTCCGTCAGCGAGGAGGAGATCCGCCGCTGGGTCAAGGATCGACTGCGATCGTCGCGTACCCCCCAGCGGATCGACTTTCGCGAGGAGCTTCCCTACAACGAGCTCGGAAAGCTGCTGCGGCGAAAGCTGCGCGCAGAGATGTTGGGAGAGGGGACGTAGACCGGGAACCGAAGACCGCAATGCTCTCGCTGGCGGAGGCGATCGAGCGGCTCCGGTCGCCGTACGCCCCCGAGGACTTCTCGCCGTTGACCGGGGAGCCGATCCTGCTGGTCGCCCTCGACTCCGATGCTGGAGCGCCGGATGCCGAGGCCATCGCCGCGGCAGTGGCTGGACTGACCGCCCTTCCCTGCCCCACCGTAGCCCTCGAAATGGAGGTCTCCCGCTCGACTGCGGCTCCGCTCCGCGACCACTTCGATGTCGTGGTGCGCTCTCAGGAGGAGCTCGAGCCGATCCTCGCCGCCACCCGCCGCACACCACTCGCTGCCATGGCGCTGGTCCAACTGCTCCGGCAAGGCGCCGGCCTCGACATCCACCAGGGGCTGATCGCGGAGTCGCTGGTGTACTCCACGCTTCAGAGCGGACCGGAGTTCGGAGAGTGGCTGTCGGCGCGAACCACGGCGCCAGCACGGGAGCCGAGCCCGGAGCCTCCCGTTCTCCTGCGTCGATCCGGCGCCCGGCTCGAGCTCACGCTGAACCGACCGGAGAAGAGGAACGCCTTCTCCGCGAAGATGCGCGACTCCCTGGTGGAGGGACTCCGGGCGGCCATCTGCGATTCTTCGATCACCGAGGTCATCCTCCGCGGAAGCGGACCCGACTTCTGCAGCGGCGGAGACCTCGACGAGTTCGGCACTCTTCCCGACCCGGCGACCGCCCACGCCATCCGATCCACCCGCAACCCGGGACGCCTGCTCGCCCACTGCGCCGACCGCTTGCGCGCCGAGCTGCAGGGAGCCTGCGTCGGTGCGGGCATCGAGCTTGCGGCCTTCGCCCGCCAGGTGACCGCTTCGCAGGACGCCTTCTTCCAGCTTCCCGAAGTGGCGATGGGACTGGTACCGGGAGCCGGAGGCACGGTCAGCATCCCACGGCGCATCGGACGCCAGCGCACTGCGTATCTCGCTCTCTCCGGCCTGCGCTTCGATGCGGCCACCGCACACCACTGGGGCCTGATCGACGAGATCCGCGCCTAGGAGACTGACCCAAGACGCGAAACCGACCTCACGGATGGCCGTTTTTCGGTCCGAGAACCCGGGCTCGCGCAAAGAAACAGGGGCATCCGTGAACTGTGAAATGAGTCTTGGGTCACTCTCCTAGCCCGTATCATTGACGAGCGCTCGCCTGATTGACGAGCCCGACCAGCTCGGTAGACACGAGGAGACCTTTGTCCGAATTCTCCCGCCCCGCTGCCAGTGACTCCCTGGCCGCTACGGAGTATCGCGTCACCGGTTCCGGTGTCGGCTCCGACTACACCGCCTCGTTGCTGACTTGGCTCGGTGGCAGTGTCGTGCGATCGCCAGATGCCAGCGAGCCCCACCCGGCCATCGAATGGGCCGACTCCGGTGCGATGGCGCTCACCGGCCACGCCGACGGCCCGCCCCTTCTGGCACCCGGCCCTCTGGCCACCTGCGCGCGCGCCGTCGTGGATGCGATCCGCCTGGTCGCAGGCGAGCGCTGGTCATCGAGCCTCGACGGGCCCGCACTCCTCGGTGAGCGCGCGGCCATCTTCGGTCTGCGTCGACGCGGAACCATCTCGCCCGGCGGCAGCTGCCGCATCCTCGAAGCGGCGGACGGCTGGATCGCCATCAGCCTGGCCCGGGCGGACGATCTGAGATCGATCCCCGCCTGGCTCGGCGAGGGTGACATCCGTGAGCCCTGGGGATTCGTGGCCAGCCACGTGGCGCTCCGACCCGCCGCCGAGATCGTCGCGCGCGCCCGCCTCCTCGGACTTGCGGCGGCGGTCGCCGTGGACCCCGCCGCGGTCGCTCCCCCCTGGTGCCGAGTCGCTGCTCGCGGGAGCCCGGTCGGGCGAGCTCGAGACGAGGTGCCGCTGGTCGTCGACCTCTCCTCGCTCTGGGCCGGTCCGCTCTGCACCCACCTCCTCGAGCTGGCCGGAGCGCGGGTGGTGAAGCTGGAGAGCACCCGCCGACCCGACGGCGCGCGCTCGGGCCCGCCCGAATTCTTCGCGCTCCTCAACGCAGGGAAGGCCAGCATGGCGCTCGACTTCGGCGATCGGACCGACCGCCGCAAGCTGCACCGGATACTGGAACACGCGGACATCGTGGTGGAGAGCGCCAGACCCCGCGCACTCGCGCAGCTCGGCGTGGACGTCGAGTCATTGGTGAAGAGCGTCCCGGGACTCACCTGGGTGAGCCTCACCGGGTACGGACGCCGAGAGCCGGGGGCGGGCTGGATCGCCTTCGGTGACGACGCCGGCGTCGCCGCCGGACTGGCGGCTGCGACCGGCGCCGGCGGCGGCCCGCCTCTCTTCTGTGGAGATGCCCTCGCCGATCCCCTAGCCGGGATCCACGCTGCGCTGGCGGCGCTCACCTGCTGGCGGGCTGGTGGCGGGTACCTGCTGGACCTCGCGCTCAGCGATGTCGTCGCCCACGCTCTCGCCTTCGGCCCGGCGCCATCCGCAGCCAGCGTCCACCGGGCCGGCCGCGGCTGGGAGGTGGTAGCCGGCCACCAGCGAGCCGCCGTCTCTCCACCGCGCGCTCGGCCGGTCGGGAATCCCGCGCGGCCGCTGGGAGCCGACACCGAGAGGGTGCTCGAGGAGCTCGCCATCTCGTGCTGATCAGCCGCGCAGAGATCGAAGGCAGAGGGGTGATCGACCTCCGCATCTCGGGCGGCCGCATCGCAGCGATCGGCTGCGCGCTACCCCGCCTTGCCGGCGAGCGTGTGCTCGACGCCGAAGGCGGTGCACTGCTCCCCGGCCTGCACGACCACCACATCCACCTGATGGCCCTGGCCGCCGCCGAGAGATCGGTGCGCTGCGGGCCTCCACAGGTTCGAACCGTCGAGTCGCTGGCCAATGCGCTCCGAGCGGGCGCGGTGGAGAGTGGGTGGATCCGCGGAGTGGGCTACCACGAGTCCGTCGCCGGTCATCTCGACCGAGACCTCCTCGACGCGCTGGCTCCCGATCGCCCCGCGCGCATTCAGCACCGGAGCGGCGCCATGTGGGTGGTGAACTCCGCCGCCGCGGATCACCTCGGGCTCGATCGCGGTGTCGACCAGCCGGGCGTCGAGCGCGACAGAGCCGGCCGCGCCACGGGGCGGCTCTTCCGCCTCGACGCATGGCTCCGAGGGCATCTCGAGGATCCCGCTCCACCGGGTCTCGCCGGCGTGAGTTTGCGTCTGGCCAGCTTCGGCGTGACCGGGCTGACGGATGCGACGGCCGAGAACTCGGATGCCGAGCTCCACGCCTTTCTCGACGCCGCCGAGCGAGGCCAGCTGCTGCAGCGCCTGCTGGTCATGGGCCGGCCGGATCTCTCCTCGCCGACCCACGGCATGGTCGAACGGGGTGCCCTCAAGGTGCTCCTCGACGAGAGCGACCTCCCTTCCTTCGAGGCGCTCCAAGGGGTCATCGAGGCCGCCCATTGGGAGAGCCGCTCGGCGGCCATCCACTGCGTGACGCGATCCGAGCTGGTTCTCGCCGCTGCGGCCTTCGCGGCAGCCGGATCTCGACCTGGAGACCGGATCGAGCACGCTTCCGTGGCACCACCCGACGCGGTCCAGCTGCTCGCCAATCTCCCTCTCACCGTCGTCACCCAGCCGGGCTTCATCCGCGAGCGCGGCGACGCCTACCTCGTCGACGTCGACCCACGGGATCGGCCCTGGCTCTACCCTTGCGGGCGACTCCTACGCGCCGCGGTACCTCTCGGCGGCAGCACCGACGCGCCCTTCGGCGATCCGGACCCCTGGACGGCGATGCGCGCGGCCGTCGATCGGCATACCGAAGCCGGGGCCAGCATCGGCTCCGACGAGGCGCTCACACCCGAACGAGCACTCGCCCTGTTCACCTCTCCCCCGGAGCGACCCGGCGCGGCCCCGCGACCGATCGAGGTGGGCGCGCGCGCGGATCTCTGTCTGCTCGAGCGTCCCTGGTCGGCTGCGAGATCGGAGCTCTCCAGCGCCCTGGTCGTCGCCACCATCCGCGAGGGCAACGTCATCTGGCCGCTATCGGAGGCGGATCGGTCTGCAACTCCGTCTATGAGATGAACCCACCACCACAAATCACGAGTATATGGCCAGTGATATAGGACGCCTCATCGGAGGCCAGATACAGCACTGCATTGGCTACATCTTCGGGCTGCCCCAGCCTATTCAAATTCAACTTCTCTAGTATTTCTGCCATCGTCTCCTTGGGTATCTGTTCAACTACTCGGGTTTCGATTACCCCCGGGGCAACAGCATT
>Ga0307423_1002238_pt1 | contig 10980 bp, 8 predicted proteins | sample SalMarWE160310MG_FD_202154 | JGI IMG/M metagenome (GOLD analysis project Ga0307423, IMG submission 202154) | Salt marsh sediment microbial communities from the Plum Island Ecosystem LTER, Massachusetts, United States - WE1603-10 | ecosystem: Environmental > Aquatic > Marine > Intertidal zone >...
ATGAAAGGCTTCCATCTCCTTAATCCGCTCTGTGTGGTAGCGTTCCGGGATAAAGATTTTACATTCCAATCCTGCCAGGAATGCGGCAAAGGCAACGGCGACACCGTAGTTTCCACAGGTTGCAAGTGAGATGACATCGAAACCGCGTCTAAAAGCATCATGAACCTGTGCAAAAGCGATCCTGTCCTTCTGTGTCCCTGAAGGGTTTTCTCCCTCGTATTTGATATACAGCTGACGGATATCCAGTTCCCTTTCAAGATTTCGCGCCCGATTCAAAGAGGTATCGCCGATTTCCATACTGATGATATCCTCAAAGCATTCAATCCTGTCCACCATGGACAACTCCTTGTCTTTGACAAGTTTGCTAAGGTTTTTGGTTTCTTTTGTGATCTTTATTTCTACGGATTTCACACCGTTAAGCAGATTCAAGACCATTTTAGCCGTACCACCTGTTTTTTTGTATTCAAACCATAAGACAGGGGGGTCTACTCTTCCCCCTGAAAATCTCTTCGCCACGCCTACCACGATTCATCACGTGATACCAAGCATCGGGGTATTGTATTCTCAGTGGCCTTGTCATATTCGTTTCTTACGACAATCTTTCCAATGGGTCAAGAGTAGACTAGACCCCCTCCTCACAGGATGTTGCTATGGCTTTAATAGTTGATAGGAGTGGAATGATTTGCTATAAATGAGATGTTATCGTTTCATTTTGTTCCCTGATAGTCCATAGGAGTGAGGTGGCCAATATTTATGTGAATGGTGGAAAACTTGCCTCCCAAAGCCTGGCTTTGAATTTTATGCCTACCAGAGGCATGGTTGATGTTTCCGGGACAAAAAGATGCCGGCATCTTTGATGCCTCAATTCAAAATCACCAGTCTTGCAAGCAAAAAAACAAAGTCGGTTTGAAGAAGGAGACCGTAATGACTGACGTTCTTATAAACCATATGTTCGAGGATATTGTAGAGACGATACCTCATCCCCTTTTGGTGTTGGATTTGGATTTGAGAATTCTTAAGGTCAATCATTTTTTCTGTGAGACCTTCAAAATTGCACCCGAGAAAACCACAGGCAATTTTATTTATGACCTTGGAAACCGACAGTGGGATATCCCCAAGCTTCGGAGGTTGCTTGAAGATATTATTTCAAAAGACCACAAGTTCGAAAACTTTGAAGTTGAACATATATTCCCAAGCATCGGGCGCAGAATAATGATGCTTAATGGCCGCCGTCTCAAACAACATGGTACCGGTTCTCAGATGATCCTCCTTTGCATAGAGGACATCACTGAAAAAAGGGAGATGGAAAACGCACTGATAGAGTCAGAAGAACGTTATAGGCGTGTTTTTGAGACCGCAAGCGATGCGATATTTCTTCTCGAAAAGAACGAAGGGAAAATAACCTATACTAATCCCGCCGTCACGACAACGTTGGGGTATCCCGATGAGGAGTGCATCGGGAAAAAGGTCCAGGACTTCGATTTAGCGCATGAAATGGATGATATTCAGGTGATAACGGAGAGATTGAAAAAGGATGGCATCATTCATTACAATGATGTTCCGATACAAACCAAGGTTGGACAAAGTATCGATACCGATATTTATTTGGTCGACAAGGCAGCTCTAGTTCAATGTAATATCCGAGACATCACCGAGCGCAAGGAGGCTGAAAAGGCGTTGAGGGGAACGGAGGAAAGTTTTAGAAACTTGATCGAAATCCTTCCCATCGGCGTTGCATTGAGCGTTCCCGATGGGACCATCACTGAAATGAATGCAGCTATGGTGAAGATTTTCGGATACGACTCAAAGGAGGAATTGCAAAAGGTCCCCGGTCCTGCACGCTATGTCAACCCCAAAGACAGAGAGCGATATATTGAACTCCTTGAAAAAAGTCTGGTTAAAGATTTTGAGGCACGATACAGACGCAAAGACGGCTCGGTATTCTGGGGCAGGTCTACCTCGATAAAGCGTTCAACAGCAACGGGCGAAGTTCAGTTTATTAATGTATTTGATGACATCACCGAGCGCAAGCAGATGGAAGAGGCGTTGAGGGAGTCCGAGCAAAAATACAGAAACCTCGTGGATAATGCATCGGTAGGCGTTTTCAAGACCAGCCTCAGTGGTGAGTTTATTTATGTCAATGATGCCTTAATAAAGATGCTTGAATTCGGATCCCTTGAAGAAGTAATCGTGGATGGTGTGTGGGCAAAATATAAAGATCCGGAAGACAGGAAAGCTTTCCTTGAAAATCTCAAGAAGAAAGACAGAATTATCAATTTCGAGACCGAACTCCTCACAGCAACCGGACGCTCCCGAAACGTACTCATAAGCGGAGCACTTGAGGGAGACTTCATATCCGGAATGATTATGGACATCACCGAGCGCCATCTGGCGGAGCAGGCGTTGCGGGAAAGTGAGGAGAAGTATCGAAATCTTTTTGAAAACCTTTATGATGTTTATTACAGAACAGACCCAACTGGCTTGATTTCCATTGCCTCTCCCTCCGTGGAAAGATTGCTTGGATATAAGTCTGATGAGATCATTGGCCTTGACTTGAAAAGCCTTTACGTCAATCCGCAAGAAAGGGAAGAATTTCTAAGCCAAATTATGCGGAATGGCAGCGTAGATGATTTTCAGGCGCAGCTCAGACGGAAGGATAATTCCGTGATATGGGTATCAACCAATTCCAAAATCCTGAAAGATGAAAAGGGCAATTTCCTTGGTGTGGAAGGTCTTGCGAGAGATGTTAGCGAGCGCAAGCGAGCGGAGGAGGACCTGAAAGAGAGCGAGGAGCGCTACAGGGCCCTTTTTGACCGCTCGTTCGATTGTGTTTATGTCAACGATTTTGAAGGGAATTTTATCGATGCTAACGATACCGCCCTGAACATCTTGGGATACGATAGAGAAGAAATCAGGTCCGTGAAATTCGCTTCGTTATTGAGCGAGGACCAGCTTCCCCTGGCTTTTCAAGTCTTAACGGAGATAAAAGAAACAGGTTACCACAAGGAGTTGGTGGAATTCAGCTTGAAGAGGAAGGATGGTCGGATCGTGTACGTGGAATCCAAGTCATCCGTTATTTATCGTGACGAAGAACCCTTTGCCATCTTAGGCATTGCCAGAGATATCACCGAACGCAAGCATGCAGAGGAAGCTCTTCGGGAGAGCGAGGAGAAGTACAGAACCATCCTCGAAAGCATGGGAGAGGCATACTTTGAGGTTGACCTTGAAGGCAACTTTACATTCTTTAACGATGCATTACCTCTAAGCCTTGGATATTCCAAAGAAGAATTAAAGGGAATGAATAACCGCGATTATATGCCTCCAGAAACCGCCAAGGAAATCTATAACCTCTTTAACGAAATCTACAAGACGGGAAGACCAATAAGAGGATACAGCTATGAAGTCATTAGAAAGGATGGGGCTGAACGATTTCATGAGTTGGTTGCTTCCCTGATGCGGGACGGAAATGGAAAACCAATCGGGTTCCGGGGTATTTCACATGATATCACCGAGCGCAAGCGGGCAGAGGAAGGGAAAAGGAAACTGGAAGCCCAGCTCAACCAGGCGCAGAAGATGGAGGCCATCGGCATACTGGCCGGCGGAGTGGCTCACGACTTCAACAACCTCCTCACTTCCATTATTGGATACGCCGAGCTTGCCCTGATGGATCTCGGCAAGAATAGCCGCGTTAATCAATCTCTGGATGAGATCCTGAAGGCCGGACATAGGGCAGCGGGACTGACGCGTCAGCTCCTGGCCTTCAGCCGGAAGGAGTTGATTCGGCCCGAGGTTTTGAATTTCAACAGCCTTATCATGAATTTTGAAAAGATGCTGCGCCGCCTCATCCGAGAGGATATCGACATCGTTTCGGTTTGCTCGCCCGATCTCTGGCAGGTGGAGGCGGATCCCGGGCAGATGGAACAGGTGGTCATGAATCTGGCAGTCAATGCCAGGGACGCCATGCCGAAGGGCGGAAAGCTCACCATCGAGACGGCCAATGTGGAGCTGAACGAGGACTATTTCCGGGACCACGGGGTGGAAAACCAGGCAGGGCCTTACGTGATGCTGGCGGTCACGGACACTGGCACAGGAATGGACAAGGAGACCCGGGCCCGCATATTCGAACCCTTTTTCACCACCAAGGGATTGGGGAGGGGAACCGGTCTCGGGCTTTCCACGGTGTACGGCATTGTGAAACAGAACAAGGGCCATATCTGGGTCTACAGCGAGCCGGAAAAAGGCACGACCTTCAAGGTCTACTTCCCGAGGGTTGGTGTGGAGACCGAGGTTGCGAAAAGGGAGGAGGTTCCTGTCCGTTCGCTTGAAGGATCTGAAACGATCCTGGTGACGGAAGACGATGAGCTGCTTAGAAAGATGGCAGAGAGGATGCTGGAGGGATACGGCTACAGGGTCATCACGGCGGAGAATGGCAAGGAGGCCATCAAAATCGCAGGCAGTCACGATGGTCCTGTGCACCTGTTGCTGACCGATGTGGTGATGCCCGGCATGACTGGCCTTGACCTGGCGGAGCAACTGAAATCGAGGTTCCCGGAAATCAAGGTTCTCTATATGTCCGGATACACGGACAACGTCATCGCCGACCACGGCGTCCTGGAAAAAGATGTGAACTTCATTCAGAAACCCTTCTCACGGGAAGGCTTGGGAGGCAAGGTCCGGGAGGTCCTGGACAAGAAACAACATTAAATCCGCGCCATAGCTCCCGGCAAACGTTCAAGGATGATTATCCAAGTCCTTGCAAGTCAGCGACAATGAAAAGTGCAGTATCTTGCAAGCTATCCTTGACAAACCAAAAACCCCATTTATTCAAACAGAGTAATTTCGAGGTTTGATGCAGAGAGAAAAGTACTATGGTAGCGGCTCGGTTACCATCGCCAAAAACGAGGACAGATCGGTCATCTCCGGTGGACGCCCAACGCGGCGATCAAGGGCGGTGGGATTGACGTGGTCGACCTCCTCGACCAGATTACGGGCGAGATTGTAAAAGCCCTCTAAAGTGGGGGAAAGGGAATGGAAAAAACAGAGAGGCTCCTCTATTCCAAGTATGATCTGAAAGGAATATTGAAAGGGAATCAATCGATGAATATCTACCTGCGATATCAGATGGTTATCTTTACTGTCCTGCTGTTCGTGGGCTCCATTTTTACAGGCGCGGCTTCCGCGGGCTCCAAGGAAACCCTGATGATTACGGGTACAGGGTCGAGCATACGCGTAATGGAACAGATGGCCAAGGATTTTCAAAAAAAACATCCCAACGTAGCCGTCAAGGTACTGCCCAGTATCGGCAGCACCGGCGGCATCAAGGCACTGCAGGCAGGGAAGATCGATATCGGGTTGTCCGCCCGTTCCCTCAAGCCTGAAGAGCGGAGTGCGGGAATCATCGAAGAACCCTATGGCCGCATCGCTTTTATCTTCGGGGTACAGGATTCAAACCCGGAAAAAGGTTTCACACTTGCAGAATAGAAGAAATCTATGCAGGAACGCGCAAGACCTGGCCTGATGGAACACCCATAAGGCTTATTCTTCGTCCCCTGAGTGACGCCTATTCAGTCTATCTGGCAAGCATCAATCCCGGTATGAAGTCGGCGTCTGAAAAGGCTCACGCCATTCCGGGCGTGTTTGTTGGTAACACGGACCAGAAAGCGGCCCGGCAAATCGAGAAGACGCCCGGTTCAATCGGTACAACCAGTAGCAGTGTCGTCACAGCTGAGAAACGAAAGATCAAGGCACTCTCAGTCGATGGGACAGCGCCCACAGTTGCCAATGTTTCTACTGGCAAGTACCCCTATGTCATGACGATGTCGGTTGTCTATAAAAGGAATAAATACAGGGGTTCAACCAAAGACTTTATAGAATTCGTTTTTTCCCGGGACGGTCAAACGTTTCTCTCAGATAACGGCCATGTGGCTTTACAGCGGGCCACCGGAAAGTGATGCGACTTATGCCTTTTCATTCCCAACGTGTGCAATCGAAAGCATCCATCACGAAGCTCTTGAGCGCCCTCGGTGCTTTTTTCGCTTTTGTTTTTGCCATTGCCATACCAAGCATATATTTCGCATCTTCAATAAACGCGGCAAGACAAACGCTCACGATAGAAGCTGCTTTTCTCGCAAGATCGATCGAAAACATCATCTATGACAGACCGGAAATGTGGGAGTTCGAGAGCGTAAGGTTGAAGGAGATTATCTCTAAACCTTTGATCTATAAAGCAGCGCAAGAAGTAGAAATCCGTACTGCGGCAAGGAGGGAATTTGGCGGGACACATTTGGGACACATCTTTTCAATATCGGGTGTGTTTATTGGCGATATTGGCGATATTGAATCAATCTGAAATTTGTCTTACCTGCTGAAACCAATGGAAAATGCCGGAATGTCAATAGGTTGTAAATTTGATGCCAAACTTATTCAAATCCAGTCGTCCCGACCAGAGACAGCCGCAGGGCCGCTGATATTGTCAGCGGCCTTTTTTTGTGCCCCCAAACAGGGCGTCTTCCGACTAGCCATCAGGTGGAGAGAATGAGTTTTCCCACTGTTTTCCCTGACTCCATGTCTTTGTGGGCGGCTGCAACATCCTCAAATGCGTATGTTTTTACGGGCATTTCAGGGAGAAGGCCCTCTTTTTCCATCCGAAGCAAAGTCTCCATTATTTTTCGGAAAAGGGTCTTTTTTTCAAAGAGGTAGATCAGATTGAATCCGCTTATGGTCCTGTTCCGACCGGTAAGCTCGAATGGATTGAACCGGGGTGTCCTGAAGTAATACCATATCAATTTCAGATAATTCTTTCTTCCTGTGTGCGAGAACATGGAGGCAAAGCCATAAACGAGGAGCCGTCCGGCCGGTTTGAGATGCTCGTACGATTTCCTCAATGTTGATGCCCCATTGGCGTCCAGGATCATATCATAGCCTTCCGGACTCCAGTGTTCTGCGGTTTCCCAGAGCGATTGTTGTTCCTTGTCGATCACAAAAGTTGCGCCTGCTTTCAGGGCATAGGGCACTTTCTCGTGGTGCCCCACAACGCCTGCCGAAAGATTGTTGTTTGCCTTGAGAAGGTGGAGGATTGCGGTTCCAACGCCGCCTGCCGCAGAATGAACCAGGACCCTGTCACCCGGCTTCAGGTGTCCGACGTGGTGGAGCGCGTAGTAGGCGGTCAGGTAGGCAACGGGAAAAGCGGCCCCGCGGGAAAGGTCCCATGCCTCGGGGAGGTGCCACAGATGATCGGAAACGGTATTGATGGCCGTGGTATATGCGCCGAACCGGGATACCCCGAAAATCCTGTCCCCGGGACTAAAATCGCCTATTCCGGTTCCGGTCTGTGAGACAATCCCTGAAAATTCAAGCCCGGGACAGAGAGGATACAGATCCCTTGCGGCTGCGTAGAGCCCGAGACGGATACTTATGTCCGCGAAATTGATGCCGCACGCCTTGACCTCGACCTGAATCTCCCCGGGGCCGGGATCCTCTATCGGGGTTTCATTAATTTTCATCCCCTTGTATGATCCGGGTTTTACAATGACGATTCTTTTCCTTTGGGATGACATAAGATGACCCACAATTTTATTCAAAAAAACGGTTAGTTGACAGAGATTAGAAGCAGTCAAACGGCATATTCCAGAGGCTACGCTCCCTCCGTCGTCCATGACTCCGGTCGCTGCGGATTTCGGCCCTTCTCCCGCCTGTGGCGGGATTCCAGGGTCGAAATGACGCCGCTTCAGGAACATCCCGTTCGCCTGCTCTTTATGCAAAATCCGCTGGTACTCCAAATCAAAACTCAGGACGGGGGCCTGAAAAAAGGTTTCAGCTGCCTAGAAAGTATCATGCTTGTTTGGCAGGCTCTTGAGGGCATGCATCCATCGCTCCAGCAATTCCATGCATACAGGGTTTTCCATTTTCGGGATATTCCCTGTGGCAAGCGAGGGAACAAGCCACGAAAGGGAAGTCTGAACATCATTGACGGTGACGAGGGTACTCCTGGAGGCCAGCATCTGATCCCGATATTCCAGGGTCACCTGGGTGAGGATATTGAAAATCTCCCGAGCACCTTCAGGGAAGGTCTCCGGTTCATCCATCATGGCGCTGAAGAGGTTTTCGAGTTCCGTTTTGTTCACGCTAGACGCTTCCCTCCTCCACCAGCCTGGCGAAATACTCAAACGAGCGATCAAAGGCAGCCTCCGCGTCGTTCGGGAAACAGCATCCCGGGAGCTGCCGCATCCTGAGATGGTAGGAAATGCACTGGCAGCAGATTCCTTTTCTGGAACAGGGTTCGTAAGTGCAATTACATTTTTCAAGATTCTTTTCCTGTTGGCATTCCATTTGCTATGCTCCTTTATGGTGATTGTGAAACTATACCACACACCCATTGAAAGGCAATACCACTTTTCCCTTGACAAATCAGGCCAATTATAAAAAGGTGCCCTGGAAGATGTTCAGTTTTTGAACAAATAGATCAATCCATATTCCGGATGAACCCGGAAAGCACTGGGTCTTGACTGTGCAGAAAGAAGATTTTCACATATTGAGGATCATGGGGGAGGTTGACCAAGACGGGAGTCGAACCCAAAGGGAACTTTCCGCCCGGCTCAATATCTCCCTCGGCCTGGTGAACACGTTCATGAAAAGGCTTGTGAACAAGGGGTACTTCAAGGTCAAGACACTGCCCCGAAATCGTCTCAAGTATTTTCTGACCCCCAAGGGGGTAACCCAGAAAAGCAGACTCACGATCGAGTATTTGAAATACTCAGCGCATTTTTACAGAGAGGTAAAGGAATTGCTGCTTGAGAAATTTGAAATGCTGGAAGAACAGGGGGTCAAGCGTGTTCTTTTCTGGGGAACCGGAGAAGTGGCGGAACTGGCGTATCTTTACCTCCAGCAGACAGGCGTTCAACTGGGAGGGATAGTCGATGACCAGAGAAACGGCCAGTATTTTTTCGGGTTTCCCGTGGAGCATCTCGACCGCTTGAGCGCCCTTGACTGGGACCGTATCCTGGTCACCAGGCTCGATGACTCGGAAAGAGATATTGGTATTTTGATGGGACATGGTGTTGGACGCGATAGGATCATCACGCTATGAACGAGAATAATGCCAGGTGGTACGCCCTTCATACCCGCAGCAGGTTTGAGCAAAAGGTATTCGAGGGTCTGCAAGGGAAAGATCTGGAGGCATTCCTGCCCAGGGTACAGGTGATGAGCAGACGCAAGGACCGGAGGAAAAAGATCCATGTTCCCATGATCCCGGGCTACGTATTTGTGCGGTCCCTGCTCACGCCGGAGGATTATTATCCAATCATCAAGACGGTTGGTGTGGTACGAATTGTGAGTTTCAAAGGAGAACCTGTACCCGCGAACGAGGATGAGATCTCATCCTTGATGATCCTGGACGGGACTGATCGAACGGTTCAGAATCGGTCATACATGAAGAAGGGCGATCGCGTGATGATAATGGAGGGCCCGCTCCAAGGGCTCGTGGGGTTTTATCTTCGTCATAAGGGAAAGAGTGCGAGGGTCGTGGTTTCAGTTGAACTCCTGAAACACTCTGTTGAGGTTGAGATAGAAGACTGGGCCCTTGAAAAGGTCGCACTGTAGGAAACGGTCTTAGACGAGACAGCTTCCGGAATTCGCCGGAAGCAATCTTAAATATTTAATAATTATAGTAGGTTGCAATGAATTCAGCCTTGTAATCGAAAGGGCGGAGCTGTAAGGTTTTCGCGGAACGGAGGGAGCGGAAGAGAGATGAAGATACTGATTACAGGGGGTGCCGGGTTCATCGGATCTCACCTGGCTGAGAACCTGCTGGAGGCTGGGCATGAGGTGTTTGTGATCGACAACCTGTGGACAGGCAAGCTCAGCAATCTCAAGCATATTCATAATAATGACCGATTGCACCTGATCGTTGACACAATTCTGAATGAGTCGGTCATGAACGAATTAGTCTTCAAGGTGGATCATGTCTACCACCTGGCCGCGGCCGTGGGCGTGATGAATATCATGGATCACCCCGTTGAGACCCTTGATATCAACGTGAAAGGAACCGAGGTGGTACTGAGGCTTGCAAACCGCTTTAAAAAGAAGGTATGGGTGGCATCCAGTTCAGAGATTTACGGAAAACACGTGGATGGTGAACTCCTGGAGGATGATGACAGGATCCTGGGAAGCGTGAAAAAGAGGAGATGGGCCTATGCCTGTTCCAAGACGCTGGATGAATTCCTGGCCCTCGCGTATTTTGATGAAAAGAAATTGCCGGTGGTGATCACGCGGCTGTTCAATACGGTGGGACCCCGGCAAACGGGTCAATACGGGATGGTGCTTCCCAATTTTGTCCAGAGCGCACTTCTGGGAAAACCCATCAAGGTTTACGGGGACGGCACCCAGAGCAGGAACTTTACCCATGTGCATGATGTGATCGGGGCGATAACCAAGCTCATGGACGAACCGAAGGCGGAAGGAGATATATTCAATGTCGGAGGCGGGTATGAGATCACCATCAACGAGCTGGCCGAAAAGGTTAAGGAAATGACCGGAAGCAGTTCCGAGATTGAACATATTCCCTACGAAAAGGCCTATGGACCCGGATTTGAGGATATGCAGAGAAGGTGTCCCAGTATTGAGAAGATCAAGGGTCTTATCGGGTTCGAGCCGTCCTATGACATCGATGCTATTATCGAGAGCGTTATTCACTACTTCAAGGAATAAGATTGGGGCCGGGCATAAGGCATAAGGCATCGGGCGCAAGGCGTAAGGGAAAAGGAATGATTATGCCGGAAAGGGGAGCATGATGGATTTTGAGAGGAATATTTTGTGTGTCGGTGCAGGTTATGTGGGCGGGCCCACCATGGCCATGATCGCCTACAAGTGCCCCCAGTACAAGGTGACCGTGGTGGACATCAACCCGGACAGGATCAGGCAGTGGAATTCCGACAAACTCCCCATTTTCGAGCCGGGGCTGGAAGAAGTGGTCGTTGCGTGCAG
>Ga0307423_1002239_pt1 | contig 10976 bp, 9 predicted proteins | sample SalMarWE160310MG_FD_202154 | JGI IMG/M metagenome (GOLD analysis project Ga0307423, IMG submission 202154) | Salt marsh sediment microbial communities from the Plum Island Ecosystem LTER, Massachusetts, United States - WE1603-10 | ecosystem: Environmental > Aquatic > Marine > Intertidal zone >...
GCGCCGGTCGGTTGGCGAACGGGTTTCATCTGCTGCCGCACCGGCGCGCCGCCGTTTATTCCGTCGGCGTAAAGCCCCACCTGTATTGCCTTGGGATCGAGGTCATTGAGATAAACCTGAACCTCAAATACGTGCTCCTCGCCGCGAGTTTCAACCTTCACTTCGCCGAAGCGCAGCGTGGCCCAATGCTGCTCCAGTGCCTGGCGCCAATTCACCATCTGCCTTGCCTTTGCGCATTTATCGGCGACGCGCTCACGGTAGGCCGAGGCGGCAGGCAGGTAGTGTTGCTCGGTGTATTCGCGCACCGTGCGATTGGCGGAGAAGCGCGGCGTCAACCGCGCCATGCTTTCCCGCATCCGCTTGACCCATGCGATGGGAATGCCGCTCTCGTCCCGGGTATAAAATTCCGGGATCACCTCCCGCTCGAGCAGATTGTAGAGGGCGTCTGCTTCGACCGCGTCCCAAGCAGGATCGTCGCCATGCTCCAGGCCGTCCCCCAACGCCCACCCCACTTCAGGCGTGTAGGCTTCCGCCCACCAGCCGTCCAATTCCGAGAGATTGATGCCGCCATTGACGAGCACCTTCATGCCGCTCGTTCCGCTCGCCTCCCAAGGTCGCCGCGGCGTGTTGATCCAGACGTCCACCCCTTGCACCAGGTGCTCCGTTAATAACATGTCGTAGTCGCTCAGAAAGACGATGTAGGGTCGAGTCTCCGGCCGCCGGATGAAATGCGTCCATTCCTGAATCAGGGCAAGGCCCGGCTGATCTGCCGGATGGGCCTTGCCGGCTAGGATGAGTTGCACCGGGCGCTCAGGATTAGTTAGAAGGCGAAGCAGTCGCTCCGGGTCGTGCAGCAGCAGGTTCGGCCTCTTGTAGGTCGCGAAGCGGCGCGCAAAGCCCAGGGTCAACGCGTTGGGATTAAACAGATGCTTCGCTTCGTCAACCGCATCGGGCGACGCGCCGGAGGCGGTCAGTTGCATGGACAATCGCTCGCGGGCATATTCAACAAGCGACTTGCTGGCGGCGATTCGAAATTGCCAGAGCCTGGCATCGGAGACGTGGCGGATGTCCTGATCCAGGCTTTTTGTTGTCCCCAGCCAGCGGTCCTTTCCACAGGCTTCCGTCCAGAGATCGTCCGCTTCCGCCGAGTCCCAGGTCGGCATGTGGACTCCGTTGGTCACGTGGCCGACCGGAATTTCCTCTTGCGGCCAGTGCGGGAAAAGAGGCTCAAAGAGTTGCCGGCTGACTTCCCCGTGCAAACGACTCACACCGTTGACCGCCCCGCTCCCGCGGATTGCCAAATAGGCCATGTTGAAACTCTCCGACGAATCGTTCGGGTTCTTGCGGCCCAGAGCCAGCAAGTCGCGGAGTGTTATGCCGAGTTTCTGTTCTGCATAGCCACCGAGGTATTGCTCGATGAGGCCCGGAGCAAAACGATCAAACCCGGCGGCCACTGCCGTGTGGGTCGTGAAGAGATTCCCGGCTCGAGTGACGGCCAGCGCGACTTCGAAGGGCTGCGCGGTTTCTTGCATGAAACTTCGGGCGCGTTCCAACACGGCAAAGGCCGCATGCCCTTCATTCAGATGACAGACTTCCGGCTGGATGTCAAGCGCATCAAGCAGTCGCCATCCGCCGATCCCGAGAAGCAATTCCTGTTTGAGGCGAAGCTCCGGTCCGCCGCCGTATAGCTCGCTGGTAATGCCTCGATGAGCGGGGAAGTTCGCCGCGTCATTGCTGTCCAGCAGGTAAAGCTTCGCCCGCCCGACCTGGACCTGCCAGGCGCGCAGCCAGACCGAGTAACCGGGTAGTTCAATCTCCAACCGTAACCACTCGCCGTTTGCTTCACGCAAAGGCGTGATCGGCAACTGACCTGGGTCGTTATACGGGAAAAGGGCCTGCTGTGCTCCGTCCTTGTCGATCACCTGGCGAAAATAGCCTTGCTGGAACAGCAGTCCCACGCCGACTACCGGCACGCCCAGATCGCTGGTGGCTTTGAGCTGATCACCGGCGACATTACCAAGCCCGCCCGAGTAGATGGGCAAAGCTTCGCTCAACATAAATTCCATGCTGAAATAAGCGGCGCAGGTCAGAGAACCCTGCGAATGATTCTGCTGAAACCACGCGGACTCCTTCACTGTTTGCCGCATGGTCTGTACCAGGCCTTCAACGTTTTTGCGAAAAGCGGGATCGGCCAACAAGCGCTCGATCTGGTCGCGAGAGACCGTCTGCAGGACAACCCAGGGGTTATGCGTGATTTCCCACAGTTCGGGATCAAGCTGCCGCCACACATTGTCGGTAGCATGATTCCACGACCAGCGCATATCCAGGGCCAGCTCCGCCAGGGAATCGAATCCCTCGACTTCCGTGGGCAGAAGGCTGTATATCGGGTGGCTGACACGTGTTTGTTTGCTCATGGTTTCTCCTTCAATTTTGGCTCGGACGGAATTCCTAGCTGCTTCGGGGAAGACAACAAAATGTCTGTCCGTCACGCTCGGCACACAGCTCGGACGTTCCGTCCACCGTCATGCCGCAGTTGGGATCCATGGCCATATTGGTTTCATTTGGTTGGTTCAGCGATATCTCAACTGCAATCCAGACAGCCGTGAACGATGATGACAAAAAAGCGAAACATTGGGGCGTTCAAAGGCCGGAATATCAGCCTGATGCCGCCTCCGTCATGATTTTAAAAATGGTGTTCTCCACTTCCTTCGCCACCCCTTTCAGTTGTGGCACGTTGAACATCGCTATCGGACAACATTTTTCTGAGCTCCTCTCCCTGTACACTTTCATTCTTCGAAAGGAGATGGGCCAAATCATCAAGGACGGTTCGTCGCTCCGAGAGGATTTTGCGCACGCGTTGATGCGCTTCTTCGATAAAGCGTGTGACCTCTTGGTCAATTTGGGCGGATTTGGCTTCACTGTAGTTTTTACCGGAAGAAAAATTGTCAGGGAGAAACATCGGCTGGCGCGGACGTTCATAGCTCACCAGTCCCAGGGAATCGCTCATGCCGTATTCCGTGACCATGGACCGCGCAATATCTGTAGCCCGTTGCAAGTCGTTTTGGGCCCCGGTTGAGATTTCTTTAAAAACCAGTTCCTCCGCTACCCTGCCGCCCAAGAGAACGGCCAGCCGGTCCAGCAGCTCCGAGCGAGTCATTAAATAGCGGTCCTCGGTGGGTTGCTGCTGGGTGTATCCGAGAGCCGCAATTCCCCGGGGAATAATGGAGATCTTGTGCACCGGATCGGCATGCTCAACAGATTCAGCCACAATCGCATGCCCGGACTCATGGAAGGCGACAATTTCTTTCTCCTTCGGATTCATCACCCGGTTCTTTTTCTGAAGACCCGCAACCACTCGGTCGATTGCCTCGTCGAAATCCACCATCTCTACCATTTCTTTATTATTTCGGGAAGCCAGCAACGCGGCTTCATTGATGATGTTGGCCAGGTCGGCTCCCACAAAGCCCGGGGTACGGCCCGCGATCTTACGGAGATCGACTTCGGAGCTTAACAGCACATTCTTGGAATGAATTTTCAGGATGGCTTCCCGCCCGTTGATATCCGGCCGGTCTACTAAAACCTGCCGGTCTAAACGCCCCGGGCGTAATAATGCCGGATCCAGAATTTCCGGCCGGTTGGTCGCGGCCATGATGATGACCCCTTTGTTTGTTTCGAATCCATCCATCTCCACCAGGAGCTGATTGAGCGTTTGCTCTCTTTCGTCATGCCCCCCCATCACATTCATCCCCCTGGCTTTCCCTAACGCGTCCAGTTCATCGATGAAGATGATGCAAGGGGCCTGAGCCGAAGCCTGAGCGAAAAGATCTCGAACGCGGGCCGCTCCTACGCCGACAAACATCTCCACAAACTCTGATCCGCTGATGCTGAAGAAAGGCACTTTGGCCTCCCCGGCCACGGCCCTGGACAGAAGGGTTTTACCGGTCCCCGGTGGGCCAACCAGAAGCACCCCTTTGGGTATCCTTCCTCCCAATTTCTGAAATTTCTCCGGTGTGCTCAGAAATTCAACCACTTCCTGGAGCTCTTCTTTAGCCTCATCGATGCCTGCTACATCAGCAAAAGAGACCTTGGTATCGCTCTCCGCAAAAATCTTGGCTTTGCTCTTGCTAAAAGACATAACCCCCATCCCAGGCCCCATCTTTTTCATGGCGAAGCGCCAGATCAGGAAAAAAATGCCGATAGGGATGACCCAGGAGAGAATATTGCTCAAAAATTTATTCTCATAGTGTCCGGAATAACTGACCTTGTGATCATCCAGATCCTTCACCAGGCCGGGATCATCCACCCGAAGCGTGATGAACTTCTCACCCGGCTTTTTTTCTTTTCCTTTCAGCGTTCCGGTGATCGTTTCCGGGCCGAGGGTCAATTCACTCACGTTGCCTCCGGTTACGTATTGCTTAAATTGGCTATAGGAAATCGTCTCCACTTTTCGAGAAAAATAGTATTGTTGCAGAAAGGAAAACAAAAGGATCGCCATCAGGAAGTACCAGATGCTGAAATGAGTCTTTGGTGGCAACCCAGCTTTATTTTTCAGATGATCACTGGAGCCGAAGAGGGAACGAAGCTTGTCTGTTAATTTTTCCAGTGGTCCTTTGTTTCCATTAGATGGCATTTTTATTTTCCTTTTTTAAAATTAATTGAGCGACCGACTTTTATTCAAAGGCGTTTGACGAAAATCAGAAAAAATAGTTTTTCAAGTCCTGTATGGCCTTCACAATATCCTGGATTGCCTCGTGCATGCCATCGGCGCTGGAGCTTATTTCCGATGTTCCTTTCTTCTCAATCTTGCCCTGAACCTCGGATTTGATCTTTTTAAAGTTTTGAAAGTGTATTTCAAACTGCAGGCGACGCTCTTCTTCCATATCGTTGATGGCATCGGAATTAATCTGTCGGATGAGTTCATCGGCCTCGGCCAGTAATTGGTCGATACTCTTGGATTCTAAGTTCTTTGGCATGATGTTTCCTTTCCAGATTACCATGGAAAAAATTAGTTTCTTTTTTTCCTTACGGAATTGACAGCCTCTATTCCTTCAGAATTTGAGACCGTAAAAATTTGAACTTTCAATGGTTCACATAAAAGGCTCTTTGTTCCAAGTAAAACGCTGAATCTGTATGACTTTATGTGATCGTCCAGATCTTGGCGGGTTTTCCATTTCGAAATCAGGTTGAAAACATTCTTGTCTTCGATATCACAGAAGATGCCATAGTTCAGATATCCGCCTTTTTTCCCCGGGGACTCAACCATTGATAGAAGCGTTTGCATAACCTCTTTCTGTTTTTCCATGAGAGAGCGCATTGTTATTCTGATCATGATCATGAGAGCATGCCTTCGGCTAAAGCAAAACCATGACGCCGGATGCGTCAGACCAATATTAAAATATTCCCCTGTGGCCCTGAATTGAAACTTGCTGCTATCAGTATGTTTGGACGGAGGTCACCAAGGATGTCCAACGTCGCTTTCTAAATTATTTCTCCTTGCAGGTTGAAATGCCCAGCGCCGCATAAGGAGGGCACCATCCGATCAAACCTGTTATCATCGGTATTACCCCCAGATATGCCCAAGGTGTTTTGGGTCCCCAGAAAGCAAGGGAAACTATGACAATGCCAGCTGTTATCCTGATGATTCTTTCAATACCACCGATATTCTTCTTCATGACCGTTTCTCCCTTTTGGGTTGGTTCTTATCGTGCCAAGGCCACTACTTCCAGCAGTTCATCCACCCGGATCCCATCATTCCAGGGCCGTGTTCTTCATAGTCATCTGTGTACATCCTACTATGGCCATAAGCGCCATTACCAGTAAAAAAACAACCATTAGCAATTTCTTCATTATTGGTTCCCCATTTTTTTCCATAATTTATTATTTTTATATATGATTCGTTTCCTCTGTATTTTTGATTATTTAAGTGCATCTTAAAATTTGTTACCCCAAAATAGACTTAAGATCCTCGTCAGCCGATGAAATCGGTTTGATGTCAAAATTTTTAACCAAAGTATCCAGCACATTAGGTGTCAAAAAGGCCGGCAGGGAAGGCCCTAAGCGGATGCCTTTGATGCCGAGGTGAAGAAGCGCCAGCAACACGCAAACTGCTTTTTGTTCATACCAGGAAATGATCAGCGATAACGGCAATTCATTTACCTCCACATCGAAGGCTTTTGCCAGTGCCGAAGCGATCTGAACGGCTGAGTAGGCATCATTACACTGGCCGGCATCCAAAAGACGTGGTATGCCGCCGATATCGCCCAGATCTTGATCGAAGAAACGGTATTTGCCGCAGGCCAATGTCAAAACGATGCAATCCTTGGGAACTTTTTCCACAAACTCCGTATAGTAATTTCGTCCCGGTTTGGCACCGTCACAACCGGCCACCAGAAAGAAATGTCGAATATCTCCGGATTTCACGGCTTCGATGACCTTGTCTGCGACACCGAGAACGGCATTTCGAGCAAAACCGACCGTAACTTCCTGTTTGACGTAGTCTTCTTCAAAACCTGGAAGTTCAAGGGCTCTATCGATGACCGGTTGAAAATTCAGATCCGAAATATGGAGAATGCCCGGCCAACCAACCATACCACTGGTAAATAGATTGTCTTTATAGTCATTTTTTGGCCGCTGGATACAATTGGTGGTCATCAGAATAGCTCCTGGAAAATCAGCAAATTCTTTAATCTGCTTTTGCCAGGCCGTACCGAATTGCCCGTAGAAATGTGGATATTTCTTTAGCTTGGGGTAACCATGAGTTGACAGCATTTCACCGTGGGTGTAGATGTTAATGCCTTTGCCTTCAGTCTGTTTTAGCAATTCTTCGAGATCTTTCAGATCATGACCCGAGACAAGAATGGCTTTTCCCTTTTTATAGCCCAACGGAACCTTTGTCGGCACAGGATGGCCATATGTGTTCGTATTCCCGGCATCAAGCAGTTCCATGGCTTTATAGGCTGCTTCACCGCATCTGAGCGCCATCTTGACCCAATCGTCAACCCCCAGATTATCACTTTGAATGGCCGCCAATCCCTCATGCACATATGCATAAACGCTGTCATCTTCCTGCCCTAAAATTAGTGCGTGGTCCGCATAAGCACTCACGCCTTTAATGCCATAAAGCACGGTATGTTTTAATGATAGGATGTCGGGGTCATCACCGGGATACGATTTTATTCCGACCTGCTCTCCTTGCTTGACCAAATCGTCCAAACTGTTTTTGGGTTGGAAGGTAGCAGGTCCGTCAGACCAGCCAACATTGCCTCTGGCAGAATCAACTTGTGTTTTTAATTTTTCACGCAGGGTGGTGGATTGCCTGATCAAATCCATAAATCGATCAGGGTCAAAATCTACATTTGTCAGCGTAGAGAAGGCTGCCTTGACCGTGAAAACATTGACGTCATTGTCTGACATACCAACTTTTCGCCCTTCCACGGCAACTTGTGACAGGCCCATTAACGAATAAAGGAGCAGATCCTGCAAAGCAGCAACTTCAGGTGATTTTCCACAAACTCCCTGTACTGTGCAACCTGTTCCTTTAGCGGTTTGTTCACATTGGTAACAAAACATAACGAACCTCCTTATTAGCGGTTTCAATTTTTAGGTTTTAAAACTTATCGGTTTCAAGTTAACTTTCATCATTAGAGGGTTAGACTGCGAAACCGAATTTCGTTTTGTCCCGGTATCTTTGATAAAACCGGCCCTTGAATACTCCGGTTTTGGATAATGATACTTGAATGTGCGATCTCACTAGCGTTCCAAAAGCAAACGAAATGTCACTTTTACAACGTCCGAGTGCAGAGCAATGATGTTAGGCGATGTCAGTAGCCACGACCCCCACCCGGCCCCATACCGCCACCACCGGAACCCATGCCGCCACCACCGGAACCCATACCACCCCCCCCCGGCCCCATGCCGCCCCCTCTACCAGGTGGCTCGTCGGGCAGTGTTACACCGCTCTCCTTGGCTCGCTCTTTCAGCTGCTCGTGATACTCATTTCGGATTTGCTCTCGTTCCTGGGCGGTTTTCGCGGCACGCATTTTGGTGCGATACTCAATTCGCTCTTGTTGGGTCATGAGTTGGCTGCCGTAGATTTGTTCGTCCTGGCCAGCCGCGAACGCGAACCCACTAGACAAAATCAAGACAGCAGCTAATACAGACATTATCAGTGTTCGTTTCATCATCTTAAACTCCTTGTGATTTTGGGTTGGTTTAATTAACAGCTGCAGCCACTGCAAACTGTTCAATGGATGTGCCTAATGATTAGATTGATCCGCATAAGACATGGAATTTCAGTTTTCAGTCCGCACAACACGCCATTGATACAGCGATGACTTAGGCGATATATCTTTCATAATCATCCGGTTGCATCTATCGGAGTGTTTTATCATGGCGTTTTATACGGATCAGTATAAAAACCTACTCGATAACCTCAAGGTTCATCGACGGGGCTCCGAATTCAGCTGTCCCATGCGAAATTTAACAATACTTGCATCAACCGAAACCATCCGGTGATAAAATCCAATTGTGTATATTTCTGGTATCATAAACTTTTTAAAGTTTCAGAATCTTTCCCTTTGGATAATCATTCTTCAAGATATCTAAAGGTGTTTCAATAATCGAACCATCGGAGCCTTTTGATTTTGAAACCTGAAACAAATAACAACACCGACTAAAACCGGAACTATTAACCACATAAATCCACCATAACCGTATCCTATCATATGTCCCCAATTGCCCATAGGACCATTGTATGGCACTTACGCACAAGCGAAAAACGTTAGTAATGAAAGTATTATTAATGCACCAGACTATTTCAAAAAAAAGAAGGGGAAAAATACCCCCTTCTTTTTTAAGCTGCCAAAGTTGCCATTTCTACTATATGGTCGGTTATTCCTTAATGACTTTATAGGATGAAACGTCGATCAGCTTCTTTCCCTCGCTTTCCATGACAGTTCCTTTTACCTCAACTTTTTCACCAACATGTGTGAGTAATTCGTTGCCTTGCTCGTTGTCTGCAACGCCGAATGCCTGTCCGTCTTTATCCACGAGTTGATTGGTGTCATTAATTGTTCCGGTAATCATGGTTCCCTGCTCTATTCCCTGCTCTACAGCTTTTTTCTCGGCAGATAAAGCAACACCCGACACCATGACAACCATAAACAGTGCACATACTACCAGACAAATGGTTCTTTTCATTACGTCCTCCTTTTGTTTTCCCAGATAATGTTGGGAATGATTGAATTAAAGCATAGCGCCCAATATTTATTCTATTTGAAGAACACCTCCAAACGTATTTCAGTTCACTTGCGCTACGATGATGAATCTATTTTAGTGTTGCAATTGATGTGCCAGGTTTCTATCGCTCAGGGTCGTCTCACCCATCATTTTGATTTATAAGAAGAATTAGTTAAGAAGCACTTTCAGGACAGTCATTAACAGCCATATAAAAAGGTCATATTCAACCAAATTGTCATATATGACTTTTTTTTCAGATCTTGTAGGTGTTATGGGTGGCAAGTTATTAGGGCAGATTGAAATTGGGATGAGAATTTATGGTTTTCGAATGCCGAGTTTTCGCATCCGGGCGCGCAAGGTGCTGCGGTTGAACCCAAAGATTTCAGCCGCACTGTTCTTTCCGCTGACTTTCCACTGGGTATACTCAAGCACCCGAACAATGTGGTCACGTTCAACCGTTTCCAGGGTTTTCGGACCGCCGTAAAATCCTTTTGAGCTTTAACCAGGTTATCCACCATTAGGCGCAGTTTGTTTTCCCAAGATATTATTGAATCTATCTGTTAAATCCAAATTCAAGCAAAGGATAATCCTTGAACGGGGTCTTATTGTTCACCACCTAATATGTTTTTTAGTTTTTCTGATAAATCTACTATCGTAAATGGTTTCTGCATAAAATCTTCAGCTCCTGCATTCAAAATTTTCTGTGCCGGTCCGTCTATGGAATAACCACTGAAAACGATCACCTTCAAATTGGGACGAACTTTCATGAGCAACGGGTAGATGATGTCGCCGCTTATATCAGGTAAAAGGATATCAAGCATGGCAAGATCAATATCACCATCAAAAGTTTTAACAACGTCAATGGCTTCTTGACCTGTTTTGGCCTCTAAGACGCGGTAGCCCATTCTTTCTAATATTTCCCGGGTTACTTTCATAACCAGCTCTTCATCTTCAATAACCAGTATGGTACCCTGACCTTTAATCGTTTCGGCCCTTTGCTTTGATTTACCATCTTCTTTGACAGGAGCTTCTGCTGCAGGCAGATAGATTTTAACAACAGTTCCCTTGCCCAATTCAGAATCAACCGATATCCAACCATTATGGTTTTTGACAATGCCATAAGCTGCCGCCAAGCCAAGACCACGCCCCCCAGCCTTGGTTGTGAAAAAAGGTTCAAATACCCGTTTATTGGTTTCTTCATTCATGCCCTTTCCATTATCAGCGATCATTAGACAGGCATAGTTTCCAGGCGCTAATTTGGAAAAATTTCCGTCAATCTCTTCCGTTATTATTTCATTTCTACAGGCAACCCGGATACACCCTTCGCCCTCCATTGCCTCAGACGCATTGACCAGAACAGCAGACAGCATCATCTGCAACTGAATCAGGTCGACTTTTACATTGGGCATATCCAGAGGCAAATCTAAATCCACATTGATGGAAGAATCAACGACATGTCTTACCAAAGGTAATGTTTCTCTGACGAAATCAACTAATGATACTGTTTTGGCATGATATTTTCCGCCTCTGGCATAGGCCAGCAGTTGAGCGGTCAGTTGAGCCATACGGAAAGCGGAATCTTTCATTTCTTTGGCAAAATTGGATACCTTCTCGTCACCGGGAAAATCCATCTCCAGCAGGTCAATCCTGCCTGTAATTATATGCAGGGCATTGTTGAATTGGTGGGCAATTCCACCTGCGATCGTACCGATGGCTTCCATTTTTCGTATTTGTCGAAG